>Ga0257126_1000736_pt1 | contig 25662 bp, 22 predicted proteins | sample SI060_120mmetaG_FD_190151 | JGI IMG/M metagenome (GOLD analysis project Ga0257126, IMG submission 190151) | Marine microbial communities from Saanich Inlet, British Columbia, Canada - SI060_120m | ecosystem: Environmental > Aquatic > Marine > Inlet | place: Canada: British Columbia | collected... | reverse complement strand
ACTCCTCCAGCATCAGCATTAGTCAATAATGTATTTAGATTAAAAGTATTTCCACCAATGTAGTCATTAATACAAATTTCTTGATTAGATGCAAATCCTGAAAAAGGTGGACTAACAAAAGTAATATTAACTGTAGCTAGATCATTTGGACACGGTGGTCCCTCTACTGTGTATGTGTAATTTCCAGCAGGCATTGTCTGTGGATTAAATGTGTAATTTGGATTTACAGGTAGTTGACTTCCACTTGCTGTTGTCCAATATCCCGTAGTATCTTGGCCAGGACCTATAAGGTTTCTTAGTTCATATGTACTAACATCATCTGAACAAATTGATAAAAAAGCATTATTACCTGCATTAATTGCAGGATTAACAGTAATTGTAATATTGTTAGTTAGAGTTGTAGCACAACCATTATTTCCAGTAATTGAAGTAAAATCGTATGTAGTTGTAGCATTTGGATTTACACTAATTGGATTTCCACTAGCATCATTTCCAAAAGCATCAAGAGAAAGATTAGTTGGGACAGAACCAAATGTTCCAACAACACTGAAATTAGGAGTTCCTGTTAAGTTAAAGTCCAAAATTGTACTTTGTCCTTGACAAATTATTGGGTTGACCGTACTTACAGATAATGTTGGGTATTCATTAACGGTAACAACTAAAGCAGGATTTGTAATAGATCCGGGACATCCAGTAATATCAGAAAGGCTCAGAATAGAATAAGTTGTACTTACATTAGGTGTAAATAGTAGTGGAAGTCCAGTAGAGGAAATTAATCCATTAGCATCAAGTTGATACGTCTGTGTTGTTGTTAAACCATTAACATCAGTAATATCTAAAATTAAATCAAAAGGAGGTAACCCATTTAGAACAAAGTCTAATTGAACATCATCACCTAAACAAATATTAGTTACACCACTCATTGTTCCTGTAATATTATTCAAATTTGGAAGACATGTTACAGTATCAATTGCTATACAAGCTGGATTTAAAGAATCATATGCTGTAACTTGAAAATTAGTAACCTGTGCTACAGTAGCTAGTGGGTTTTGTACATTTGGATCATTAAGTCCAGCTACACCACCACTTGTAATGTTTGACCAAGAATAATTATATGTTGCAGTGGCAGGACATCCTACAGGATGATTGATAAGGTTTCCAGGAACAGAACCTGGGAATCCCTGTGTAGTAACCAAATTACCTTGACTGTCATAGAGTCTATACATTGCTTCATTCGCACCAGTACCTAGTGAGGTAAACATCAAATCCATAATTTCACCATTAGTTACAGGAATTAGGTAATTCTCTGAAGTGTAATTTGCACCTGCAATCATAGTGTAATTACTTTGTAAATTTCCATTTATGACAAGGTCAATATTGTGATATGCTTGTGGAGTAGTATTTGGAACTTGCCACCCTAAATTTTGAGCGCCAGGAGGTGGAAGGTAATTCCAACACTCTAGCTGGTAATAACAATTTGCAGGAATTGTAGCTTGTGCAAATAAGGTGTCAGATCCTGAGCATGCAGATGGAATTACAGATGCAATAATAGTTGGTTGCTCAACATAAATAGATAAGGAATCATAACAAGTATCATTTACTCCATTAGTATACATAACTGAATAAAGAGTTGAATCAGCTGTTGGTGAAACTTGAGTAGAATCACCAGTAAAACCGTTTACTCCTGGTCCATACCATGTATATTGAAAATTTGTACAACTTGTTATAGCAACATTGTCAATACCCCAAAAGTCCCATGTTACTCCAGAGGAATTAGTTTGAATCCATCTAAATTGAACTCCGTTTACTTGAGCAATTAAAGGAATTGGGAATGAATGATTTTGCCACCCCGTGTATGGGAAGCCTATAGGACTGAAGTATGTTATATCTGTCCAGAGTCCCCCAGGGATTTTATATCGTAAGTATACCCCTTCATTTTGTAAATCTGGACCATCACAGTTTCCAGATTGTGTTTCTTGTCTAAAATCAAAACTAACTGTTCCACCACAAGAAGCATCTACAGGATTTGTAGTAGCCTCCCTTGGGATAGCAGCTCCAGTTCCAAACCATAAATGTACCCCTCCATTAGGATTAGTACCACATGGTCCTCCGATAGTATATCCAGCAGAAACATTTGCCCAAAGCCCACTTAATGTGCTACCTGAGAAATCATCCGTTTGTAATCCTCCAAGCCCAATAGTTTCTATGTCAAGTGTCTCACCACAAGCAATAGTATCTCTGACAGATGTTAAAGTTACTGCACATTGGCTAAAGGAATCAAATGCTAAAAGACTAAAAATTAATACTAAACTTATTTTTAGTTTCGGTAATTGCGTAAAAATTTTATTCATAACTAATAATTATTTTTTTAAGCTTAAACTTAGTAAGCTCTACTATTTTTTTGATTCCTGGCATATCTTCAATTCTATCGCTAAACTTTGAAAATATTCTTAGATTATCTTGTATGTCACAATCTCCACTTACTACTTGATTAGCAGGAATAAATACTTTACTTGATGCTTCGTCTGTTTTGTTTTCAGAACAGTTAATACATTTCTTATCATACCAAGACTCATTAATCCAACTAATAGAAAGATTATTGTTTGTGAGATTTGTCATTTTTAAAATAACAAACTCCTGATTAAACCTATCTGAATACTCGCAATTTGTGTATTGATACTCTATTTTTACATCATTATCTGCGTAATAGTTAGTCCAATTATTTGGTGATTGAGCGTGAGTATATACACTAAAAATTAGTGATATTACTAGAGTTATAGTAGTTAATCTAAGGTTCATAATAAATTAATGTGTTTTATGTATGTTGTAAATATACTCAAAATTGAATAGAATTTAAAATCAAAAATTTACAAACTACTAGATACGATTTAAATTAGAATGATTCTAAATAAATACAGGTTAAAACTTTTTTAAAATCATATTTTAGATTTCTTTAAGATGCTTTAGAGCAACCCATCCCTTATTACCATTGGCAAGGCTAATATTAACCCAATTTTCAATTTGATCGTTAATTGTTACTTTTGATCCAATGTGAAGCGTGAAAAGCTTGTTAGCCTTGTTTGATGGAGCACTCATTATATCAATTACTTGAGAATAAATTATAGCTTCTTTTTTTTCTAATGATTCATTATTAATATCTTGGAATATTAGAAAACATAAAAAAGAAAGTAATAGAAAAATGTTTTGTGAGAAATTAAATCTTTTTTTAAAAAGAATTTTGATCATAAAAAATAAGAAATAAATCCAAATAAAGATTAATGAAGTTATTTTCCACCACTTTATTGATAAAAAGTTTTTTAGATTTTCATAATAAATTTTATAAAAAATTTCAGGCATTTTTTCTATCTTATCAATAAGTAATTGATTACATAATTCTAGATTTTCTTTTGCTTCGGTAAAATTTGAATTAAGTTTTAAAGACTTTTCATAAAAATATATAGCTTGATGTATTTCATTAATCCTGTAGTAGCTATTTCCTAAATTATAATATAACTCACTACTTTCTATTCCAGAAGATAAAATGCTTTGGTATTTGTCAATTGCTAATAAATAAGATTGATTTGAATAATCTTCATTAGCAATTGTAAATAAAGAATCATTTGCTTGAAGATTTATACAAATGAAGATATTTAAAAAAAGTATTATTTTTTTCATTTTAGATTTGCCTCAACATTAACAATTATTTTTTCTGCCTCATCTAATATACTAGTCATTTTTTGGTTCTTATTTGAAGAGGGGGCATATCTAGCAATTTCACATTCATTAATTAGCGAAATAAATTTTTCTTTAGCCTCAACAGATATTTCGTTTTTATTAAAATATTCTTCAACACTTTCTTTGCTAAGATGAATAATTTCTACCTTAAATTTATCTGCAAAATACCCCCATAGAGATTTTTCAATTTCTTCAAAGAAATTTTCGTAATTATTTTCCTTGATATATTCTTTTGCTTTTTTGAGTTTTTTGTTTGCAATTTTTCTAGCAGCTTTGTGTTTGTAATCACTCAAGCTATTTGATTTTCCTGAGTTTAATATTTTATAAATTTTATTAAAAAAGATAATTAATATTGGAAGAAAAAATAAAATATAATACACTAAGTTATTATCTTTTTTATTATTCTTTTTCTGAAGTAATGATGTAGTTTTGATATAATTGATGTCTTTTTTTGAGGGTTCAACTTTTTGTTGGCTGAAGCTAATTGCAGAACCTTCATTATTATCACTTTCAAGCACTTTTATTAAATGATTTTTTGTTTTTTGAGTTACGTATTTTTTAGTTTTTGGATTGTATGAAATAAATTGGTAGGAAGGAATTTCATAAGTTCCTTTAAATCTAGGAATCAACAGATATTCAAAATTTTTAATACTTCTTTTATTGCCCCCTTCAAAAATCTTTTCTGATACTTTTGGATCATAAACTTCAAAATCATCTGGATAATTAATTTTAAATGGTTCAATTAGTTCAATATTACCTGTTCCAGTTAATTTTATTTTTAAAGTGATAGCATCATTTGCTTTTAATTCGCTCTTATCAATTTCTGAAGAAATTTTGAAATTACCAACAGCACCAAAAAAACCTTTTGGTTTTGGTTTTGGAAGTTCTTTAACATTAATTTTTAACGATTTAGAGCTTATTATTTCTTCTCTTATATTGTAAGAATTAAAAAAATTAGCAAAAGGGTCTCTTTTATTATTTTGATTTGCTATTCTTATGCTACAGCTGACCTGCATAGGATCAATAATTAATTCTCCAGATTTTTGAGCAGTAAGAACAGATTTTTTAATTACAGCTGTATTGTATGGCACACCATTTATCACCTCCCTTTTAAATCTACTTGATGTTTCCAAGTCTTTTTTCCAAAATCCATTGAGATTTGGAAGTGAGCTTAATTCTGTATTTTCTAAATCTAATCTAGTGTGAAGTTTATAGCTTACAATGATTTGCTCGCCAACAAAAATATTTTTTTTAGTAGATTTAACTGAAATATATAAATTGTCAGAAATTGAATTATTTTTTTGTTTTTGCTGACTATTTGCTTTAAGAATTTTAATGCTTACTGGTTCACTGATAATTTCTTTGTCATTCACAAATACAGTTGCTGATGGAATAATTAAAGTCCCTTCTTTTAATGGAGATAAATAGTATGAATATGTAGTGGTAACCTCACTTTTACTTTTTCCATTAACAAAACTATAGCTGCTAGAAGAACTAGAGTTTGGACCACTTAGTAATTTAAAACCCGAAAAATTTGGTCCAATAAAATTTTTAGATTTTGCATTAACAATGTATTTAATAAGAATTTGTTCTCCAATTAGTGCAGGGTTTTTGTCGCTGGTAACTTTTAAAGTTTGTGCATTACAAATAGCAATACAAAATAATAAAATAGATATGTTTATTAATTTTTTCAATCTACCAGTCCTTTAAAATTTTAATCTTTTGACCTTTTACTTTTTTCTTCTGAAGTTTTTCTTGCAATTCTTTTTCTTTTTGTTGCAGAGCTTCAAGCATTTTTTCAGCATCTTTCTTACTCATTTCTTCTTTTTTCTCTTGTTGTTGATCTTGTTGTTGATCTTGTTGTTGATCTTGTTGTTGATCTTGTTGTTGATCTTGCTGTTGATCTTGCTGTTGATCTTGCTGTTGATCTTGCTGTTGATCTTGCTGTTGATCTTGCTGCTGGTCTTGTTGTTTATCTTGCTGTTTTTTCATTTTTTGAGCATAGGCAAGATTATATCTTGTTTCCTCGTCATTTGGATTTAGACGTAATGAACTTTTATATTCTTCGATAGCTTCTTCCAATTTGTTTTCTTTTAAATAGGAGTTTCCTAAGTTATGATTAATTCTAGCTAGATCTTCATTGTTTCTGGCATTGTCTTTAAGAGCATCAAATAGTGAAGTCGACTCTTCAAATCTATTTTGTTTATAAATAGCATCTGCAAGGTTAAAAGAAGCATTAAAATAGTCTTGATCTTTTTCTAATGATTTCCTGTATTTCATTTCAGCCAGATTATAACTACTATCATTATATAGGTTATTTCCTTCTTTAATTAATTTTTTTTTGTTTTGAGAAAAACAAAAGAGACTATTAAAAATTAGAACTAGTGTCAATAAATTTCTAAGCATTATTTAAATAAATTAATTTTAGTTTTAATATTACTTTTTCTTTCTAAAAAAAAGAGGTTTAAAATTAAAAGAACTAATGATATTCCAATAAAGATTTGAAATCTATCTTTAAAGTTTGTGAAAACCATAGTGCCAATTTCTTTTTTTTCCATTTTATTTATTTCTTCAAATAATGAAGATAAGCCAGATTTTGAGTTATTTGCTCTAACATATGTTCCCTCTCCTGCTAATGAAATTTCTTTAAGCATGGTTTCGTTAAGCTTGGTTATTATCACATTCCCCTCTCGATCTTTTCTAAACTCAGAGGTGCTTCCGTATTTATTATAAATTGGAATTGGTCCTCCCTTTGTTAGTCCCATACCTAAAGTATGAATATAAATACCTTCTTCTCTTGCTTTTTTAGCTGATTCAATTGCTTCCTCATCATGATTTTCGCCATCAGTAATAATAATAATTGCTTTGCTTTGTGCATTTTCTTTGTCAAATGATTTTGAGCATAAATCAATAGCATTGCCAATTTTTGTTCCCTGCGTTGGGATAATACTTGTGTTTACTGTAGAAAGAAATAATTTAGCAGCGGAATAATCCGTAGTAATTGGCAATTGAACATAAGCTTCTCCAGCAAATACAACTAGCCCAATTCGATCTCCTTCTAATTTGTCAATCAATCTCGAAATTGCTTGTTTTGCACGTTCTAATCTATTTGGTTTGATGTCTTGTGCCATCATTGAATATGAAAGATCAATTGCAATCATTAAATCAACTCCTTCTCTTTTAACTTCTTCCATTTTAGTTCCAACTTGAGGGTTACTAAGACCAACAATTAAAAATAATATTGCTAAAACAAAAAGTATATTTTTTATTCTTTTTCTAAAAATAGAATGGGATTGCATCAATTGATTAACAAGGTCAATGTCTCCAAACTTTAGAATTGATTTTTTTTGCCATTTGGAATATAAAATAATCCCAATTATTAGTGTTGGTACTAGAGCTAATAAATATAAAAATTCAATGTTGTCGTATCTTAACATTATGGGATTTGTTTTAAATAAGAGGTTTCTAATATAAATCCAAAAAGAAGCAAAAAAAGTGCTGGTAAGGCAAATCTTAAAAATTCTTCTGATCTTTTGTGAAATTCTGTGACTTCAATTTTAGATTTTTCTAACTTGTCAATATCTTTATATATTTCTTTTAGTTTACTGTTATTTGTTGCACGAAAATATTTTCCATCAGTAACAGATGCAATATCTTGTAATGTTTTCTCATCAATTTGCACTTCAACATCTTGATACTGTATTCCAAACGGAGTTTGAAATGGATATGGTGCAAATCCTTCTGTTCCAACTCCTATTGTGTAAACTCTTATCCCAAATTTTTTAGCAATTTCAGCAGCAGTAAATGGAGCAACAACCCCTTTATTATTTACTCCATCAGTTAATAGAATTATTACTTTGCTAATAGCTTTACTGTCTTTTAATCTATTAACAGCCGTTGCAAGACCCATACCAATAGCAGTTCCATCTTCAACCATCCCACTTTTTACATCTTTAAATAAATTAATTAAAACATTATGATCGGTGGTAAGAGGGCATTGTGTGAAACTTTCTCCACTAAATATTACTAATCCCATTCTGTCATTAATTCTTTTTGAAATAAAATCAACTGCAACATCTTTTGAAGCTTCAAGTCTATTGGGCTTTAAATCTTCAGCAAGCATACTTCCTGAGATGTCCATAGATAAGACAATATCAATTCCTTCTGTGGTGCTTTCTTCCCAGTTAGTAGATGATTGAGGCCTTGCTAAAGCAAAAATTAACAAGCAGCAAGAGATTAACTTTATTATGATTGGGAGTTTTATTAATTTAATTTTTAGAGTTTTTATGTGCTTAATTGACTGTGTATTTGAAAAGATAATTTCACTACTTAAATTTCTTTTTTTAAGCGAAAGCCAAATAATATAAGCTAGAGGAATAGCCAATAAATATAAAAACTCGGGGTTTATGAAATTATAATTATTCATTTGTATTATCAATTAATTTAGTTTGATTTACAAATTTTACACTAAGCTTAATACACTCAGTATTTTCATGATCAGTGGGCTTGCTTTTTGCAAACTTTGCCAAATCAGAAATTTCAAGAATCTTTTTTAATTCATTAAAAATTTCAACGGAAACATGATTCTTGATGTATTCTAAAATTTCATTTGTTGTTAGCTCTAGCGCAATAAATTTATAACGATTCTCAAGATATTTTCTTAATGATTCAGATATTTCAGAATGATACTCTTTGATTTTGCCAGACTGCCAAAGTTCTTTTTTTTCAATTATTGAAAGTTCTTCTAAAGCAATTATATGAGGAGGTATGATTTTTTTAACTTCTTCAATCTTTTCTTGTTTAGATTTTTTCTTATAAAACTTTTTAAACAAATAAATAGCAAGAATAAATAAAAGAGCAATCAAAATCCAAAGAAAAAAGTCAGCAAGGACGTACTCAGGATTTAGTGGTTCTTTAATATCTTTTATTTCAGACTCTTGATCAATTGTTACTGAGAAAACATTAATAAGTAAGGCATTAGTAAATATTTGATTATTAATTTTAAATTGGGGAATATAATATGATCCACTGTCCCATGAAGTAATAATGTATTCTTGTTTTAAAGAATAATCATCTTTATTTTTTACAGTGTCGATTTCTAATTTCTTAATAATTTCAATTCCATTAACAATTGAGTCATTAAATTGAGGGAAATTATTTGTTAGTTCAATATCATTTAGCTCAACCGTAAATCTAATTTGTTGTCCGATTAAAATAGAGTCCTTATCAATGAGATATTTAGCCGACTGACTAAATAAATTTAGATTTAAAACAAAAAAGAATAAAATTAAAAAGCGTGTTTTTATCATTTTCTTTTTCCTCGGCTTTTAAAAAAATTAATCAGCGGTTTAACATAGTCTTTCCCCGTGGAAATATCAATCATATCTACTCCACATCGAGGAAATAATTTTAGTAGTTCAAAATATTTCTCCTTTTGTTTTTTAGCATACATATCTCTAATTTCTTTAGATGAGGTATCAATAAATGTGATGCTTTTATCTTCGGCATCTTTTAGCGGGATAATTCCAACATTAGGCAGCTTATTTTCTCTTTCATCATTTAATCTTAGAGCAACTATGTCATGTTTTTTTGCAGCAATTTTTAAAGGTTTTTCAAATTCAGGACTTATAAAATCAGAGAGGACAAAGCAAATGCATCTTTTTTTCATTACATTATTAAAATATTCTATTGCTTGTGATATATCTGTTTTCTCTTGTTTGGGTTTAAATGAAATAATTTGTCGAATTATTCTCAAAATATGACTCTTCCCCTTTTTTGGTGGAATAAATTCTTCAATAATATTTGAAAAGAAAATAACACCAACTTTATCATTGTTTTTAATTGCCGAGAAAGCCAGAATAGCTGCCAATTCGGTAGCAACTTCACGCTTAAATTTTTTATTGGTTCCAAAATTTCCAGATCCTGAAACATCAACTAAAAGCATAACAGTCATTTCTCTTTCCTCTTCAAATACTTTAATGTAAGGAGAGTTGTACCTCGCGGTTACGTTCCAGTCTATAGATCTTACATCATCACCAGCTTGATATTCTCTAACTTCAGAAAAAGCCATACCTTTTCCTTTAAAAGCTGTATGATATTCTCCGGCAAAAATGTGATTTGAGAGACCTCTAGTTTTTATTTCTATTTTTCTAACTTTCTTTAGTAAAGCGCTTGTACTCATCTATGGAATCTCAACAGTATTAAGAATTTCAGTAATAATATTTTCTGTTGTTATATTTTCAGCTTCTGCTTCATAAGTTAATCCGATTCTATGTCTCAGCACATCAAAACAAAGTGATCTAACATCCTCAGGAATAACATATCCTCTTCTTTTTATAAATGCATATGCTTTACATGCTGAAGCAAGATTAATACTTGCCCTTGGGGAAGCGCCAAATGAAATCATATCATTTAATTTCTCCAAACCATATTCTTGAGGATTTCTAGTAGCAAAGACAATATCAATAATATATTGTTCGATTTTTTCATCCATATAAATCTCTTTTACAAGATTACGAGCTTTTAAAATTGAATCAGTTTTTACAACTGAATTTGGTGTGGGGAAGGATTTTGCAAGGTTATGCCTTACGATTAATTTTTCTTCATCCTTTTTTGGATAATCAATTACAACTTTGAGCATAAATCTATCTACTTGGGCCTCAGGCAGTGGATACGTTCCTTCCTGTTCTACAGGATTTTGAGTAGCCATTACTAAAAATGGTTTTTCAAGTTCAAATGACTCTCCACCTATAGTAACTTGCTTCTCTTGCATTGCTTCCAAAAGTGCTGATTGAACTTTTGCCGGCGCACGATTAATTTCATCTGCAAGAATAAAGTTTGCAAAAATAGGACCCTTTTTAACAGAGAAATTTTCGTTTTTTGGACTGTATATTTGAGTTCCAATTATATCTGCCGGAAGTAAATCTGGAGTGAATTGTAGTCTGCTAAATTTGGCATCTATAGTTTTTGATAAGGTGCTAATTGCTAAAGTTTTTGCAAGACCAGGAACTCCCTCCAGTAAAACGTGCCCATTAGCTAACAACGCAATCATTAATCTTTCAGTCATATTTTTTTGACCTACAATGACTTTATTCATTTCCAGCATTATTATATCAATAATTGCACTTTCTTTATTGATTTTTTCATTTAATTCTTTGATATCAGTATTTAGTATTTCAGTCATAATTCAATTTTAGGCATGCAAAATTAACATACACGATTTTATTTTCAAAGCTCAACGAACAAATTTTAATAATCGTATATAATAGTTTGCTTTTTTTACTTTTGCAATCAATTTTTAAAGATGCGATATTTTATTGATATATCATATGATGGTTCTAATTATCATGGTTGGCAAATTCAACCAAATGCCGATACTGTCCAACATCAAATTAATCTAGCATTTTCAACAATTCTTAATGAAGAAATTAATGTTTTGGGTGCAGGAAGAACTGATACAGGGGTACATGCAAAAAAAATGATTGCACATTTTGATTCTAATCAAACTATTGATTTTCAGAAATTTAAATACAAGATTAATGGTTTTTTAAAAAAAGACATTTCATTAAATGACATTTACAAAGTTAAAGAGGACGCTCATGCTCGTTTTTCTGCAACTTCTAGAACTTATGAATATCGAGTTTCCAGAACTAAAAATCCTTTTTCTGTAAATGCTTATTTTCTTTCAAGAGAGCTTGATTTTCAAAGTATGAAAAAAGCATGTAAATTTTTACATGGAAATCATGACTACACCTCTTTTGCGAAATTGCACAGTGAAAATCATACAAATAATTGTGAAGTATATGTTGCTGATTGTAAAGAAGATAAAAACTTTCTAGTCTTTACTATTAAGGCAAATCGTTTTTTGAGAAATATGGTACGAGCCATTGTTGGAACATTACTTGAGGTTGGTGAAGGGAAAATTTCTTTTAGTGATATTGAAACTATATTGTTGTTAAAAGATAGAACTAAGGCCGGTTATTCTGTTCCAGCCAATGGACTTGCACTTATTGATATTGAATACCCTAAAGAGATTTTAATATGAAAGAAACAAAAACAGGTCAAGTATTAGATATTTCTTTGCTTTTTAGAGTGTTTAAATATGCAAAGCCCTATAAGAAACAATTCATAATAGCCGCAACAGCTGCAATTATACTGTCTTTTTTAGGGCCTGCTAGACCAATGCTGATAAATTATGCGATTGATAATTTTATCATAATAGCTGATCCTCAAAACTTGTTAAAAATAACAATCCTTCTAATTGCTCTATTGTTCTTGGAAGGGTTTATACAGTTTTTCTACATATATCTTTCAACTTGGATAGGACAAAATGTAATTTTAGATTTAAGAAAAAAAATATTTAAACATATTATGTCTTTGAAGATGAGCTTCTTTGACAAAACTCCTATTGGAACCTTAGTTACAAGAGCTGTATCAGATATTGAAACTATTGCAGATATTTTTTCACAAGGTCTTTTAGTGATAATCGCAGAACTTCTAAAATTAGTTATTGTAATTGCTGTAATGTTTTATACGGATTGGAGATTATCCTTAATTGCCTTGCTAACAGTTCCAATCTTATTAGTTGCTACAGCATGGTTTAAAAGAAATATTAAAGCCTCATTTCAAGCCGTACGTGATAAGGTTTCTGCAATTAATTCTTTTGTTCAAGAACATATTGTTGGAATGAATATTGTGCAAATATTTAATAGAGAAGATGCAGAATTTAAGAAGTTTAAAAAAATAAATGAAGATCATAGAGATGCACACGTAAGATCTATATTTTATTACGCAGTTTTTTTCCCTGTTGTTGAAGTTTTATCTGCCGTGTCAATAGGCTTAATAGTTTGGTATGGTGGCGAGGCTATACTTTCAGGAAAAGATATGACTCTAGGGAAAATAATTGCATTTATATTATACATTCAAATGATGTTTCGTCCTATTAGACAATTAGCAGACAGATTTAATATTCTACAAATGGGTATTGTTGGATCTGAAAGGGTATTTAGAATTTTAGATACAAAAGATAAAATTTTAAATGATGGTAAATTAGAGGTTTCTGATTTAAAAGGAGCGATTAGATTTGATAAAGTTTGGTTTAAGTATAAAGCTAATCAGTGGATTTTAAATGATTTGACATTTAATATTGAAGCAGGTAAATTCTTGGCTTTAGTTGGTCACACAGGAGCTGGGAAATCTTCAATTATCAGAATATTAAACAGATTTTATGAAATAGATAAAGGTGAAATAAAGATTGATAATATATCTATAAAGGATTTTAAGCTTAAATCTTTAAGAGATAATATTGCCTTAGTTCAACAAGAAGTATTTTTATTTTCTGACTCAATACTTAATAACATAACACTGTATGATGAAAATATTCCAAGAGAAGAGGTGGTAAATGCATCAAAAGAAATTGGTATATATGAATTTATTATTTCCCTTCCTGGTGGATTAGACTATGTGGTAGGAGAAAGAGGCGTAACATTATCTTCTGGACAAAGACAACTAATAGCTTTTCTAAGAGTATACATGAGGAATCCTAAAATATTAATTTTAGATGAAGCAACAGCATCTATAGATTCTGCAACAGAGGAATTATTGCAAAAAGCTCTTTCTAAGCTTTCAAAAAATAGAACTACAATTGTTATAGCGCATAGATTGTCCACTATTGTCAAAGCCGATAAAATATTACTATTAGATTCTGGAAAGATACTAGAGGAGGGAGATCATAAATCTCTGCTAGAATTAAAAGGCGAATATTCTAATATGTATGATAATCAAATTAAAGATTCGGATTAATATTATAAGAATACATACTCATTAAAAATATCTTTTTTAAATAATTAGTTTTATTTCATAATTTTGTGTGTCTATGAAATTTCTGCTATCTATATTTTTTTTTCTATTTTCATTTATTTCATACAGTCAAATAACGATTGATTTAAGTTCGCCATATGATATGCCATCATTTCTAATAGATGATGTTTTATTAGGTGGAGGTATCGTTGCTTCTAATCATTCATATCAAGGAGATAGTATACAAATTGGTTTTTTTGATGCAACAAATACAAGTTTAGGAATCAACAATGGAATTGTAATGGCAACTGGAGAAATATCTGCTTTAGACCCATTTTTCACAACTACCTTTCCTATACTGCCAAATACAGTTACTGACCCAGATTTATTAAATGTGGCTAATTCTGTTCCTCCTTTATTACCAGCACCTCACACAAATTCTTTTACAGTTACTAATATTAACGATGTTGCTGTTTTGGAATTTGATTTTGTTCCAACTTCCGATTCTATGAGTTTTAGATATGTTTTTGGTTCAGAGGAATATTTTGGTTTTGAGAATAGTTTATATAATGATGTTTTTGGTTTTTTCTTATCGGGTCCTGGAATAACAGGACCATATTCATCTCCAGCATTTCACCCGAATGGTTCTGTAAATTTAGCAATTGTTCCAGGATCTAATCCTCCACTGCCAATCACGATATCATCAGTAAACAGTGTTACTCCAATAAATTCTCAATATTTTGTTGATAATCAAGGAGGATTCGATACTATAGCTATAGCAAGTGGATATACTACTGTTTTGACTGCTTATGCAGCGGTTCAGTGTGGAGAAACATATCATTTACGTTTAGCTATTGCTGATGGTTCTGACCAAGGTCTGAGTTCATTTGTTTGGTTGGAAGCTGGTAGTTTTAGTTCTCCAGTTTTAGAGGTCGTTGATGATTTAGGTTTAGATTCAACAGTTTTAGAAATTCCTTGTAACTCAAGTGTTACATTAACAGCAAATGGTGGAGTTGGAGCCACATATGAATGGTACGATGATTCTGGAAATGTTTTTAGTACTAATAATAATGTAACAGTTGGAAGTGGATTGTATTGGGTTACTGCCACTTCATTTGGATGCCCTGTAATTTCAGATTCTATTACTGTAGTTTCACAATCTGCTCCAGAAGTTTCATTACTAAATCAGTATATAGTGGAATGTAATGCAACTATTAATCTTGACCCAATAGTAAGTGGTGGATCTGGAAGTTATACTTATAGTTGGAGTAATAATTCTGTAGATAGTTCTATTGCTGTTGGAGGAGGGATTTTTGGAGTTGTTGTAACAGATAACATAACATCCTGCTATGGTGGAGATACTACTACTATTGTGGAATCATCACCTCCTGATGTATCAATTTTAGGAGGAGGTTCAATATGCGATAATGGTTCAACTGTTCAAATAAATTTTACTTATAATGGTCTTGTTCCTTGGGATTTAGAATTTATTAACGAATCGGATACTTTTTTTGAAAATAATATTCAAACCCAATCTTATAATTATATTACATCGCAAGCCGGAACATATGAACTTTTGAGCGTGATGGATCAGAACGATTGTATTGCAAATTTATCTGGTCTGGCAATTGTCGAAGTAAATCAAAACCCTAAAGCTATTTTAAATTGGGATGAGTATTTATTATATATTGGAGATACTTTGTTTTTACAAACTACTGAGGACTATTCTTCATATGAGTGGTATGATCAAAATAATGATATTATTAGTAATAATTCTATTCTTTCTGTTTATCAAGCTGGAGAATATTATGTTTATGTGGTAGATGAAAATGGGTGTTCAGATCAATCAGATTTAAGTGTTATAAATGTAGTTCCAAGATCTGAATTATTTGTTCCAAATTCCTTTACACCCAATTCAGATAGACATAATGAGCTTTTTATTATTCATGCAAAAAATATACGTTCTTTCAATATGAAAATCTTTGATAGGTGGGGAGATGTTTTATTTGAAAGTGATAATATTGAAAAACATTGGGATGGAACATTTAACGGAAATAAGGTTGTAGAAGATAAATATTTATATGTAATAGATATACTTGGAGAAGATAATGTACCTTTTACCAAAAGTGGAATAATTAATCTCATTTATTAAGATGAAAAAAATAATTTTCTTAATAATGTTCCCTTATTTGCTAGTTGCTCAAACAACTGATTGGGTAAAGTCATTTGGAGGTACTGCTTCTGACAAAGGAATATCAATAGGTTGTGATTCTTTAGGTTTTATTTATTGTAGTGGATATTTTAATAATGAGGCTACCTTTGGTAATATTACACTTACAAATCAGAATGTAAGCACATCGGGAAATAATAAGGAAAATTTTATTTTTAAAATGGATTCTTTAGGTAATGTGTTGTGGGCAATTCCAGCTGGTAATCAATCTGGTAGTTGTTGTGATGATAGAGCATTAGGAATGCATGTAACGCCCGGTGGGGATGTTTTTATTACGGGTACTTTTTGGAGTTCTTATTATTTAGGAGTGCGTGGTGCTCCAAATACTATTAACGTTCCTGGCAATCAAAGAAACGATCATGATAATTCTGTATTAGCTAAGGTTGACACAGATGGTAACCCTGAGTGGGTAATAGGTTTTGGAGGAGATAATACCTCTGGTGGTTGTCCGTACCCTATTTATGATGCGGATGATCATTCTTATGATGTAAAAGTTGATGCTGATGGTTTTATTTATGTTACAGGATTCTTTTCTGGATATGATGCAGATTTTGACGGCTTAACTATAACTAATCCAGAGTGGGGTAATGATTGTCAACCTATGGGTTATATTGGTAAGTTAGATTCAAATGGGAATTGGTTATGGGTTGATAAGTTTGATGGGATAAAAGATCAAAGAGGATCCAGAGATAATAGATTAGCAATAGATAAATTTTCTAATATTTATGTTGTTGGAGGTTTCCAAAATAGAGGGCCTAATCAAGTAGCTAATTATGGTCCTTTCTCTATTACATCTAATGGGGAATGGGATGCATTTATTTTTAAAATGGATAAACAGGGTAATTGGCTTTGGGCGGAAGGAATTGGAAGTAATAAAACAGATAGAGCAAATTCGGTTGCAATAGATGTTTGTGATGATATTTATATCACAGGAGAATATCGTAATCCAATGGTATTTCCAGGTGGTAATGCTTCAAATGGAACAGATACTTTAAGTCATAAACAAAAAAGGGATGTTTTTGTAGCTAAAATGAATAATCAAGGTGAATGGAAATGGGCAAAAAGAGCTAGAAGTGAAGGAACTGATAAGCCTTATCAAATGTCTGTTGATGCTAATAAGCAAGTTTTTATAGGAGGCACTTCAAAAGGTGAAATGACTTTCACAAATGGATTAGTAGTGGACCCACAAATATCAGGAGATACGACAGCTTCTGCGTGGGTGGCACAAATAGATGGAGCTTCAAATAATGGAGATTGGGTGTGGGCTAAAATGGCAGGCTCTGACACAGATGATGATGACAGAACAAATGATATATGTCCTGATGGGTTTGGAAATGTTTATGCAATTGGATTTTATGAAGATTCTCCTGATTTTGATGGAACTATACTTAATTCACAGGGGAGAAAAGATATTTTTGTTTGGAAGATGAGTATAACTCCTGGAAGTTTTACTTATAGTAATTCTACAGATACTGTTTATTACAGTGAGATAGTTTATAATCCACTTGACACAGGAATTTTCATTAGATCATCAATTCAAATTGATGGTTGTGATACTTTATTTGTTGATTCAGTAATAGAGAAAAAATTAGGTGTTAAAATTATTTTTGATATTAATAATATTGGATCAGGGACTGTAACTGTTGATGGACAAGTACAAAATTTACCAATTGAAAAAGAATATATTTCTGGTGATGTTATTAACATATCTGCCACTATAGATCCAAATTGGTTATTTGATTATTGGTATTTTAATAATAATACAGTTACATTAAATTCATTGTCTACAACTTTTATAGCTATTAGCGGAGATTCTTGTGTATTAAAAACAAAAGTTAAACCTCCTTTAACTGCTTTTATATCAGGTAATGATACACTATGTTCAAATTCTTTACAAAAGGCTGAAGTCAAGGTGTATTTTAATGATGGTTTAGCACCATTTACTTTTATATATAATGTAAACGGAGTTAATCAAACAGCAATTACAACATTTGATAATCCATACATTATAAATACCAATGAAGAAGGGCTTTATACTTTAGTTTCTTTTAGTGATGCTAGTAGTTCGGGAATATGTTCAGGATCTGCATATGTAAATATTGCCGATCCTCCAATAGCATTGTTTTCAAATTCTTCAGATACAATCAGCACATTGTATACTACTGTAAGTTTTATTGATCAATCTCAAGGAAATATTTCTAGTTGGAGTTGGGATTTTGGAGATAAAAAATTCAGTAATCAATCAAATCCGATTCATTTCTATGAGGATTCTATTGGAGTTGTTCAAGTAGAATTAGTGGTAATTGATAATAACGGGTGTAGAGATACTATATTCAAACACTTATGGATAGAAGATGAGTTTTGGATTTATTTGCCTAATAGTTTTACTCCTGATGATGATGGGGTTAATGATTTTTTCTGTTTGCATTACAATGGTGTAATTGAGGAAACATTCTATTTTAATATTTTTAATAGAAATAGTCATTTAGTTTATTCAACAGAAAACATTTTAGATCTTAAATGTATTTCAGATTATAATGGATGGGATGGCTTACATTATAAAACAGGAAATAAATTACCTCTTGGAACATATGTTTATGAAATATACTTTCAGGATTTCGAAGGGTGGAAACATCGCAAAGCAGGAACAATTCAACTTATACGTTAATTTCTAAAATTATTTATGTTTTTAAACAAATCTTTCAAATTATTCATTGCGTTTCTTTTATTTTCATGTGGAAATGAAAGTAATAATGAGATTCTTGTTATTAATAGTGGAGAAACTCAAGGGACTTTTTATCATATTAAATATCTTATAGAAGATGCTGAGAACATGCAAAATCAAGTTGACAGTGTATTACTATCTGTAGATAATAGCTTATCTACATATATTCCTAATTCATTAATTTCAAACATTAATAATAGAGAAGAGGTTATTGTAGATCCTATTTTTCAAACTGTATTTAATACAGCTGATACAGTTTATATAAAAACAAAAGGAGCCTTTGATTGTTCTGTTGCCCCTCTAGTCAACTCGTGGGGTTTTGGCTTTTCAAATAAAGAAAAAATGGATACTCTTAAAGTAAATCAGCTTTTACAAAATATAGGATATAATAAGATAAGTTTAAAAAATGATTCAATTTTTTTACCTCCAAAGATGTTATTAGATTTTAATTCAATTGCGCAAGGCTATACTGTCGATTTAATAGCTAATCTTTTTGATTTAAAAGGATTAAATAATTATCTAATTGAAATAGGAGGTGAGATTCGAGCTAAAGGATTAAATGCTGATAATGAAATTTGGAAAATAGGAGTAGATAAGCCATCAGAAGAAATTAATGCTCAAGATCGTTTTCAGTTTATTTTAGAGTTAAATAATAAATCTCTAGCAACATCTGGAAATTATAGAAAGTTCTATATTGAAGATGGAGTTAAGTATTCGCACGTTATTAATCCTTTTAATGGTTTTCCAGCTAAAAACAGATTACTTAGTGTAACTGTTATTCATGATAATTGTATGTATGCTGATGCTTACGCTACTGCTTTTATGGTTATGGGATTAAAACAGTCAAAAATATTTTTAGACGAAAATAATAATCTAGAGGCTTATTTTGTTTTTACAAAAGATAATGGAGAGTTGGGGAAATTTGTTTCTGAAAGTTTTAATCGACGAATCTTAAATTAAGACTCATTAGGGCAAATTTCTTCAGCTGTTTTACCACAATAGCCACAACTTTCTCCTTCTTTTACTAGAAATGGATTTTGACTTGCACAGGTTCCAGCAAATTTCCCGTTCTTTTTAAGGATAATTTTAATTCCAATTCCTATAAAGACAAACATTAGCATTAAAACTGTAATTACAAAGATTTTCATGATGCAAATTTAATTAAAAATTATGTTAATTTAATTAATATATCAATTATGGTAGTTATATAAATGCATATGTTTGTTTAAAATGAAACTAAATGAAACTAAATGAAACTAAAGCTAAAGCATTTATAAGACTTGTCGAAATCATGGATCGGCTAAGAGAAGAATGTCCTTGGGATAAGAAACAAACTATAGACAGTTTAAGGTATTTAACTATTGAGGAAATGTATGAGCTGTCTGATGCTATTTTAGATAAAAATATGGATGAGATAAAAAAAGAGCTTGGTGATTTAATGTTACATATTGTTTTTTATTCAAGGATAGCATCAGAAGAAAAACATTTTGATATTACAGATGTATTAAATAGTATTTCTGATAAATTAATTCATAGACATCCTCATATTTATGGAGATGTAGTTGCAAATGATGTTAAACAGGTAAAAGAAAACTGGGAAAAGTTGAAATTAAAAGAGGGAAAAAAATCTGTATTAGAAGGAGTTCCAAAATCGTTACCTGCAATTGTTAAAGCTTATAGAATTCAAGAAAAAGTTCGTGGAATTGGATTTGATTGGCAAAATAAAAATCAAGTTTGGGATAAATTTCAAGAAGAAATAGAGGAATTCCAGATAGAAGAAAAGAAAAATGATTCTGAAAAAATGGAAGAAGAATTTGGTGATGTTTTATTTTCATTAGTTAATTATTCTCGATTTGTAAATGTAAATCCTGAAGATGCTTTAGAAAAAACAAACAAAAAATTTATTAAAAGGTTTCAATTTATGGAACAAAAAATTAAAGAAGATGGTTTAGATCTATCTAAATTGTCATTTGAGCAGATGAATACTTTCTGGGACATGGCAAAAGTTGCGTGTCTTAAATAAAGTATTAATTAACTTTTTTCGTCTTATAAATATTGGCTTATCATATTAATTTCTTAATATACTATATTTGTCAAATAATTGTTAAATTGATTAAAAGTGAAAAATTCTATTTACATACTCTTTTTTTTATTACTTGTTTATTCTTGTGAAAAAGAAGCAGGAGAAGGTGGGTCATCTTCAATTGTGGGTTCTGTATATAAAATTTCAACCTATTATAATGTGTTAACTCAACAGAATGATACAATATATTATCAATTAGATTCAGGTGAAGATATTTACATAATATATTCTGACGATGAAAATGATTTTTATGATGATAATATAGAATCAAATTGGAATGGCCAGTATCGATTTGATTATTTAAGAAAAGGAGACTATTCAGTTTTTATATATGCTGATAGTACAGATAATTTAAATGTTAGCTATGATTACCCTATATTTCATCATGTATCTATTGAAGAAAATAATTCAACATATACCTTGCCGGATTTTGTTATTGAAAAATGAAAGTAACTGAACATATTAATGAATTTTTACCAACTTCTCTAAAGGAAATGGATGGTGTAAAATTATTAAGTAGATCCGACACAAAATTTGCATTTAGTATTAATATTCTAAAGGATTTAATTAATAGACTTACTCCATTTTATAATGTTTTAGAAATTGATGGAAAAAGAAAGCATGATTACAAATCTTTATACTTTGACACTGAAGAGCGTAAGTTTTATAATGACCATCATAATCAAAGAGTTAATAGGCATAAGGTAAGATACAGAGAATATGTAGACTCGGGCCTCGTTTTTTTAGAAATAAAGTGTAAGAATAATAAGGGTAAAACAATTAAGAAAAGATTAAAGGTTGATAAAATCCACGAGATTCTAACAACGGATCATCAAAATTATGTGGATAAGATTATTGGAATTCCATTGAAAATTAAATCAACACAATGGATTAATTTTAGTAGAATTACTTTAGTACATAAAAAAGCAAAAGAAAGATTAACAATAGACTTAAATCTTAACTTCTATAACAACCAAAATAAGGGAAATTTAAATGAAATTATAATTGCAGAAGTAAAGCAGGAAAGGATGAAGAGATCATCTGATTTTATTAGAATTGCAAAAGAAATGAATATCTACCCAATGAGAATTAGTAAATATTGTTTCTCATCATTTAACTTAGATAATTCACTCAAACAAAATCGATTTAAAGAAAAACAAATTTTTATAAATAAAATAATAAATAATTAAATATGTCAATACTACTAATTTTACTTGATGGATTAGAGTTTTTAGGAACTCCTCTTTTTGATTCCAAAGACTTTTTTAAACTGATTGTTAAAGCTGCTTTTAACTTAGCAATGATATTATTAATTGTTCGCTATATATACTATCCAATTACAAAAAATAAGGATTATTTATTTACCTATCTTTTAATAAGTTTAACTGTTTTTTTACTTTGTATTCTACTCGATAGCGTTAAAATTGAATTAGCCTTTGCATTAGGACTTTTTGCAATTTTTGGAATTATCAGATATAGAACTGATCCAATTCCAATTAAGGAGATGACTTATCTTTTTTTAGTGATTGGCGTTTCAGTAATAAATGCTTTAGCAAATAAGAAAATCAGTTATTCAGAACTTGTATTTGCAAATTTTATGATTATTGCAGTTACATTTGGATTAGAGAGGATTTGGCTTCTAAGACACGAAACTCGTAAAAATGTAATTTATGAGAGAATTGATTTGATAGGTCCTGAAAAAAGAGATGAACTAATTAAAGACTTGAAAGAAAGAACAGGTATAGATGTTGTTAGAGTTGAAATTAGGAGAATAGATTTTCTAAAGGATATTGCATATTTGCGTATTTTCTATTATGAGAACGATAATAGCTAGTATTTTCTTTTTTTATTTTTTTAGTTATAATTCAAATGCCCAGCAAAATGATTTTCAACTTTGGAATACTTTAAATCTAAGTAAGAAAATAAATAAATCTTTTAGAGCAGATATCAAGTATGGGGCAAGATTTAGAGAAAATGCCTCTATCTTATCAACCCAATTCATTGATTTTAAAGTAAAATATAAAGAAAATAAAAGGTGGAGCTTTGCTATTGGTTATAGATCAATTTCTGATTACTCCATCTTAAATAATTTTGAGACAAAAAATAGATTCTATGCTGATGCTTATTTTTCTAAGAAGTTAAAAAGATATTTCTTTAGTTTAAGAAATAGAGTGTTAACTCAATTAAGTAATAATATTTCAAAGGAAGTTTTAAGGCAGAAGTACAAGCTAGTTTACAACATTAAAAAAACTAAGCTCCTCCCTTCTATTTCAATTGAGCTTTTTTATAGTCTAGATAACTATTTTTATAAAATTAGAAATTCATTTGAATTAGCTTATCCAATAAATAAAAAGATAGATTTTAGTTTAGTTTATAAAATTGAAAATGAATTTAATGTTGTTGATCCATTTACTCTTTTTATTTTTGAGCCTAAGATTAGTTATAAATTATAGATGATTGAACAAAAAATTAATACTAGCTTCTTTACAGCTGATTTAGATGAGCTTTCTAATGATGAGCAAATGCTTATAAAGAAGGCTCAAAATATTTTAAAAACCTCTTATTCTTCATATTCAGGTTTTTCAGTTGGAGCTAGCGTGTTATTGGATAATGGAATTACTATTGAGGGAAGTAATCAGGAAAATGTTGCATACCCTTCAGGATTATGCGCAGAAAGAGTAGCTTTATTTTATACGGGTGCTCAATATCCAAACAGTAAAATCAAAACTATTGCAATTTCAGCTTTATCTAAATCATTTGAGATTAAAGATTATATCAGCCCATGCGGAGCATGCCGTCAGGTAATGGCAGAATACGAAGAAAAACAGAATGCAAAAATTAAGGTTTTATTACATTCTCCAAATGACAAAGTTTTAATTTCAAATTCAGTGGAGGATTTACTTCCTTTTGTATTTAGAAGTCCTTTTCTGAAAAGGTTTTAGTACTGTCATGCATATCCTCTCCACGCCAATAGAATATCTTAAAGGGGTTGGACCAATTCGTTCCGAGCTTCTAAAGAAAGAATTAAATATTTTTACATATGAAGATTTATTACTTCATTTTCCCTTTAGATATGTTGATAAAAGTAATATTCATTTAATCTCTCAGATTAATGACTCATTTCCTCATGTTCAGTTTAGAGGCAGAATAAAGAAAATTGAAGAAAAAGGGAATAAGAGATCAAAAAGATTGATTGCTTATTTTCAGGACTCATCAGCAGTTATTGAATTGATATGGTTTAAATCTATAAGATGGATTAAGCAAAATTTAGATTTGGATAAAGAATATATTGTTTTTGGAAAACCTTCTTTCTTTTCTGGAAAGCCAAATTTAGTTCATCCAGATTTAGATGTAATGGATGGTGTTAAAGAAGATTTTATGGGTTTACATGGAGTTTATTCAACAACAGAAAAATTGATAAATAAAGGGTTAAATAGCAGGGCGATATCTAAGTTAGTTAAAAATTTACTTCCACTTCTTGAAAATAATATTGAAGAGAATTTATCAGATGAAGTTTTAACTAAATTTAAAATACCAAAGAAAAAAAATGCTCTCATAAATATCCATATTTCAAAGGATCTTCAAATCTTAGAAAGAGCTCAAAAAAGATTAAAATTTGAGGAGTTATTCTTTCTTCAATTACACCTACTAAAGTCTAAACAATTAAGAAAAACTAAAACTATTGGCTATTCATTAGCTGATATTGGAGAAAATTTTAATGATTTTTATAACAATCATCTTAAATTTCCACTCACTAATGCACAAAAAAAAGTGATAAAGGAAATTCGTGCTGATGTTAAAAAAAATCAGCAAATGAATAGATTGTTACAAGGAGACGTTGGAAGTGGAAAAACAATAGTTGCTATTTTAAGTATGCTAATTGCTATTGATAACGGTTACCAAGCTTGCATAATGGCTCCAACTGAAATATTAGCTCAACAACATTTTAAAACAATGTCTCAAGAGCTAAAATCTTTAAATATTAAGATAGATATTTTAACAGGTTCAAAAAAATCAAAAGCTAGAAAGGTATTATTGGAAGAATTAAAAAATGGTGATATAAATCTTTTAATAGGAACACACGCATTGTTAGAAGATACAGTTGAATTTAGTAATCTTGGTTTTGTTGTTATTGATGAACAGCATAGGTTTGGAGTTGCACAAAGAGCTAAGTTGTGGAAAAAGAATAAGTATCCTCCTCATATTTTAGTTATGACAGCTACTCCTATTCCTAGAACACTTTCTATGACCCTATATGGAGATTTAGATGTTTCTGTGATAGATGAACTTCCTCCGGGAAGAAAAGAGATAAAAACATTATGGAAGTCGGATAGTTCGCGATTAAATATTATTCGTTTTATGCATGAACAAATCAAAGAAGGAAGACAGGTATATATTGTTTTTCCATTAATAGATGAGAGTGCAAAATTAGATTACAAAAATCTAATAGAAGGTTTTGATTCAATTGTTAGGGAATTTCCTCTTCCAGATTTTCAAGTAAGTGTTGTGCATGGCCAGATGAAATCTACCGATAAAGAATATGAAATGCAAAGGTTTGTTGAAGGAAAAACAGATATTTTAGTTGCAACAACAGTTATTGAAGTAGGTGTAAATGTCCCAAATGCATCTGTCATGGTTATTGAAAGTGCTGAGAGATTTGGTTTGTCACAATTACATCAGCTTAGAGGAAGAGTTGGAAGGGGAGCAAATCAATCTTATTGTGTTCTTATGAGTGGGCATAAAGTTAGTGTTGATGGAAAGACTCGATTACAGACAATGGTTGATACAAATGATGGATTTAAATTAGCTGAAGTTGATTTAAAATTAAGAGGTCCAGGTGATATGATGGGCACAAAACAAAGTGGTTTGCTTAATTTTAAAATTGCTGATCTTATTAAGGACAATAAGATATTAATTTTTGCTAGAGAACAAGCCCAGATTTTATTGGAAGATGATTTCGATTTATCTAAATCCGAAAACATCAATATAGCAAGATTTTACAGGCCTTATGCTAGAGAAAGAATGGGGTGGAGTAGAATTAGTTAAAAAGGGTAAGCTATTTGTATCGCACCGCTACAACCTAATACCCTT
>Ga0257126_1000735_pt1 | contig 25670 bp, 20 predicted proteins | sample SI060_120mmetaG_FD_190151 | JGI IMG/M metagenome (GOLD analysis project Ga0257126, IMG submission 190151) | Marine microbial communities from Saanich Inlet, British Columbia, Canada - SI060_120m | ecosystem: Environmental > Aquatic > Marine > Inlet | place: Canada: British Columbia | collected... | reverse complement strand
ACCGTGTCCGTAGCTGAGATTGGCGTCAGCAAAACGCTTGTGCACCTGATCAATAAGCTGGCCTACGGTGACGGCTGCGGCTCTTACTTGTGTCATTTAGGTTCTGTCATCTAATTTGTGTTACTTAGTTTGTGTCATTTGGTTTGTGTTATTTGGTTTGTGTTATTTGGTTTGTGTTATTTGGTTTGTGCTATTTGGCTCGCTCATCCGAGTCATTATTTAGCCATACCGCTGGGTCGGCAAATTCAACATCTGCCCCTTCGTCACTGCCCATCAACTGGCTGATCACTTCACTAATGCCTGCGCCTTGATAAAGAATCTGATAAAGGCCATCGACCAAAGGCATGTAAACGCCGCGTTCTTTGCTCTTGGCAAAAACAACTTCCAGGGTAAAAACCCCTTCAGCCAACTTGCCAAGGTCATCGGACGCCTGCTCAACAGACAGGCCTTGGGCGACTTTAAAACCCAATTGATAGTTCCGACTTAGGGGCGAGGAACAGGTAACTAAAAGATCACCAACACCCGCTAAGCCTAGGAAAGTAAACGGGTTTCCGCCCATAGAAACTGCAAAACGACTCATCTCGGCCAATGCTCTTGTGATCAATAACCCCACCGTATTCTGACCCACGCCTAGGCCAGCGGCGAGACCACAGATAATGGCGTAGATATTCTTCAGAGCACCAGCAAGTTCTACACCATAGACATCTGAGCTGGCATAAACGCGCACCGTATCGCTGCGCATCACTTCCTGTACCAGGCTGCCAGCAGTGGCGTCACGAGTTGCGATAACGGTGCCCGTATACTGCTGATCGGCAATTTCCTCAGCAAAATTGGGACCTGAAATGGCGCCTACCCGAGTACTTGGAGTGTATTCCTCAAGCAGTTGACTCATGAGGCGGAAGCCATCCGCATAAATCCCTTTGGTCGCGCTGATTAAAATGTCTGAAGGTTGAATATGCGGCGCTATTTGCTCGCACACCTGTTTAAAACTATGGCTGGGCACCGCGACAAAGATCAGCGACGAGGCCTGCGCAGCGAGCGCCAAATCACCCGTTGGATGAATCATGTCATGCAGCTTATGACTTGGTAGATAGCGCCGGTTTTCACGATGCGTGAGGGTGTCTTGAACCTGCTCGGCATCGCGCATCCACAAGTGCGTTTTGTGCCCATTGCGAGCTACGATGTTGGCAACCGCTGTGCCGAAATTACCGCCCCCGATGATCGCTATTTGCATGATTTTCTCCGGCTCTCTGAGCGTTTGAATAAGTTGCATATTGTCCATACAAATCCCTTGTATAGATAGCGGCTATCACCGTGCATTGGGATTTAGATGCATCACCGGCCACCTGCCTTGGATCCAAAATCCCACCTTAAAAAGATCTAGGAATTGACCTGACCGCTCTTCAAAAGCCTCGACTTTAAGGACTTGCCACGAGGCGAGGGGAAGGCTAAACGTACGGCGCTGCGGCCAACCTACTTTAATATTGGTACAATGCAGGTTGACCCTAATTTCAGCGCACTAGACGAATGCGCTCTAAAGCAGTTCTAGCAACAGTCTGTTTAGACGCTCCACATAGCCTGCTGGGTCTTGCAGAGACCCGCCTTCTGCCAAGCTGGCTTGGTCAAATAGCACGCCTACTAGCTCAGCAAAGCGGTCTTCGTCGACTTCGTTCTCTAGGCGCTCAACCAAAAGGTGGTTTGGGTTAAACTCAAAGAAGGGCTTGCTCTCAGGCATACTCTGGCCACTGGCTTCCATAATGCGGCGCATCTGAATGCCCATAGCGTCTTCGGACAGCACCAAACAGGCGGGAGATCCGGTGAGGCGCTTGGACGGTCGGACGCCTTTGACTTTCTCACCCACCACTGCGGCAATGCGCTCAACTAATGGGTGCTCGTCTTCGTCCTTATCTTTAGCTTCATCGTCGCCGTCTTTCGCAGTCTCTTCACCAGGCAGTGTTACGTCACCGCGCATAACATCGACAAACTTAGTGCCTTCGTAATCCGTTAACGAAGACATTAGCCATTCATCAATTCGATCGAATAACACCAATACCTCTACCCCACGTTCCTTGAATATCTCAAGGTGTGGGCTGCGACTGGCGGTCTCATAGGCTTCTGCACAGATGTAATAAATCGTATCTTGGCCTTCTACCTTGCGCTCAAGATATTGCTCTAAACCGACCACTTTTTTACCGCTTTCTGCACTTTCATGGGTTGAGGCAAAGCGCAGCAACTTGGTCAGCGCAGCTCTATTGGCAAAGTCTTCGCCAGCACCCTCTTTAAGCACTTCACCAAACTCATCCCAAAACAGTTGGTACTGTTCAGGGTCTTTCTTGGCCATGTCTTCGAGCATCGACAACACACGTTTGGTCACCGCGTTGCGAATGGACGTCACCCGATCATCTTGCTGCAAAATCTCTCGGGACACGTTCAACGGCAGGTCATTTGAGTCAATGACACCCTTCACAAAACGCAGATACAGGGGCAAAAACTGCTCGGCGTCATCCATTATAAAGACGCGCTGAACGTAGAGTTTGAGGCCTTTGGGTACTTCACGGTTATATAAATCAAAGGGCGCACGTTTAGGCACATAAACCAAGCTCGTGTACTCAAACTTGCCTTCAACGCGGTTATGACTCCAAGCCAGCGGCTCCTCAAAATCGTGAGATATGTGTTTATAGAATTCCTGGTACTCGGCGTCTTCTACTTCTGAGCGCGAACGGGTCCATAACGCTTGGGCTGAGTTAACTGCCTCAAATTCCGCTGCAGGTGCTTCCTCGCCCTCTTCTGCTGGCGCAGGCTGACTGAGCATACGCACAGGCACACCAATATGGTCCGAGTATCTGACTACAATATTGCGCAACCGAAAGTCTTCGGCAAAATCTAAAGCGTCTTCTTTCAGGTGCAAGATCACTTGGGTACCTCGCGCCAGACCCTCAACTACTTCTAGACTGTAGGCGTCTTCGCCAGTGGACTGCCAGCGCACGCCGTCGCCGCCTTGGGCGCTGAGCGTACACACTTCCACTTTGTCAGCCACCATGAAGGCGCTGTAGAAGCCCACACCAAACTGCCCAATCAACTGAGAGTCAGATTTTTGGTCACCCGTTAAATTCGACAAGAACTCGGCGGTTCCTGATTTGGCGATGGTGCCAAGGTGAGCGATCACCTCATCACGGTTCATGCCAATGCCATTATCGAAAATGGTCAGCGTTTTAGCGTCGGCATCAAATGAGATATCGATATGAAATTCGCTGTCGTCGCCCAACAAGCTCTGATCTTCAATGGACAAGAAGCGTAACTTGTCGATGGCATCAGAGGCGTTCGAGATCAATTCGCGGAGAAAGATTTCGCGATTTGAATAAAGAGAGTGAATCATTAACTGAAGCAGTTGTTTCGCTTCGGTTTGAAAATTTAGGGTTTCGCTTTGTGCTTCGCTCATTTGGTTTCCTTGCCATCTTGTGATCGTTGCAGTTGCGCACAAATATGGGGTTGGCTGATGCAAAATCAACGGCAAGGCGTGCTAAATAGCCGATTTTTTTGTGAATCACAGCGGCGGCGACGACATCTATAGGTGATCGAACGAAATTATCTAGCCCGACGTCTTAAGCTAAAGAGCAGTGTAAGCCTTCGCGAGCTTTGAGGTTGCTTGAGATTGCAAGGCCAGAAGCAAAAACGCCCCGACTCAAGGAAACTTGAATCAAGGCGTCTTCTATTTAGCGTTGCGTTTAAAGCTATGCTTTAAGCCTAGCTCCAGCCGGTTACATCGGCCAGTGCGTCGCCAATTTCTGCCAAGCTGCGTACGGTACGGACACCCGCATCAGACAGCGCAGCAAACTTGTCGTCCGCCGTACCTTTACCACCCGCGATAATTGCACCGGCATGGCCCATGCGCTTACCGGGAGGCGCTGTAACGCCTGCGATGTAGCTGACAACTGGCTTAGTGACATGCGCCTTAATAAAGGCCGCGGCTTCCTCTTCAGCGTTGCCACCAATTTCACCTACCATGACTATGGCTTCAGTCTTTTCGTCCGCCTCAAACAACTTGAGGATGTCGATAAAGTGGCTACCAGGAATTGGATCACCGCCAATACCCACACAGGAGCTTTGACCATAACCACGATCAGTCGTTTGCTTAACCGCTTCATAGGTCAACGTGCCAGAACGGGAAACAATACCTACCTTACCAGGCAGGTGAATGTCGCCTGGCATAATGCCAATTTTGCACTCACCCGGTGTAATCACACCTGGGCAGTTGGGTCCAATCATACGTGCGTCGGTCAACTCTAGACGCGCCTTAACTGCCAGCATGTCTAACGTTGGAATACCTTCGGTAATACAAACAATCAGCTCAATGCCTGCATCTAACGCTTCTAAAATAGAGTCTTTACAGAAACTCGCTGGCACGTAAATAACCGTAGCCGTTGCACCAGTGGTGGCCACTGCGTCCGCAACGGTATCAAACACAGGCAGACCCAAATGAGTTGTGCCGCCTTTGCCCGGTGTTACACCGCCAACCAATTGAGTACCGTATGCCAGAGCTTGCTCACTGTGCAGCGTACCTTGAGAACCGGTAAATCCTTGGCAGATAACCTTGGTATCTTTATTGATCAATATGCTCATGACTTGCCTCCTGCTGCAGCGACTGCTTTTTCAGCTGCATCTACCAACGAGTCTGCAGGAATAATATTCAGCCCACTATCAGCCAATGTTTTTCTGCCCAGCTCGGAGTTATTACCTTCAAACCGCACAACCACAGGTACTTCAACGCCCACCTCTTGCACCGCGCCAATAATACCTTCCGCAATGGTTGCGCAACTTACGATACCGCCGAAAATGTTGATCAAAACCGCCTTTACCGCTTTATCTGAGAGAATAATCTTAAACGCTTCGGACACTGCCTCTTTAGTTGCACCGCCGCCTACATCTAGGAAGTTAGCTGGATTGCCGCCGTGCAGCTTTACCAAGTCCATTGTGCCCATAGCAAGGCCTGCGCCGTTAACCATGCAACCAATATTGCCTTCTAGAGCAACATAGTTGAGATTGTATTCAGCTGCTTGAGCTTCGCGCTCGTCTTCCTGAGAGGGATCATTCATCGCTGCAATGGCGCTTTGTCGATACAGCGCGTTGCCATCAATATTGATCTTGGCATCTAGACAATGAATGTTGCCGTCAGTGGTTACTACGAGAGGATTGATCTCTAACAACGAGCAATCGGATTCTTCAAACAACTTAGCCAAGCCCATAAACAGGTTAGCGAATTGTCTGATCTGCGCTCCCTCTAAACCCAGTTTGAACGCAAGCTCACGGCCTTGATAAGGCTGCGCGCCAACAAGAGGGTCTATGGTTGCACGCAGTATTTTCTCTGGCGTTTCTTCAGCAACTGTCTCAATTTCAACGCCGCCTTCTGTTGAAGCCATAAATACTACACGGCGACTGCCACGGTCGATTACAGCGCTCAAATAGAGCTCGCGCTCAATATCCGTGCAGCTTTCAACATAGATTTTACTTACTGGCTGACCGTTTTCGTCCGTCTGAATGGTGACTAGGTTTTTACCTACCCACTGATCAGCAAACGCGCGAATGTCGTCTAAGGAATCAACTACTTTGACGCCTCCGGCTTTGCCTCGTCCACCAGCGTGTACTTGGACCTTTACGACCCAGCGGCTACCGCCAATTTTTTCTGCGGCGGCAACTGCTTCGTCTGCAGTGTCCACTGCATACCCTTCTGAAACCGGCAATCCGTATTCGGCAAATAGGCCTTTGGCCTGATACTCATGTAAATTCATGGGCCTGGTATTCCTCCCTTAGTTTTAGCTCCGTGGAGCGTTGTGAATATTAAATAACGTGTGCGGCAACTTTCGTTGCACTCATTCTAACGCTCAGGTCTTGCGACGCTCTATCGTCCCTTTACTCGCCCTACTCACAGCACAGCGACATGTCCCTCGTATATGCGCTGCCCTGCTACAACGCTTGCTATGAGAAATGTCCTATTTCCCACGGCTGGGTTTATTGATCATATGAATCGCATGACCTGCAGCACCTAGCGCCGCTTCATGCATGCCTTCAGATAATGTTGGGTGAGCAAACATGATCAGCCCAAGATCTTCCGCAGAGGCACTGAACTCCATACTGATCACCGCTTGGGCGATCAGCTCAGATGCCTGTGCACCCAATACGTGGACACCCAAAATGCGGTCAGTTTTAGCATCGGCTATGACTTTGACCATACCATCGTTGTCGTTAGCAGCAAGCGCGCGTCCATTGGCAACGAAGGGGAACATACCCACTCTAAAATCTTCGCCATCGGCTTTTAGCTGCTGCTCGGTCTTACCCACCCAAGCAATTTCTGGATGCGTGTAAATGACACTTGGCACTGTTTCATAATTGACCATTGGCTTGTGACCCGCTATGCGCTCGGCCACCATAATGCCCTCTTCCATGCCTTTGTGGGCCAACATAGGACCACGCACAACATCCCCTACAGCATAAACATTCGGCGCATCAGTTGCGCACAAATCGTTCACATAGAGGAAACCGCGCTCATCTAGATTCACACCGGAATCTGGAGCCAGCAAGCCTTCAGTATATGGACGTCGCCCAACAGCAACGATCAGGCGATCAAATTCTGCAACATGCTCACCGTCTTTATCTTGAAAGGTAACAGCAACAAATTTCTTCTTACCAGAGCCTTTAACCTCGGTACCCGTTACTCGAGCACCCAAGCGAATGTCTAGACCTTGCTTCTTGAAGATACGCAGAGCGTCTCGACTTACCCGGCTATCAGCCATAGGTAAAAATTCGTCCATAGCCTCTAGCACTACCGTTTCAGAACCTAGACGGTTCCAAACACTGCCAAGCTCCAAACCAATGACACCGGCGCCAATAACACCTAAGCGCTTGGGCACAGTGGTAAATTCTAACGCACCCGTTGAATCAACAATTAGATCGCCAGTCATAGGCGCTGGTGGAATATCCACCGGCACTGAGCCGGGCGCCAAAATAACATTTGTGGCCTGAAGCATCTGCTCTTCACCACCGTGGGGCGTAAAACCAACCTGACAGTTGCCATACAACCGGCCTGAACCTTCCAATGAAGTAACACCGTTACCTTTGAATAGTGCTGCAACACCACCGGTCAATCCAGCGACAACTTCATCTTTGCGTGCAATCATTTTTGGCACATCAGCGCTCACCGAGGAGACCTTAATACCTAGATCGGCAAACTGATGCTGAGCTTCATGCAACTTATGCGAGGCATCTAACAACGCTTTAGACGGAATACAACCCCAGTTCAAACAGGTGCCACCAAGAACTGGCTGATCATGCTTGTTAATCATCTTGTTGATGCAAGCGGTTTTCATGCCAAGCTGAGCTGCTCGAATTGCAGCGTGATAGCCCGCTGGGCCACCACCAATAACTATAACGTCGTAAGTATCGCTCATATTAAAGCTCCAAAAGTATGCGTGCTGGGTCTTCCAACATACCCTTAATCGCCACCAAGAACTGCACCGCTTCTCTACCGTCTATCAGACGGTGATCGTAGGACAGCGCCAAGTACATCATAGGTCTTATGACAATTTCGCCATCGACCACTACTGCACGGTCTTGAATATTGTGCATGCCCAACACACCTGTCTGAGGAGCATTAAGGATAGGCGTAGACATCATAGAACCGAAAATACCGCCATTAGTAATGGTGAATGTGCCGCCGGCCATATCTTCTAAGCCAAGCTTACCGGCTCGAGCCTTGCCGCCATAAGCGGAAATCTGATCTTCAATCTGCGCTAGACTCAATGCGTCAGTATCTCTGACCACTGGCACGACTAAGCCTCTGTCTGTCGATACTGCCACGCCAATGTCATAGTAGCCGTGATAAACAATGTCGCTGCCATCAATGCTGGCATTGACCGAAGGAAAACGCTTCAACGCTTCTGTTGCAGCGCGCACAAAGAAGGACATAAAACCAAGTCTGGTGTCGTTATGAGCGGCCTGGAACTCTGCCTGATATTTCTTTCGCAGGGTCATAATTGGCCCCATGTCGACCTCGTTAAATGTGGTCAACATGGCTGCGTTTTGCTGTGCCTCAACCAACCGCTTGGCAACACTTGCGCGCAGTCGAGTCATCGGTACGCGGCGCTCTACCCGCTCACCGGCTGGCGCATCATCTTCACTCGATGCCATTGCAGCAGGTACAGGACTTGAGGCAGCTGGGCTACTCGGCGCAGGACTGCTGGCAGGCGCAGGTGCCTTCTCTGTATTTACAGGCTTAGCTAACGCTTGAGCGACGTCCTCTTTGGTGATTCTACCATCGCGGCCAGTACCGGTAATGGCGCTGATATCAATATTCGATTCAGAGGCCATCTTCTTAGCAGCCGGACTCGCAAATTGATCACCCGATTCTGCGTCACTGTCTTGCGTGGCCGCAGCTGTAGGTTCAGCGCCGGCACCTTGCTCGCCTGGCTGAAAGGTTGCGATAACCTCCTCCGAAAGAACGGTTTCGCCTTCGGGCTTAAGAATCGCTTCTAATACACCGTCTTCAGGCGCATAAACTTCTATCACGACTTTGTCTGTTTCTATATCTACCAGCAGATCGTCTCTGGCGACGAATGCGCCAGGTTGATGATGCCACTGAGCTACACTGCCGTCGGCAATGGATTCCGGAAATGTGGGTGCTTTGATTTCCATAATTACTTCCCGCTGTCCTCATCATCTGAAGTTTCGCCAACCAAAGCTGACTGCACTAATTTTTGTTGTTGTTCTATATGAACGCTGGCATAGCCTACTGCAGGGGCCGCAAACGCAGTGCGTCCGGCATATTGCAGAGGTAATCCAGGCGCATCTCGTTTCATAACTCGGCGCAAGTGATGCTGAATCGCATACCATGCACCTTGATTCATGGGCTCTTCTTGGCACCATACGACTCGGTCCAGCTTCGGATACCGACTAAATTCCTCAGCAAAGGCTTTTTGCGGGAATGGATAAAGTTGCTCAATACGAACCAGAGCTACATTCTCGAGACCGGCCTCTTCCCGGGCTTCAATAAGGTCGTAGTAAACCTTACCGCTACATAAAACCAAACGATCTACCTTCTTAACATCAAGATCAGGGGTTTCGCCGATGACATTTTGGAAGGTGCCGTCACAAAGATCTTCTAAACTAGAAACAGCAAGTTTATGTCGCAACAAACTCTTGGGTGTCATAGCAATCAGCGGTTTACGTGTGGGCCGAATGGCTTGACGACGCAGCATATGGAACACTTGCGCTGGCGTAGAGGGCACGCAAATTTGCATATTATGCTCCGCACACATTTGCAGAAACCGCTCTAGTCTTGCTGAGGAGTGTTCTGGCCCTGCGCCTTCCATACCATGAGGAAGCAGCATCGTGAGGCCACATAAACGTGACCATTTAGTCTCACCAGAGCTAATAAATTGATCAATCACAACCTGAGCGCCGTTGGCAAAATCGCCAAACTGCGCTTCCCAAACAACGAGAGTATTTGGCGCTGTAGTGGCGTAACCATACTCAAAAGCCAGCACCGCCTCTTCAGAAAGAAGCGAGTCGTAAAGATCGAAAGTGACGTCTTCGCGCAAAAGATTCAGCGGAATAATGCGCTTACCGTCCTTTTGATTAAACAAGGCAGCATGGCGGTGCGAGAACGTGCCAACCCCTACGTCCTGCCCAGTTAGCCTAACAGGGTAGCCCTCTTCAACCAGCATGGCGTAGGCCATAACTTCGGCCATACCCCAGTTCACGGGCATTGCACCGGCTGCCATGCGATGGCGGTCTTCCATAATTTTGCTGACCTGTCGGTGCACAACAAAACCGTCGGGCAACTTTTCCATCTTATGCATAGTTTCTTGGAAAGCGCTGACAGCCACTGTTGTATCGGCTGGCGCATCCCAATCAAACCCTAGATACGGATTCCAGTTAACAAAAAACTTGCTGTCGGGTTCTTGAACTAAACTCAACGCAACACTCTTGCCGCCCTCTAGTGTGTCTCTATACCCTTCGGTCATGGCTTCGATTTCATTTTGATCGACAACCGCATCTTCAACCATCTTTTCACCGTAAATACTGCAAACGGTTTTCTGCGTTCGTATCTTTTGATACATCATAGGCTGAGTTTTCATGGGCTCTTCAGCTTCGTTATGGCCGCGACGGCGATAACAAATCAAATCAATGACCACATCCTTGCGGAACTCCATGCGGTAATCAGCGGCTAACTGGGTCGCAAATATAACCGCTTCTGGGTCGTCGCCATTTACATGCAAAATAGGCGCTTGAACCATTTTAGCCACTTCGGTGCAGTACTCTGTTGAGCGCGCATCAATTTGTCTGTGAGTGGTGAAACCGATTTGGTTATTGACGATAATATGAACGCTGCCACCGGTCTTGAAGCCACGAGTTTGAGACATTTGAAATGTCTCCATAACCACACCTTGGCCAGCAAAAGCCGCATCACCATGGATAATAATAGGTACGACAGAATCGCCTTCATAATCGCGACGACGGTCTTGTCGGGCGCGCACTGAACCTTCTACTACTGGGTTAGCAATTTCTAAGTGCGACGGGTTAAACGCAAGCGCAAGGTGCATTTCACCGCCAGGCGTCATTACATTGGATGAGAACCCTTGGTGATATTTAACATCACCTGAGCCGTGATCGCTGTGCACACGCCCATCAAATTCGTCAAAAAGCTCGCCTGGATTTTTACCCAGAACGTTGACCAAGACATTCAATCGTCCACGATGCGCCATAGCAATTACAGATTCTAAAACACCGTGCCCACCCAAGCGCTGCAACAACTCATGCAGCATGGGAATGAGGCTTTCACCGCCTTCCAGACCAAATCGCTTGGTACCCGGATAACGACGATGCAAATACTTCTCTAAGCCCTCGGCAGCCACTAGTCGCTCTAAAATGCGGTGCTTTTGCGATGCGTCAAAATTAGAGCGTCCGCGACCACTTTCTAGGCGCTGCTGCACCCAAAGTTGCTCCGCGGCATCCACAATGTGCATATACTCTGCGCCGATAGAACCGCAGTAGGTTTGCTCAAGCGCATCAACTAGGTCGCGCAACTTAGCGCTGCCATCACCGTAGTGAAAGGACCCGGTCTGATAAATTTCATCTAAGTGCGCTGGAGAAAGATGGTGATAGCCCAATTCCAGCATCGGCGCAGGCGGACGTTCCATCATACCCAGTGGATCTATATTGGCTCTTTTGTGTCCGCGATGGCGGTAAGCGGCAATGAGATCTTGCACGCGCATTTGGCGTGTTTCATGTTCATTGGAAATTTGCGTGGAGACTTTTTCTGGGCGGGCTTTGAGTCTATTACGACCTAATCGCTCGAAATGCTGAACCACTGTGGAATGAGGGGTATCTGGGCCAATCGTGCCATCGAGCATTGGCAACGTATCAAAATAGCTTCGCCACATCTCTGGTACGGAGCTGGGATCTTCAAGATAATTTTCGTACAAGCCTTCAATATAGGCTGCATTTTGTCCACCTAAATGTGAACTACGCAACATGCGCTGCATGAATCCTTCGGTCAATTTCTTCCTCTTCTGCACCTTCCATAGGCGCCATAGTGGATTGCGAGACTATAATCACAAGATCGAGGACTCTAACCAAACCCCTCAGCTTGCCAAAATTCTGTGTGCGAAATCATCAAATTGTCTGGCCTTCGCACATTTTGATATGTGCTGAAAGTGGAGCTCACGTTAGTAAAGCTTCTTTGTGTTTCTCTTTTTACTTGTGCTTTTTTACTTTGTGCCTTTCGCCTTTCGCTTTGGCCTTCAGTATTTGTCTTTCTGCGCTTTCTGCTCTTTCTGCGCTTCTTTCTTTGTTTCTTTGTTTTTTTTGGCGTCTTTTCTTTGCTTCCGCAGCGCTGGTTAACTCCATCCAGCGCTTTGTCTACAGTGCCCTGTCGGCAGGTCTATTGGTTCAGAACCCTGCCTAAATTGAACTAGGTACCGTGCTGCATCAACATTGTGCGGATCTTACCAATTGCTCGGGTAGGATTTAAGCCTTTCGGACAAACGCTTACGCAGTTCATGATGCCACGGCACCTGAACACACTAAAAGGGTCGTCCAAATTCGCCAGACGCTCTTCAGTGGCAGTATCTCGCGTATCCGCCAAGAAGCGATAAGCCTGCAACAACCCTGCTGGGCCAATGAACTTGTCAGGATTCCACCAAAACGAAGGGCAAGAGGTAGAACAACAAGCGCACAGGATACACTCATATAGACCATCTAGCTTTTCTCTGTCCTCTGGAGACTGCAAACGTTCCATGGACGGTGCTGGCTCTTTGTTCACCAGGTACGGTTGTACTTTAGCGTACTGATCGTAGAACTGCGTCATATCTACCACTAGGTCACGCACAACCGGCAAACCAGGCAGTGGGCGCAGTACTAACTTGTTACGCTTCACCACCTCAGAAACTGGGGTAATGCACGCCAAGCCGTTCTTGCCATTCATATTAATGCCGTCCGATCCGCATACCCCTTCACGGCAGCTGCGGCGGAAACTCAAAGTTGGATCCACATCTTTCATTAAATGAAGTACATCCAAAACCATCAGGTCCTTACCTTCAGGTAGATCCACTTCAACATCCCTCATTACCGGCACTTCGTCGATATCGGGGTTATAACGATAAACACTTACTTTCATTGTTTATTACCTAATCTTTAAAATTATGTTCTAACTAACGCTTTCTCTAATAAACCCGGGCTTTAGGCTCAAAGGCTTCCATAGTGTTTGGAGAAAAGTTCACCTCACGTTTATTTACGCGCTTACCATCTGCGTAATACATAGAGTGATGCAACCAGTTCTCGTCATCGCGTTCTTGGAAGTCGTCACGCGCATGCGCACCACGGCTTTCCTTGCGGTGTTCTGCAGCAACAGCGGTTGCTTCGGCGACTTCAAGCAAGTTGTCTAGCTCTAGTGCTTCTAAACGCGCAGTGTTAAAGGCAGAGGACTTATCGGTCAGATGTGCTTGTCCAATACGCTCACGCAGATCAGAAAGCGACTTCATGCCCTCTTGCATGTTCTTTTCAGTACGGAAAACACCAAAGCTATTTTGCATAGTGGTTTGCAGCTCTTTCTTCAGATCGAAGATCGACTCGCCGCTGGTAGATTCGTTCCAACGGTTCAAGCGTTCCATAGAAGCTTCAACATCGGACTCACTGGCTTCTCTATAGCTTACACCTTGGCGCATAACCTCTTCGATGTGCATACCTGCAGCACGCCCAAAGACCACCAAATCTAACAGCGAGTTGCCACCTAGGCGGTTAGCACCGTGGACAGAAACACAAGCGGCTTCGCCTGCTGCGTATAGGCCTTCCACAGAGACGTCTTCGCCCTGAGCATTTTGTGTTAGCGCTTGGCCACTGACCTGTGTTGGAATACCACCCATCATGTAGTGGCAAGTAGGCACCACAGGAATTGGCTCTTTCACTGGGTCTACGTGGGCAAAAGTTCTTGATAGTTCAAGAATACCTGGCAAACGACTGTTCAAGACATCTTCACCGAGGTGATCGAGTTTCAACATCACATGGTCGCCATCCGGACCACAACCACGCCCTTCGAGAATTTCAATAACCATAGAGCGTGCAACGACATCTCGACCTGCAAGGTCTTTCGCTGTTGGCGCATAGCGCTCCATAAATCTCTCGCCATCCTTATTGATGAGGTATCCACCTTCACCACGACAGCCTTCTGTGACCAAAGTACCCGCACCGGCAATCCCGGTTGGGTGGAACTGCCACATTTCCATATCTTGTACGGGGACGCCTGCACGCAGAGCCATACCAATGCCGTCACCCGTACACATCAATGCGTTAGTAGTCGATGCGTAAATACGCCCTGCACCACCGGTTGCAACGACAGTTGCGCGAGAGCTGACGTGAACAAGTTCACCCGTTTCGATGCAGATCGCAATAACACCAACGATTACGCCATCTTGATTCTTTATCATGTCAACGGCAAACCACTCGTTCAGAAAGGTTGTGTTGGCCTTAACATTGGCTTGGAATAAAGTGTGGAGCAATGCGTGACCGGTACGGTCAGCTGCAGCGCAAGTACGAGCAGCCTGAGTCGGATCATCAGGACCTTTAGACTGACCACCAAAAGGTCGCTGATAAATACGCCCTTCCTCAGTACGGGAGAAAGGCAAACCCATGTGCTCTAGTTCGAAGACCGCTTGTGGCCCTTCTGAACACATGTATTCAATAGCATCTTGGTCGCCGATGTAGTCTGACCCTTTGACGGTGTCATACATATGCCAGCGCCAATCATCATTGGGATCATCACTGGCAATAGCGCAGGTAATACCGCCTTGGGCAGACACTGTGTGCGACCGAGTGGGGAATACTTTACTGATTACAGCAGTCTTCAACCCTGATTGAGCCAGTTGCAACGACGCACGCAACCCGGAACCACCACCGCCGACGATAAGACCGTCGAACTCCATTTTACGAATTTGAGACATTAAAACTTCCTAAAATTGCCAGACCAGACGGAATGCCCAGACCAGATAAATAAATAGCGCCAGCAAGCACCCTGCTTGGTACGCAAAACGAATAACCGTGGAGTAACTGCCAACGTGTGCTTCCAGCAGATAATCTGTGCCGATGGTCCACATGCCGATCCAGGCATGGGCAACGGTAGACAAAACCGCGAGCGTGCTGGCTATTTGCATAGGTGCACTGGAGAAAAAGCTAACCAAAATTGGGTAGGTCATCTCAGGCGTGAGCAAAAAGAACCCCATGACCCAAACAGTGTAGACGGTTAAAATCACCGCCGTAGCGCGCTGAACAACGTAATCAGAAAGGCCGCTGCGTGTCAGGTTAAGTACTTGAGTTACCATAATACGACTCCTATTGCGCCTGTAACGATGAGGGTGAGAACGATCACCGCGATAGAGCCAAAGTATGCTGCGCCCACTGTGTCACCAACGTGAAAATCCATAAGCAGGTGCTTTAGCCCAGCAATGATGTGAAAGGTCAGTGTCGCAATGAGGCCCAGCAGTATGAACATCCCTAAAGGTTGAGCAACCAGCACTTTCGCCTCGGCAAACCCTTGCTCTGAGGACGTTGCTAAACCGAGAGCGTAGAGCGCAAACGCCACACCCACAAACAGCATAACCCCAGTAATACGGTGTGTGATGGACACGATTGCGGCCAACGGAAAACTGAACACAAACAGGTTCAAGTTGACAGGTCTGTCTGTCTTCATTCTCTCTATCCCAAAATTAGTAATCGAAACAAGTGCGTTGAGCAGCTGCCGAAGTTGACGGAGGCTCCCATCTGCCACTGGACTGCAGCAGGCGCGATATTTTAGTAGCCTACGCCATCAAAGCCAAGCTATGTCACAAGAAAGTAGCAACATTCTGCGCTTTTTTCTCGCTGTGAAGCGCGCACTGCCGCCGACCTGTAAATTTCATCAACCTTAAGGTGACACCGGAACCCACTAAAATCTAGATCCAATGCTGCCGAGAGTAAATAAAGTCTAAGAAATTCCCCCAAAAGCGCTAACTAGTGGTTTGTCAAACTGGAAAATTAACTCAGTTTCGTCAATCATTGCGCCCTGCAGTTTTTTGACCTGCACAAAAAATAGAGCAACCCCGTACTAAACGTATATGCTCACAACCGCGCATCCATAATAAAACCAATATTGCGTGGACCAACAATTAGAAATAGCTCCGCCACCTCATGCAGAGCAACAAATGGGAAGAACAATGGCTGATCAGACAAGCAAACACGCAACACTCGCTATCGACGGGGTAGATGCACCAATCGAACTGCCCATCTACTCCGGTAGCTTAGGACCAGACGTCATTGACGTTGGCAAACTCACCGGTCAAGGCTACTTCACATATGACCCAGGCTTTGTTTCTACCGCAGCTTGTGAATCTGGCATCACCTACATTGACGGCGACCAAGGTATTCTTTTGCACAGAGGCTACCCTATCGATCAACTGGCAGAAAAATCAGATTACCTAGAGCTTTGCTACCTGCTTTTGAACGGCGAACTGCCTTCAGGCACCGCAAAAGAGGCGTTTGTCAGCACCATCAAAAACCACACGATGGTTAACGAGCAGCTACGCACCTTCTTCCAAGGCTTCCGCCCAGACGCTCACCCAATGGCCATTATGTGTGGTGTGGTTGGCGCACTGTCTGCCTTCTACCACGACTCACTAGACATCGACGATGAAGAACATCGTAAAATCACAGCCCATCGCCTTATTGCTAAAATGCCTACTCTGGCAGCAATGAGCTACAAGCACTCTCAAGGCCAGCCGTTCATCTACCCACGCAATGACATGGGCTATGCAGAGAACTTCCTGCACATGATGTTTGCCACACCTTGCGAAGAATACAAAGTCAGCCCAACCCTTGCTCGCGCAATGGACCGCATCTTCTTGTTGCACGCTGACCACGAACAAAACGCTTCCACCTCTACCGTACGCTTGGCAGGCTCTACTGGCGCCAACCCTTTCGCTAGTGTTGCTGCAGGCATCGCAGCACTTTGGGGCCCCTCCCACGGTGGCGCTAACGAAGCTGTACTCAACATGCTCGACGAAATTGGCAGCGTGGACAACATTCCTGAGTACATCCGCAAAGCGAAAGATAAGAATGACCCATTCCGAATCATGGGCTTTGGTCACAGGGTTTATAAGAACTACGACCCTCGCGCCACCGTAATGCAGCAAACCTGCCACGAAGTATTGGAAGAACTGGGCGTAGAAAACGATCCTATTCTGGCCATGGCTCGCGAGTTAGAGCGCATTGCTCTTGAAGACGAGTACTTTGTAGAAAAGCGCTTGTACCCAAATGTAGACTTCTACTCAGGCATTATCTTGAAGGCCATCGGCATTCCAGTAGAAATGTTCACCGTGATCTTTGCCACCGGCAGAACACCCGGTTGGATTGCACACTGGAACGAAATGATTGGCAGCCCTTACAAGATTGGACGTCCTCGCCAGCTGTATACAGGCAGCCCCAAGCGAGATTTTGTTGAAGTAGACAAGCGCTAAACCGCGCAGACTAAACCGCGTGAGCGGCTGACGCCAGCCGCTTCGTCGCCCTGCCCCCCTTGTAGCGTCATAGCGTCGAGGCTTGGGTTCTCAGAATTTTTAACGCGCTCACCTCCAACTGTTTTGCAAAGAAGAGGCCTAATTTTTTACGGTCAATCTGCGCAGCAAACTAGAAGTATCCCAACGTCCTCCGCCCATTTGCTGAACGTCAGCATAAAATTGATCCACCAACGCGGTCATTGGTAGTCGTGCATCTAATGATCGGCCGGTCGCCAACGCAATAGACAAGTCTTTACGCATCCAATCTACCGCGAACCCGAACTCGTATTCGTCCTCTGCCATGGTGCTAGCACGGTTATTCATTTGCCACGACTGAGCTGCCCCTTGAGCGATAACATCCACCACCTTGCCCACATCTAACCCTGCCTGCTGGGCAAAGTGCACCCCTTCAGACAAACCCTGAAGCACACCGGCGATACAAATCTGATTGACCATTTTAGTTAACTGCCCTGCACCAGCCGCGCCCATCAACGCATACTTTTTGGCATAGGCTTCAAAGTAGTCACCGGCTCTGGCGAAGTCGTCATCACTGCCACCCACCATAACCGTAAGGGCGCCATTTTCAGCGCCCGCTTGACCACCGGAAACAGGTGCATCAAGAAAGCCCAAACCGCGCTGCGCACAAGCGGCATTGAGTTCTAAGGCTAGGCCCTGCGACGCAGTGGTGTGATCCACCAATAAGGTCCCCGCATCCATGCCACTGAGCACACCCTGCTCGTCCATGGTCACTTGGCGAACATCGTCATCGTTACCCACACAAACAAACACTGCATCAGCGCCTTTGGCTGCATCAGCCGGAGTTTTAAACGCCTGCAATTTAAGGTTCTGCGCTGCGGCCAACTCGGCATATTCAGAGCACCACGACTCGGCCTTCGACCCTGTGCGGTTGTAAACGCTGACAGAATATCCCTGCTTAACCAGGTGCCCCGCCATTGGATAACCCATCACACCTAGGCCAATAAAAGCGACCTGCCCTTTTTGTTCTGCCATAGCCCTGTTCCTGTATAAATTTTGAACAGTAACCATAAACTATCCACCACCAAGACGTAACCGAACAGGAAACCCGGCAGTGCACTAGTGCGCCCTCTAAACCTGCAAAACCTACTAAACCAACTGATAAGCCAAAGCTCAAAATCTCATTTGAGCGAAAACAAGGCAGAATGAATCTAAACGCCAGAAGAAAAATCGACGTATAGTAGGCCCTAAAGTAAATGGAAATATTTGAGTACCAGCATGCCTGAACTTCGAGATCTACCGGCGGTAGATAGCTTGCTCCAAGCGCCAGAGTTAACAAACCTACTTACCCAGTACGGACTGCAAACTGTCAAAAACGCCATCCGCGAACTGCAGCAAAACATGCGCAAAAATAAAAGCGTCCCGGACTGGGCTGTGACCCCTATTGGCTACGATCAGGCGATCAAAGACCAGTTGGGCAAAGTTGGCTACACGCCTATCTTCAATCTCACCGGCACCATCATTCACACCAACTTGGGCCGGGCGCTATTGAGCCGCGAACTGTGGCGAGACATAGAGCCATTGGTTACACGGCCCATGAATTTAGAATACGACATTACCGCAGGACGCCGTGGTGACAGAGATGCCATTGTTGAACAACGCATTTGCAGCTTAACCGGCTGCGAAGCCGCGACAATTGTTAACAACAATGCCGCTGCGCTAATGATTGTGCTCAACACTTTCGCTCTGAATAAAGAGGTACCTGTGTCCCGGGGCGAATTAGTGGAAATTGGTGGCAGCTTTCGCCTACCAGAGCTGATGAGTCGATCCGGCTGCACGTTGCTGGAAATTGGCACCACCAACCGCACCAGGTCGTCAGATTTTGAAGAGGTGCTTGACCGCGCAGCAATGCTGCTGAAAATCCACCCAAGCAACTTTTACATACAAGGCTTTACCGAATCCGTTGGCCCTGCGGATTTAGCCAGAATGTCTAAAGCCAGCGGCGTACCCAGCTGCATAGACTTAGGCAGCGGCAGTTTAGTCGACCTCACCCATTGGGGTCTCCCCGCAGAGCCCACACCACAGCAAGTGTTAGCGGAAGGTATAGATTTAGTAACTTTCAGCGGGGACAAATTGTTAGGCGGCGTGCAGTCCGGCATCATTGCGGGCAAACGCGAACTCATTGAACAAATTCGTAAAAACCCCATGAAGCGAGCCATGCGCGCAGACAAAATCACTCTGGCAGTTCTAGAAGCAACACTGAAACTTTATGAAAACCCAGAGTCACTGCACAAACATCTGCCACTGCTGCGTACACTGCAACTGACACAGCAGGAACTCACTAGTAGAGCAGAACAAGTCAGTGCAAGCCTGCCAGACACTTATCAAAGTACAGTCGTTGCCAGCGAAGTACAGATTGGCAGTGGTGCGCTACCCGACCAAACCATCGAAAGCTTGGCAGTGCAGATCACCCACCCAAGCATCAGTCCAGACAGCGTTGCCAAAGCACTGCGGGATTTAGATGTTCCCGTAGTCGGTAGAATACGCGACGACAGCGTTCTGTTAGATATGCGAGGCGCCGATCACATTGACGAACTGTGCGCCCAGTTGGGCAAACTCACGTCATGATCATCACCCTAGCAGGCCATGTCGATCACGGTAAAACCTCATTAGTCAAAGCGCTTACCGGGGTAGAAACAGATCGCCTTGTTGAAGAGAAAAAACGCGGACTTACTATTGATCTTGGCTTTGCCTATATCGACGAAGGCGACATTGGTTTCGTTGATGTGCCCGGTCACCACAAGTTTATTCACAATATGGTTGCCGGTGTTGCCAGCCACCAACATGCGCTAATGGTGATCGCCGCTGATGATGGGCCTATGCCGCAAAGCCGTGAACACCTAGAAATATTGCGTTTAATCGGCGTTAATGAGGGCACCATTGCGCTAACCAAGTGCGATCGGGTAGATGAGGCGCGCATTGCAAATTGCCTAGACGAAATAAAAAATTTGGTGGGCGCGAGCTTCTTAGAAAACGCTAAAGTGTTTCAAACCTCTACTGAAAATCCTGTAAGCACAGAAAATCTGTTGTCCCATCTGCGCAGCAGAGCCAATCCCAATCGCGCTAAGCAAAACCAAAAACCATTCAGGTTAGCCATAGACCGCTCCTTTACCGTAAAAGGCGCAGGGCTAGTGGTCACAGGTACCGTACACGCCGGCACAGTTGCAATTGACCAACAGCTAATTCACTACCCAAGCGGCAAAAAAATACGCATTCGCGGCATTCGCGCGCAAGACAAAGCAGTGCAGCAATCGACCTCAGGGGATAGATGCGCGCTGAACATTACCGGCATTGAAGCGGTTGAGCGTGGCGATTGGATCATCCAACAACCCAGTCAAGGTTATAAAAACCTAACGATAAAATTAGAAGCCAACAAAGACTTCCCTCGGGCAATAAAGAATTGGACCCCAATACACATCTATCATGCCACCAGCCACAGCACAGGGAGATTGGCCACTCTGCACAAGCTAGACTCGACTACGCTCATTGCAGACATTCTTTGTGACGAAGCGCTGCCCTGCCACCAAGGGGACAGAATTGTACTGCGCGATCAAAGTTTGGATTTAACCTTAGGTGGCGGAGAAGTTATCTACGCAGACAACGACAATCAAAGCCGTAGAAATGATGCAAAGCGTCTAAGCAAACTCAAAGCACATACCCACAGCAACCCAGAACAGTGCCTGGATCAATTACTCGCTAACGGCCCTACCAATTTGGCAGAGTTTTCTGATTTCTGGCATTTGGGTGACGAAAAGTTCCAAATAATAACCGACGCAAAAAGTCTGCGACGGAGCGGCGAAATCGCCCTCACGGAAACTCACTGGCTACAGCTTAAGGCTAGCGTTGTGGACTTCGCGAGCAATGCAAAAAGCGAACAAGGGCTGAAAGAAAATGAATTCGTTGAAGTACCTAGCCTTTTTAGGCAAATGCTTTTAAACGAATTGATCAACGAAAAAGCACTGGAATACACCGGCGGCGTATATAAATTACAAGGCGCAAAAATAGACCTACCCGCCCCGCTACTCAATTTATGGGAGCGATTAGAGAGGGTTCTGGACGCCAAACAACCCCCCAGCACCGGCGACCTCTCAAAAACCATGCGCAAGCCTCAGCAAGATTTAGAGCGAAGTATGAACGAATTGGTTAAGCGCGGCCTATTAGTGAACATAGCCAGCCACCGCTACTATCTACCCCAACAGTTGGTAAACATCGCTGAAGACATCAAGTCGTTAGCCGCTGGCAATCCGGCGACCAAGGCCTTCACGGTTAGAGAATTTCGCGACCATACCGGCATTGGCAGAAATGTAGCCATAGACGTACTGGAATATTTTGACGGTAAAGGCTTTACGCGCAGACAAGAAAACCAACGCATTGTTCTAGGCACCTACCCCTAACGGCGCGCACCAAATTTGAAAAAGACCCAAGGAGACACGCAGTGACTGACACACAACTGTGGGAAGAAGACTTAAGCCTGCAAAGAAAATCCATGAACATTAACTTTCGCGGCAATGACTACTCAGCAAATCTGGTAGCGCCTGCGGCTGAACTCGGACCACGCCCACTGGTCATTGTGATCCACAATTATCAAGGACTTAAGTCTTTCGATGTAGACGTGGCCGAATACTTAGCCAGAGTAGGCTTTGTTGGCCTAGCCATCGATATGTATGGCGCAGACGTACCAGACGGCGAGCGCGATTTCCCAACCGACCCGGAAAAAATTCAAGGTTTTCAAAACAAATGCTTCAGAGCCATGGTGCGGCTAGACCACGACCACGAATACTTCCGTGGGTTGCTAGGCGCTTGGATCGACGCAGGCCTGGCCGAGGCGTCCGTGGAATCTCATACAGCACCCGCGGCCATTGGCTATTGCTTTGGCGGCATGGCGGTTATTGAAGGGGTTCGCGGCGGACTCAACTTATCTGGTGTCGTTTCCTTCCACGGGCTACTACAAACCGGCGAAGACCCAAACCCCGGCCACTATGGCGCGGAGCGACCCGCCCTCAAGTTAAGCCCAAATAACTACAATACAGGTACCATTATCGTCATTGAAAACGGCGCAGACGATCACTTGGTATCCGATGAGAGCAAGCAGCGCTTCTTCGCTGAAATGGATGAGGCAGGGGTAGATTGGAGCTTCCATCACCACGCTAAAACCCCACATGGCTTTGCGCTGCCGCCAAGGCTAGGACCACCAGGACGGCTCCATGAGGCGGCAGACAGGCGTTCAACGCAAAACATGTTGAGCCTGTTTAAGGAAATATTCCCCCATGTGGCACAAAACCCTGTGGGCACCAATGCTTCTGGCACGCATATCCCAGTATAGACAATACGACCCAAACCTATACGGCCCGCGTAGAGCGGGCTTTAGCAAAGGCGATAATTTAGTAACGACAAATTTTGCCCATTTGGAGCAGGCTTTGGACAAGCACCTGCAAGCAAGTATTTATCAAGATGAAAGGTCATTTCCGGAAGATGAACATAGCCAGAGGTTAGCGGTTACGCGTACAATCGCAGATGGAAGAGCGTCGCTCCCGGTGGGGTGCGCGGCCTTCAAAGCCGTTGAGGTGCGAATACGTGCCTGGTGGGTTCGACTCCTACCTCTTCCGCCATATTTGATAAGTTCCCCTATTTATCAATCAGTTAGATCGCCACTTACTGCTTTTGTATTAGCCAGACCTAAGCGTTTGCTACATTTGGTGATACATTTTGAAAACATACCCTTATCTTTTTTGCCGTAATGGCATATTTAATTTCCGCCGACTGATACCCAATGATCTAACATCCATCTTGGGCAAACGCGAATTTGTAAAATCACTAAAGACTACTGATATAAAATTAGCTAGGAGGTTATCAATAGACATGGCAGAAAAAATAGACGAACTGTTTGCTAAAATCCGCAAAGGCGCAAAACTACTATCTCCAAATGAAGTAAATTTACTTTCAGAAAATATGAGTCAATCTGCGACACAGAGTTTAATGATTGAAGCTTTAGAAGATTTTACTAAACGAACAAGAGAGGATGAAGAGTGGGAAGCTTTTCATGCCAGAGATTATCGTCTACAGGTACTGAATGATCTTAAAGATAGTAATTTTGAAATGGTCTACCCTAGAGTGGATAGGTTTCTTGCCACTAATGATTTACTGGTGGCCTCGGATACAGCGGTGTACAAACAAATTTGCCGTGCGGCCCTCGCAGGCTTGGCAAAAACTTATGAAAACGCTGAACTTATAGTTCGTGGCGACTTTGAAAACCCAAAGCTAAATTTTGAGCAAACAGAATCTAACACAACACCCAAATTGGCCATTGGAGAAACAAGACATCATCTGGGATTCAAGGAGGTGATAGACCGTTACCTAAATGATCACCAAAATACTTGGGGGATTAAACAATACAACAGTCAACAGTCTAAATTAAATTACTTCCTAAACTACTTTGAAAAAGAAGATGGAGTAACGCATATGGAACGGACGCTGGAATCTGTTACGAACGCTCAGGTGCGACAATATAAAGAGCACCTTCAAGAATCACCTAAAAATGCTAAACAGAAGTATCCCCTCTTAACTCCTCAGGAGAGCGTTATAGCTGCAAAGAAAGACGGAGCAAAAACTTTAGGCCAAACATCTCAAAACAACTACCTTCAGTGTTTAAGTACGCTGTTCAGCTTTGCAGAGAGGGAGCTAGATTATGAAGGTAAAAACCCATTTAAAGGCCGTAGCAATTCAACTGCTTCAAAATCAAGACAGCGGGAGCAAAGAAACCCTTTTAGTAGAGAACAATTAAGACGCATATTTTCCTCGCCGTTATACACGGGGTGTAAATCACTACCAAGCTGTCACAAAGTGGGCGAACTTATTGCTAATACATCCCACAAATATTGGACTCCATTGATAGCACTTTTCACTGGGATGCGAGAACAAGAAATTCTTCAACTTTATCTAGAAGACATTTACGAATCAGATGGCATTTGGATTCTAGACCTAAATACAAACCACCCAGATAAAAGATTAAAGACAATTCAGTCAAAAAGGTTAATTCCCATCCACAAAGAACTTATTAATTTAGGGTTTCTGGACTTCTGGCAAAAGAAAAGATCAGAACAGAAATCCCAAAGATTGTTTGAAGATGCCCCACTCTCTAATGATGGAACTTATTCCAGTACCTTTTCCAAATGGTTTAGTAGGTACCTTAAAAATATAGGGATCAAAACTGACAAAACCAGCTTTCATTCTTTACGCCACAACATGAAGGATTTCTTCAGACAAGTAGGCGAGTCAGACGAACTAGCGGAGAACTTTATGGGAAGGAGCACTGGTTCTACAGGGGAAGCTTACGGTAGCGGTTTTTCACTAGAGCGTTTTAACGAAGCTGTTAATAAAATCAACTTTGAGGGAGTGATTCCAGATTGATACTCCTGATGATTCAGCGCTTCACAGCAGTACATTCTAATTCTAACGCCGCTCCCAAGGCTAAACCGTCAGCACCAAAGGCACTTCTTGCAGGATATGGTGGTTTAAAATAGCTGGTATAGATCTTATTGAACGCTGCCCACTCATCTATGTTGTCGATCATCACCAGACATTTAACAACATCATCCAAGCCTAAGCCCATCTGATCTAGGTGACTCTTCATTTGTCTGAAAATTGCATGAGTTTCGGGGTCTAATCCTCCCTCAACTAACTCGCCATCAAAGCCAGTACCGACTAGACCAGAGAGAAAAACCAACCCCCCTGCGGTATGTACTGCATCTGAAAATGGGAAACCCTGATCAAGCGTTTGTTGAGAGCTATAAAAATTACCAGCCTTGGTTTGTGTTTCTTTTAGTTCTCCATTAGCCGGGTTCGCATGATGCCCAGCAAGAACAGATGTAGAGAAGAATAACGACAGGATTAACAATAGAGATTTTGGTTTCATCGGAATAACCTTAAGCAATTTAAATCTAGTAACGCATTGTTTTTGTTATGTATTTCATGAGTTAAGGGTGTATTTCAGGTATAATTAAACCGTCTATTTAGCTCATTAATTAGGAACTAATATTGCTACGCCAAAAGTCTGATGTAAAACGAAAGCTGGATAGAGCACATTGGTTTTCTGAGGATCTAGTCACTGATTCAAAGAAGCTTCGCCTATCTTCGAAGCCTTCCAAGTAGTTCAGGTATTTGGCGGCCTCAATAGGCCCACTAACCGAACAACATCCTATAAGATATATATAGCTTCTTGTTCGGTTAAGCCGTATCTGAAGTGGGTTTCTTCTATTGTGCCCCAGCTTTTTTCTAATATTGCTATCCAATCTTCTAGTGGAACTTTAGATACCGCCATTTTTAAACTGACGCTTCCTTCTGTTACAGCTTTAACCTCTTCGTCCAGCATAAATAGATGTTGGTGTGTTCGCGTTCTACCATTATTTTTAGCCTTAAACTCAACAACCATAAGCCCATAGCGCTGAAGGCTTGGCATAGCTTTAAGCCTTTCAATCTCTGTTACAGCACTGCGTTTTAACATCATTCTTGCAGCATCCTCTGAGCCAGCTAGGTCTGGCAGATGCTTTAAAAGCCCCCTCA
>Ga0257126_1000732_pt1 | contig 25708 bp, 29 predicted proteins | sample SI060_120mmetaG_FD_190151 | JGI IMG/M metagenome (GOLD analysis project Ga0257126, IMG submission 190151) | Marine microbial communities from Saanich Inlet, British Columbia, Canada - SI060_120m | ecosystem: Environmental > Aquatic > Marine > Inlet | place: Canada: British Columbia | collected... | reverse complement strand
TTAATAAATGGTGGGCCCGGTAGGACTCGAACCTACGACCAATGGATTATGAGTCCACTGCTCTAACCAACTGAGCTACAGGCCCTTATAGATAAAGTATATCTAGTAAAGAGCGAATCATTATATAAGAATAATTAATTTAAGGAAGCTTAGTGAGTATTTTTATCTTCTTACTTACTTGTTAGAATATTATTATGATAGATCTTAGTAACTCGTCGCCTTTTGCCTCCGGAGGCAACAGAGATTGCTATGAGCACCCTACAAATCCTAATGTCTGTATAAAAGTTACTAAAAGCGGTATTTTAGAAAACATAAGAAAGAATAAGGCCTGGTATAAAAGGCTAAGATCTACAAAAAGTTTTGATGATAATTTGAGAGAGGAATCTGCTTATAAACAAAGCGCTATATCATCTCCATTAGATTCAACTATATGGGAACATTTAGCTAAATGGCATGGCATGATTGATACAAATTTAGGCCAAGCATCTGAAACAGAGTTAATTAAGAATGACAATGAAATAGCTGAAACATTGGAAAGCTATCTTTTCAGAGAAGGGCTCACAGAAGAAATAAAAGTTGCTATTTCTATATTTGAAACTTGGCTAAGAAAACATCGTGTTTTAACTAAAAATATCATCCCGCACAATATCGTTTTGAAAAAAAATGGGGGCTTCCTAAACTTAAAGATTATTGATGGACTGGGTTGCTCGTCATTCCTGCCCTTACCTCAGTATAGTAAATTTTTTGCTAACAGATACATTGATCGCCGGATCGAGTTAATGTGGAGCAGAATCCATTGGGATCTTGGGGGCAGAAAAGGAAACTGGAAGTAGGCCTTATTACTCGTCTAAGAAACTTTTTAAATGACTGGATCTGCTAGGGTGTCTTAGTTTTCTTAAGGCCTTGGCCTCAATTTGCCTAATCCTTTCTCTTGTAACATCAAACTGCTTACCAACCTCTTCTAATGTATGGTCGGTATTCATTCCTATACCAAACCTCATTCTTAAAACCTTTGCTTCTCTTGCTGTTAATGAGCCAAGAACATCATCTGTTGCTAAATGCAGGCTGCCTTCTGTAGCATTTTGCAGCGGTGACTCAATTACAGTATCTTCAATAAAATCACCTAGACTTGAATCCTCATCATCACCAATAGGTGTTTCAGTCGAGATTGGTTCTTTTGCGATTTTTAAAACCTTTCTTATCTTATCTTCTGGCATATCGAGTTTTTGAGAAAGCTCTTCAGGAGTTGGTTCTCTCCCCATATCTTGCATCATCTGTCGAGAAACTCTATTTAGCTTATTAATAGTTTCTATCATGTGGACCGGTATTCTTATTGTTCTTGCTTGGTCGGCAATTGATCTCGTTATAGCCTGTCTAATCCACCATGTTGCATAAGTAGAAAATTTATAACCTCTTCTATATTCAAATTTATCAACAGCTTTCATTAAGCCGATGTTGCCTTCTTGAATTAGATCTAAGAACTGTAATCCTCTATTTGTATACTTTTTAGCAATAGAAATAACAAGCCTAAGGTTGGCTTCAACCATGTCCTTTTTAGCTCTCCTCATCTTTGTTTCGCCCATAGACATTTTTCTATTAATTTCTTTAATTTCTTTAACGGATAAACCTACTGATCTTTCAAGCTCTAAAATATCTTTTTGGGCTATTACAACATCCTGTCTTACGGCTGCTAGCAAATCTTTTTTATATTTCTTCTCTTTCATTAAAGAATCAACCCATTTCACTTCAGTTAAGTTATCTGAGTAATTTTTAAGAAAATCCTTTCTTGGCATCCTGGCTTTTTTAACAAGCTGTTCCTGTATAAACTTTTCTTTTTCTGTAATTTTACTCAAGCCTGATCTAGCTATAGCGCTGATTTCATCAAACATTTTAGGGCTAAATTTTAAGAACTGGAATATGTCCCCAACTTTATCAAAATCTTCTACCACTTCTTTGGATGATCTTCCTTTGGACTCAATTGTTTTTAAAGTTTTATTATATTGGCGCTTTAAATTAGTCATCCTTCTTTGGACATCCTCCATATCAGGACCGTTACTGACTTCCTCATCAGATTCTTCAGCTGCCTCAGCCTCTTCTTTAGCTCTTTGACTTCCTGGACCAGCTGATGGAACATATTCCATTTCTTCAAGAAAACCAGTTAAGAAATCATTAATTTTCTTCTCGCCATCTTTTACCATTTGATGGGATTCAATTGCATATTCAACAGACCTTGGATATACAACACTAGCATGCAGAAGATCGCGCATACCTTCTTCTATTCTTTTAGCAATTTCAATTTCTCCCTCTCTGGTAAGAAGGTCAACAGTGCCCATTTCACGCATATACATTCTTACAGGGTCGGTAGTTCTTCCTGTTTCATTCTCAACAGCAGCGAGAGCTTCTGCAGCCTGCTCAAGAGCAATATCATCTGAGTCTTCGGACTCAGCAAGCATTAATGTATCTGCATCTGGAGCAGTTTCATGAACTTGAAGGCCCAGATCATTGATCATTCCAATGATTTCGTCTACCTGATCTGGATCTGATATGTCTTGTGGAAGATGATCATTAACATCAGCATAGGTTAGATAACCCTGCTCTCTTCCTTTTTCTATGAGTTCTGCTATTTTTGAACCCTTTTTGCTAAACTTGTCCACTAATTCTCCAATTTGTATTAACTATATGTGGTGACTGATTGCTATTTTTCAATCACTTACTATGCTTAAATTTCGAAGTAAATTTTTATCTGCTTCTGTATGATTTTCTTTTTTTAGAATGACTTGTTGTAATTCTCTTTTTTCAGCAGAAGTAATTTCTTGCATATTATACTTTTCTTTTAGAATTTCTTCTCTATCTTTTTCAGATTTCGAAATTGTATTAATGCAATCATGAATCATTTCTTTAGCATCTTCAGCAGAAAGGTTTATATCAGATAAAAGCGCTTCGCTAAATACATTTTGTATTTGCTCTTTTTCAATGCTTTCAAATACTATTGATGGGATTACATTTGGATCTTTTTTAAATTTATTTTTTACTGACTGGATGAAATAAAACTTTGATTCTATTTTTATATCATCAAATATAATTTCTGAGGCTAGCTTCGGATGTTGAATAAGAGCAGTGAATATTCCAAGTACGGCTTTTCTTGCAATTTTTGAGGATGATTTGGGCTTTATTTCCTCCTGTTTATTGAACGGAGCTGATGAGTAATTATTAGAAGAAGAGTTAATTAACTTTGCAAAATCTAAACTACAAACTTTTGCAACTTCCTCAATATATGCCTCTTTTAATGGCTGGTTATTAATTTTACTTACTAAAGGTACAGCAAACTTTGCAGCTACTGATCTTCCCTCAATGGTATTTAGATCTGCTTGCTCCTTTATAGTTTCAATGAAGAATTGAGATAAGGAGGTTGCGTCATTAGCAAGCTCAAGAAAAGCTTCTTTGCCATGTTCGTTTATATAACTGTCTGGATCATGGCCTTCTTCTAAAAATATGAAATATATATTGATATCTTCTCTTAAAATAGGTAATCCATTTTCAACAGCGCGCCAGGCCGCTTTCCTTCCAGCAAGATCACCATCAAATGCAACATAAATATTTTTGCAGTACCTCATCATTTTAGATATGTGTAGGCCTGTTATTGCAGTGCCCAGTGATGCGACAGCGTTTGTAACTCCATTTTGATGAAGAGCAATTACATCCATATAACCCTCTACTACAAACAATGATTGTAATGGACTGTTTAATTTTCTAGCCTCATACAAACCATACAACTCTTTGGACTTGCTGAATGTTTTAGTCTCAGGTGAGTTTAAATATTTAGGCTCGCCCTCATCAATTATCCTCCCTCCAAAAGCAATATGATCTCCTTTAATATTTCTTATAGGGAACATTAACCTCCCCCGAAACCTATCTTTCATTTTTTCAGAGAATAATCCTGAGTCTGTTAAGTCATTTTTTTCATACTCTTTTGATAAGATTTGAAAGAGCCCTTCCCATTCGTCAAGGGAATAACCAATATTAAAAAACTTAGCGACCTCTCCGGAGATTGATCTAGACTTAAGATAATCAATAGCTTTTTTACCCTTGGAGGATTTGAGCTGCTCCTCATATACCCTTACTGTTCGAGAATTAATATTGAGTGCTTGGGTTGTATCAACTGTTTGGTGCGTTTTTGGGACCTCTAAGCCTACTGCAGAAGCTATGCTTTCTACGGCATCAACAAAATCTAGGTTTTCGAAATCTCTTAAAAAATTAATTGCATTGCCTTTAGCATTGCAAACAAAGCAATAATAAAATTGCTTATCCTGATTGACTGCCATTGAGGGGTTAGTATCATCATGAAATGGACAAATGCCCCAAAAGTTATTACCTTTTTGATTAAGCTGCACCCTTCTACCGATAATATCTACGATATCAGATTGGTCTAATATTTGATCAATAAAGCTAGAAGGAATCGACATTTTGATTAAACCAGTTATCTATTAAAATTTTTGCTGCATTTGCATCAATAATTTCTTTTTTTATACTTTTATTATTTTCTATCATTAGTTCTTTAAAATTTTGCCTTGCTTCAAAGCTGGTGAGCCTTTCATCAACATATTCGCATTTAATGTCAGTTAGCTTAGCAAGCTTCTTTGAAAATTTTTCAACGAGCTTCATAATATCACTATCTGTGCCATCCATATTCAATGGTTTTCCGATAAGTAATAAATCTGGCTTCCACTCTCTTACTATATGGTTCACCTCTTCCCAATTAACTTTATTATCTTTATTAAAAAGAACCGTTAGAGGCGAGGAACTTTTGGTTATGGTTTGCCCGACTGCAATACCAATTTTTTTTGTTCCAAAATCAAAAGAAAGAATTTGCATAACAATTAACCTGAAGAAAAATTCCAATCTCTAACAATTTCTATAAACCCATACTCTTCGATCATCAAAGGATCAAATGCTGGGAATGGAGCTGATTCATTAAGAATTTTTATAGCCAACAAATCAATTTCTCTAACCCCTGATGAGAATGCTATTTCTGACCTTATTAAATTTCCTAGAGAATCTATTGTGGCAATAATTTGAACTCTTTGCCCCTCTAGAAGTATTCCATCTTCTAAAATTATACGATCGCCAGAAGATTCAATCTGTCTTTGCCATAAATTTAAGTACTTTGCCTCAGCGGTACTAACCAAAGAATTAGCTTCTAGCTTTTTAACTTTTAAGGATTGATAAGAGCTTTTCTGCTCTCTGCTCACCATTGATTTTAAATTATCTTGGTTTAATTGATTATTATCATTACTAGCTAATGCTTGCTGACCAAGCTCATCAATGTTTGCATTTGCTAGCTTTACATTTATGACTGGAGTTTGGTTCAAAATAGGTAGTTTATAGTAGGTTGTAAAAGTAATACCAAAGATCAATATCAAATGAATAGCAGTTGATATTAGAAAAGATTTATTAAGATTTAAAGATCTTGAGCTAGAGTTTTTTGTAAGAAGGTGTGAGCTCATAAACCTTTTATATATTCTTTAATTGGGTTTTCACCAGATTGAATATAAATCTCTCTCGCACAAGTTGGGCTTGTGATGTTTATTTCTGTTAGCTTATCTCCAATCATGTCTATTCCAGCAAAATTTATACCACTATCTAAAAGTTTAATTGCAACCTTATTTGCAATATCTTTCTGAGCTGGTGTGAGATCAGCGACAACACCCTTTCCACCTGCAGCAAGATTGCCTTTAAAATTTCCATCTTGGGGGATTCTTGCGAGCGTTTTTGGAAATGGTTTTCCGTGAATAATTAGAATTCTAAAATCTCCATCATAAATTTCTGGAAGGAATTCTTGACCTATTATTGTTGTGGTTTCTTTGTTAGTCATATTAAGCAAAATATCTTTTGCATCTTCATTAATATCATCAAATTTATGAATAGATACTCCGCCCATTCCATCTAGTGGCTTGACAACAATGGTTTGATATTTTTTTTGAAATTCCTTAATTTGATTTATATCAGCAGTAATAATTGTCTTTGGAATAAAATCAGAAAAATGCAAAGCAAATACTTTTTCATTAAATTCTTTAATTGCTGACGGGTCGTTATGAATATTTGCGCCATTATTGACTGCGGTGCTTAGAAGATGGAGACAATTAATATAATTCTCATCTACAGGAGGATCTTTTCTCATAAACACAGATGAAAAATCATTCAAAGCAATTTTATTAGGGTTGATTGATATGGATACATTGCTGTTGATAGAGAAACAATGTGCATTCACTAAGTTGTCTAAAGCAAAAATATTTTTCATTTCACATTGGTAAACATCTACGCCCTCATTTAAGGCTTCCTCCATCATAAAAATAGAAGTATCTTTTTTGTGATTAAGTGAACTAAAAGTATCTGTTATAAATAAGAATGATTTTTTCATAGCTCGCCAAGATAATTTTGCAAAAGTGTTGCTCCGACTATTGCAGCTGTTTCTGCTCTTAAAATATTTTTTCCAAGAAGCCTTATATTAACATTATGAGAATTTAATAATTCTAATTCGCCATCTGAAAAGCCGGATTCAGGCCCAGAAATTATGATTTGCTCTGATTCAACTATATCGCTTTGCAAAAAAGTGCCTTTGCCTGAAAAATTAAAAGCAATGATATTAGTATTATGAGCATTTTTCATATCAAGAGCCTCTTTAAGACTTAAAAATAATGTAATCTTTGGGAGATAGTTATTTCCTGATTGCTTGCATGCTGAAATCACAACTTCCTCAAGCTTATTAACTATTTTTTGTAGATCTTTTTTTGCAACACTTTGATCGATTTTTTTGGGCTTATATAGAATAATCTCATGCATACCTATTTCAACAATTTTCTGGATCATAAAAGTTAGGCTATCTTTTTTTAGTATTGGTAGCAGGGATGATGTTTTATGAGACGCCTGAGGAGATTGGTTAATTTTTGAATTAAGAACTACTTTTACATTATTTCTGTTTAACTCTTTTATTACAAAATTTGCATATAAACCAGTTCCATTAAAAACCTCTACCTCATCAGATTCATTAAGCCTGAGCACTCTTTTAAGGTGATTAGATTGCAGGTCATCCAGCTCTATATCTAAGCTACTCTCTGTGAGTGATTTGCTATAAAATCTATGAAGTTTCATACTTCTATTATAGCTACTGGATTATAAGAATGTCAGACATAAGTATTATATTAATTAGGCATGGTGAAGCAGCAGCTTCTTGGTCTAAAGACCCAGATCCTGGATTAAGCGATAATGGTCATGAGCAGGCTGAAAGTTTATTAATTCGTCATTGCTATCAAGATCTTTCTGGATATCAATTTATTTCTAGTCCAAAGCTAAGGGCAATAGAAACATCAAATTTTTTAGCTAAGAAATTTTCTAAGGACGTTAAAACCAATTCAACTTATAGTGAGATTCCATCTACTGGGATTCTAATGAAAGATAAGATGGAGTGGCTTGGCAGCATCTCGTCTATGCCAATAGAAGACTTGCCTCTTGAGGTTGCTGCATGGCGTAAAGAAATAATTACGTCACTGCTTTCAATAAAAAATAATACAATTATCTTTTCTCATTTTATGGTTATGAATGTATTAGCAAGTTATGCAAACGGTGAACAGAGATTATTGTCTTTCTACCCTGACTACACATCATTTATTAAAATAGTTTTAAGGAATGGATCAATTTATTCAATTGAGTTTGATAAAGAGAAAAAAACTAAGATCAATATATAAAAAACTATTGAGCAATTTTTAAACAAATGTAAAATCAAAAGGTCTTTTCATTAATTGGCTTATATTGGTAAAAAAAGAACACTCATTTGATAGTTATTCAAAAAAACCTCTTAAGGAAGAGGTTAGAAAAGCTATGAAAAGGTACTTTAGGCAACTTGAATCTAATGCGCCTATAGATGTTTATGATCTCGTTCTCTCAGAAATAGAACCCCCTCTTCTAAAACAAACAATGAAATATGCAAGATATAACCAATCCAAGGCTGCAAAAATTCTTGGTATCAATAGAACAACCCTTAGAACAAAACTTAAAAAATATAAAATAGAAAAATAATGAACCAAATAAAGCCAAAAACAGCTCTTATAAGTCTTTCGGATAAATCTGGATTAGATGGGTTGGTTAAATTTTTAGTATCCAAAGATGTAAAAATTTTATCAACAGGGGGAACCTATAAGGCTATTAAAGAAATTACCTCTAATGTTGTTGAGGTATCTGAATTTACTGGCTTTGAAGAGATGATGGATGGGAGAGTAAAAACTCTGCACCCTAAAATACATGCGGGTATATTAGCAAGAAGAGATAAAGATTTAGATGTGCTTGCGAGCAGAGGTTATGAACCAATTGATCTTGTTGTAGTTAACCTTTATCCATTTCAAGAAACAATCGCCTCAGGGTGCTCTTTTGATGAGGCGATAGAAAAAATAGACATTGGGGGGCCGACCATGATTAGGTCTGCAGCAAAGAATTTTAAAGATGTTGCTGTATTATCAGACCCTAGTGATTACTCTTCATTTATTAAACAGTGGGAAAGTGATGATGGTATTTCTCTTAATATGAGAAAAGATTTATCAAAAAAAGTTTTTTTGACAATGGCTAATTATAATAAAGCTATTTCTGATTACTTATCAGAAAATCAGTCCATCTCATTGCCTGATTTTAGTTTTGAAAAAAGTTCAAGTCTCAGATATGGCGAAAACCCTCATCAAAAGGCAACTCTTCTAACTTTTGATGGGCTAAACAAAAGAAATATTGCGAATGCTGAAGTCATTCAAGGCAAAGAGTTGTCTTATAATAATATTGTTGATGCTGATGCTGCTTGGGAGTGTGTAAGAGAATTTAGCGAGCCAGCTTGTGTGATTGTGAAGCATGCAAACCCATGTGGAGTGGCGTCTTCGACCTCATTGCTTGAGGCTTATAATTTGGCATTTCAAACTGATCCAACCTCCGCTTTTGGCGGTATTATTGCGCTCAATGGTACCTTGGATACAAAAACTGCCCATGAGATCAATGAAAGACAGTTTGTTGAAGTTATTATTGCAACAGATTATGAAGAGGGCTCTTTAGATATTCTATCTACAAAAAAGAATATAAGGGTGCTTAGAGTGGATCTAGATCAAGACGATCTTTACCCTGGAATTATTAAAAAAGTCTCAGGCGGCATCCTTTTACAAGAAGATGATAATTTTAGTGTGCCCATGTCATCCTTAACATGTGTGACGAAAAGGAAGCCTAGTGAGAATGAGTTGAATGATCTTATGTTTGCATGGAAGGTTGCTAAATATGTTAAATCTAATGCAATAGTTTATGCAAAAAATAAACAGACTATTGGTATTGGGGCAGGTCAAATGAGCAGAGTAATAAGTGCTGACATAGCAAACCTAAAAGCAAAAGAAGAAGGCTTAAAGGTTGCAGGTGCAGTAATGGCCTCTGATGCTTTTTTTCCATTTAGAGATGGGATTGATAAGGCGGCCTCAAGCGGCATTGCATCAATCATTCAGCCTGGTGGGTCAATAAGAGATGAGGAAGTTATAGCTGCTGCAGATGAAAATGATATGGCAATGGTTTTTACTAATACAAGACATTTTAGACACTAATGAAAGTTCTTGTTATTGGATCTGGAGGAAGAGAGCATGCTTTGGCATGGAAGTCTGCTCAAGATGAAAATGTAACTGAAGTGTTTGTTTGCCCCGGAAATGCCGGAACTGAGCTTGAAGATAAGCTGACTAATATTAAAATTGAACATGATAATTTTGAGTCAATTGAAGCTTTCTGTAGCGAAGAAAATATAAATTTAGTAATCATTGGGCCAGAACAGCCACTAGTTGCAGGTTTAGCTGATTACCTTCAGTCAAAAAAAATTAATGTCTTCGGCCCCTCACAAGCAGCAGCTCAACTAGAAGGATCTAAAACCTTTTCAAAGGATTTTTTTATTAAGTATGGAATACCCACGGCAGCATATGAATCATTCGATAGCTTCACTGATGCTCGCAGCTATCTGGATTCAATAGATTATCCAACAGTTGTAAAAGCAGACGGTTTGGCTGCAGGTAAAGGAGTTATCATATGCGGCACTAAAAGTGAGGCTGTTTCTGCTTTAGAAAGTATTTTTAAGGATAAAACATTTGGCTCGGCTGGAAGCCGAGTTGTGATTGAGGAATTTCTTGAAGGTGAAGAAGCTAGCTTTATAGCAGTGGTAAGTAAAAATAAAATGGTGTCGCTGGCAACAAGCCAGGATCATAAGGCAGTTTCTGAAGGCGATGTTGGCTTAAATACAGGTGGCATGGGGGCCTACTCACCAGCCCCAATAGTGACTGATGAAATTAATCAAAAAATATTAGATCAAGTTATGAAGCCAACAATGCAGGGCCTGATAGATGAGGGCTCTCCATATTTAGGTTTCTTATATGCTGGGCTCATGATAAAAAATGGAGAAATAAAAGTTTTAGAATTTAATTGTAGGTTTGGTGATCCTGAGACACAGCCAATAATGATGAGGTTAAAATCAAGTCTGGTCGAGCTTTGTCTAGACGCTATTGAAGATAAACTTGATACTCACCAGATTGAATGGAGTAGCAAATCCGCATGCGGTGTTGTAATAGCATCAGGTGGCTATCCAGAACAATACGAATCAAATCAAGAAGTCTCGTTTGATGAAATTAATCGACCAGACATTAAATTATTTCATGCGGGTACGAAAATGCTAAATGACTCAATTGTTACATCTGGAGGTCGAGTATTTTGTGCGACTGCTCTTGGCAGTGATCTGAAAGATGCACAGGAGAAAGCATATGAGCTAGTTAATAAAGTTTCATTTAATGGTGCTTTCCACAGAAAAGATATTGGTTATAAGGGTATTTATATGGGGGTGAAATGGGCTTAATAGACAACATTATTAATGAATGCGATATCGCGCTTAAAACATTATCTAATACCAAACCAGGAACAAATAGAGAATATCCAGCGCAAGATTCACAAAAGCAAGATCATGAACTCTCTAAAGAGGAAAAAAATCTTTCAATTCAAATGATGAGAGTAAATCTTGCTGGAGAGGTGGCTGCTCAGGCTCTTTATCGTGGTCAAGCAATGGTTTGCAAGGATGAAGAAATTAAAAAACATCTTATCGATGCTGGCGAGGAAGAGACTGATCATTTGATTTGGTGTAAAAAAAGGCTGGATGAACTCAATGGAAATGCTTCAATATTTAATCCTATATGGTACGCAGGATCATTTGCGATTGGGGCAATTTTTGGAAATATGGGTGAGAAGGTTAGCTTAGGTTTTGTAGAGGAAACTGAGAAGCAAGTTGTTAAACATATAGATAGGCACCTCGATAAAATATCTCCAAAAGATAGAGACACTATCAATATTTTAAAGACTATGAGAGAGGATGAAGACACTCATGCTAAACAGGCAGAAGAAAATGGTAGTGAAGAACTTAAAAAGCCTACTAAAAAAATTATGGAGTACACTGCAAAAATCATGACCTCCTCAAGCACTTATATCTAATAGCCATAATTTATGAAGGCTTATCTAGTCCGCAAAGTTTTCAAGCAATTAAATTTTTGTTAGTAATTCTCTAAATTTATGCTGCTTTTTACTCTTTTAAAATAATGTTTGACTGAATCAGTTTGATCAAGATCTGGAGCATACACTCCATAAAATTTATATACAGTCTGGCCAAAAATATTTTTTTGGTGTGCAAAAACAATTCTATTAGGATCATTGATGTTGGGCATAGGATGGGGTGTTAAATCTTTTTTATATTGGCAAATCTGCCCTGATTCTTCATTGTACTCATTAACCCATTCCGCATTAGAGTAAAGCTTAGGAAACCACACCATTTCATTAAATTTCTCTATCTTCCAAACAGCTCTTTGATAATGCCCCTTAGAATAACCAAACAATCGCAATACATCTCTATGATTTAAAAGCGCTACGTTGTCTTGTATATTTATTTCTTTTTTTCTTATGAACCTTTCTGGAAGAAACTTTTCTTCATAATTCCATGCAATATTATGACCCTCTCTTATAAAGAAATTTTTTCTGTCTTTTACATATTCGACAAACTTATCAATCTCATTATTAAGATCAACAAGTTTCTTATCAATTTTCTTATTGTCTTTCTCTATGTAAACAGCAATTCTTCTATTGTCCCAATCTGTTGCTTCTAGTATTTCTGCATCTCTCTTGATATCAGATGCTCTATGGTTATAGCTGCCATGCTGACCCTCGTCTATTTCTAAGTAGAGCTTTAATGATGGAAAAGCTAGGTCTGCCAAATAATAATCTTTATTTTTTGGTGGGTTTATATATTGCTGACAAACATATTCAATATCAGGATCATTAAGCAGATGAATCACTCTAGTGATAACGTATAGCTCCCATCGTTTTCCAGAAATTTTTTGAAAATTTCTAGTTACATAGGTCTCTTTAGAAATTGAAGACATATTTATTTAGTTCTTAAGCCTTTTTCACTTACAATTTCTATAAATGCACTCATGCTATCGATTGACCATTGGTTACTTATACAAATTTGTTCATCAGCAAGACTTATAACTAAATCTTTATCTTTGAGGTAATCCCCGCCTCTTTTTGTAACAAAATATCTTTTGTGGCCTTTTTGCTCATACAATTCAATTGCCTCATCATAGGTCTTCCAAATTTCATATACATTTTTACGTTTTGGAAGCTTTTCTGGGGTTCTTTCAATAACTTTATTTGAAAACTCATCAATGGTTATGCTTGGATTTTCATCTACATAGCCCTTTATGACTGCATGGATATATTTATTTTTAGCTAGCTCAACTCCATTAAAAGAAAACTTAGTAAGGTCTTTTCCTTTTTTACCTGAATTAGAGATAGTATTAATAGTTTCTTGTTTAATTCTAGAGTTAATTTCATTATTAGATATTCCAAGATCTTGTCTGCAAACAGATGCAAAATCTGATAATAGTTTATAAATTTCACTTCTATCATCATCATTTATTTTTACAGTATCCGCCTCATCTTCTGAGTAAACCTTGTTTAAAGCTTCGAAAACTATTTGAAAAGATTCAATGGTCTCATCACCGCCTAGCATTTGAAGTCTTATCACAGGAAATGGGAGCCTATTTATTTCCTCTTGAGATAAGTTACCGTCTATTAACATGTCTCTAGTAATATCAAGTATTTGCTGATAGATTTTTACTTTCTCATCGAATACTCTTTCTCCTTTTTTTGACTCTTGCTCGATCTCAGTTTGCTTATTCAATAAAAACATAGTTAAAACTATTACAAATATCGCCCCAAATGATGACCCGAGCACTCTGCCCGCCACTCCACCTTCAATGAGATTAAATAATGGAGTGAAGCCTATATAAACTGCAATGGCTATAACAACTAAAGCAGCGAGAGTAAGCCAGCCTTGTTTTCTAGTGTTATGAATATCATTTTTCATATTTACGCTTATCCTTATAATATTTAGATTTGTGTGTTAATTTAACATTGTTGTAATTATTTTTGAAGAGGCATGTTGTGGCTAAGTGTGTTCATAAAGGATGTAATGGATCTGGTTTTCCTGGGGCGAGATGCAATACTTGTAACTCGGTTTGGTGTAAAAATGGGAACTGCCCAGGTACTTATAATAAGAAGCAAACAAGTAGGTCCAATGGAGCAATATGCCAAAGCTGCCGAAAGGGAAAAATAGAATATATAAGATAAATATATGGGATTTTTAAAGGATTTAATCATAGGAGGGGCTGCATTAAAGGCTCTTAAGAGGTCTAATAGACCAGGGGTTGTATGCCCGCCTAACTGCACGCTTTTGGGAATCGAACATATTGGATTTGGTAGCAGGTGGAAAATTATTTATTGCAATAATAAAAATCCAAACGTAAAACTTAATTTTACAATAGGCCCTGGAACAACTGGAATGAGTTCAGGTGGAAATCAGTGGAAATTTCATTGGAATTAAATTACAGTCTCGTTAAATAATTCACCTAAAAATCATGCGTAATACACATTATATTTTAATTTTTGTTATTTCTTTAAATATATCCTCTCAATCAATTGTTGATATTGAAAACCTTCGCCACTCAGGGGAAATAGGCTACTTCAAATCACTAGGCCTTTCTGTTAATGGTTCAAGAGGTAATGAGGATAGAGATGATTATAAGTTAGATTTTTCTGTTGCAAGAAACAATGAGGATATTGAGTCTTTCTTTACTATTAATAATTCAAAGAGAACAAAAAATAATGTTATTGAAGATAAGTCATCTTTCTTCCATGGAAGGGTGCTACTAAAATCAGAAAGTTTTTATAGTTATGAGTTTTATATTCAAGGAAGTAAAAACCCATTTCAATCATATAGAAAAAGGGATCTAGCTGGTGCAGGTATTAGAATTAACGCTAAAAATAAATATAAAGTTGGTTTAAGCTTTCTTCAAGAGAAAGAGGAAAGTCTTAGCGGGATCTTTAAGAAAACTGAAAGAGTAAATTTATACCTTTACAAGAAGTTCATACTAAAGAATGATAATTCTTTAACAGGGTCTTTATTTTATCAACCCTCAATAAATGATTTCGGCTCTGACTATAAAATTTCTTTACTCACTTCTTTCAACTTTCCCATAACAGATAATTTGAAAATTTCATTTCAGGTATCTAGCTCACTAGATAACGACCCTCCAGATATTTCTGAAAAATCCAACCACTCTTTCTCAACAAATTTTAGATATAGTTTTTAACTATTTCATCTGTTGCCACTTTACTGGAACCCCTTCAAGCTGATATCTATTAGACTCTTCTCTTAATTTCTCATACTCAGTCTTTGAAGAATATACGGTAACAATTAGAGCATTTTTTTTATTGGCTGTTATTCTTAATACCCTTCCCATTCTTTGAATTCTTTGTCTTTTTGATGAAGATGCACTTAAAATCATTGCGCCGTCTGCCTCTGGCATGTCAAACCCCTCATCAAGAGCAGTACAACTAACAAGGACATTTAAATTACCATTTTTAAAGTTATTTAGATTTTCTTCTCTTTCATTAGAATCTAAGTCTGTGTTGTAAATAGCAGACTTGTAACCTTTTTTATTGATAATGGTATTAAATTCCTTTGCTTGCTTTTTGTTTTCAGTAAAAACTATCCAGCTATCTCTTTTATATTTTTGTAATAGCTCTATACCAAAAGGTATTCTATTTACTGAATTCTTAACCATTCTTGCTCTATTAAATATGAGCATTTTGAGCGGATAATCATTCATATTATTCCCGCCAATTGTTGCAGCTCTTCTTTGTATACTTTTAGTAAACTTTTTATATTCGGCCTCTTCACTATTTGTCATAGCTGCGTATGCATAGAGAAGTTTAAAATTAACAATTACCTCATCTTCTCTGGCATCAATATAGTCGTAATCAAAAATAATGTCCCCAAGGATTTTTCTTATAATAATATAAAAATTATCATCGTAATCTCGTTCTGGGGTTGCTGATAGCCCAAGAGTTGCATGCCAATTATTTGTAAGGGTTTCTCCTCTTTTCTCAGTTCCAATTTTATGACATTCATCAACTATCAGAAGGGTCTTTGAGGCATCAAAATTTTCAATAATATTTTTTACAGAATCAATTGTTGAAATAGTGATTTTGGAAAGTTTATCTAAACGCTCCCCTCCTCCATTTAAAGCTATTTCGTTATTTTGGAAAGAAAGCTGAAGCCCCTCATACCATTGGTCTAGTAGTGCGATTGATGGAACAACAATGAAGATAGTATTATTGCTATTTTCTTCTAGATATTTTTTTAAACAATGAATTGCGAATACTGTCTTGCCTCCGCCAGTTACAACCTTGACGATGCCTCTTTTTCTTTCCCACCATAAAGGAAATGCTGCCTCTTGCCATTCTCTTAGCTTCAAGCAAGCCCACCTTTCATAAGACTTTCACCAATTAAAAAAACATGGATTCCATTTTCTTTTAATAATTTAATATCTGATTTCCTTTTTATGCCGGATTCAGACACAAAAATATTTTCTCCTTTAAATTGTTTCTTTAAATTGATTGAGTTATTTATATCAACATCAAAAGTTTTGAGGTTCCTATTATTTACTCCAATAATAGCGTTTTTAAAACACTCCACGCGCCTAAGCTCATTGATGTCATGGACTTCAATTAAATAATCGAGCTTAAGTGATTCAGCGAGCATTACGAAGCCCTTTAGCTGTTCGTCATTTAGAATGCTTGCGATAAGCAATATGCAATCGGCGCCCATCAGTTTTGCTTCGTATAGCTGATATTCATCAATCATAAAATCTTTTCTAAGAATAGGAAGCTTTGTATGTCGCTTAACTTCTTCTAAATACTTTGAACTTCCTTTAAAATAGGATTCTTCTGTAAGAATGGAAAGTGCAGATGCGCCAATACTTTCGTATTCTTTCGCCTTGCTAACCGGATTAAAATTATGAGAAATAATCCCAGCACTCGGTGATGCTTTTTTTATTTCTGCAATAATAGCCTCATCCTTTTTTAATAAACTTTTCTTAAAATTAGGATCTGCTAGAGTTAAATTTTCTATTTGAGACTTTAAATGATCTAAAGACTTTGATTCTTTTCTTTTGTCTATAGTAATTATAGTCTTCTCAACTATTTCTTTTAATATGCTCATCAGAGATTTGACTCCCTTACATATGCATTCAATTTATTCATAGCGCTTCCGTCATTCATCAGAGCAAAAGCCTGCTCTACGCCTTCAGAAATAGAATTGGCTTGTTTCGATAAATATAAGCTTGCAGCTGAGTTCAGCGCAATCATATCTTGAACTGCTGAGCTTTTTCCTGAAAAAGCATCCTTAACAAGGTCTAAACTTTCAATAGGTGAATTTGCTGTAATTTCAGCCAAAGGCCTATTACTTAAAGAGAATTCTTCTGGAGATATTTCATAGTTAATAATTTTTCCATTCTTTAATTCTGATATGTATGTTTTGCCAGAAATAGTTATCTCATCCAAACCATCCTCTCCATGCACTACCATTACATGTTCCATGCCTAGATTTTTAGAAACAGAAGAAAAAGTCTTCAAGAGATTTTTATTATAGACTCCGATAATCTGCTTCTTTGCTTCGCAAGGATTGGTATGGGGACCAAGTAAATTAAAGATCGTTTTTTGCGCGATTCTTTGCCTTGCTGGCATAACAAACCTCATAGAGCTATGGTGAAGAGGCGCATAAAGAAAAACAAATCCTACCTTGTTGAAAACCTTTAAAAGCTTTTCTCTATCATGTGATATATCAGCACCTGCAATCATTAGAAAATCTGCACTTCCTGATTTGCTAGAAACCGCCTTATTTCCATGCTTTGTCACTAAAGCACCTCCAGCAGAAGCAACAAATGAAGATGCAGTCGAGCAGTTAAAAGTATGAATGCCAGAGCCTCCTGTACCACAAGTATCGATGTGATTACCATCGCCAATCTTGAACTTTAAAGATTTCTCTTTCATGACTGAGGCTGCTGCAGTAATTTCTACTTCACTAGGACCTTTTGCATTAAGAGCTAATAAGAATTTTTCGATTTCAAGATCACCAACCTTGTCAGTCATGATCTCATTAATGGCTAGCTGCATCTCATCAAAACTGAGATCTGTATGATCTTGTATCTTATTTATTATAGATTTCATTATATCGATATAAAGTTTTGAATTAATCTCATTCCGTATTCTGTATCTATAGATTCTGGATGAAACTGTACTCCATATATTGGTTTATTTTCATGCTCAATTGCCATTATGACATCCGTATCATTTTCTAGTGTTGCTATTATTTTTAGTTCCTTTGGAAGAGTATTTTTTTCAACTATAAGGCTGTGATATCTAACAACTGAATATAATTCTTCGATGCCGCTAAAAATACTATCGCCACTATGTTTTATATTTGATTTTTTTCCATGGCATAGCTCGTTAGCTTTGATAATATTGCCGCCAAATGCTGCTCCTATTGACTGATGACCAAGACATACACCAAGAATTGGGACATTTGCAGATTGTATTAATTCAACTGAGATTCCAGCCTCTGATGGCGTACATGGTCCCGGAGATATAACTATTTTGTCAGGTTTCATATCCAATACCTGCTCCACAGACAGTTGATCATTTCTTACTACCTTTATGTTTTTTTCAAACTCTCCAATATAATGGACAAGGTTATAGGTAAAACTATCATAATTATCTATTACAAGAATCATTCAATCATCTCCAAGGCATCTAAAAAAACTTTTGCTTTTTGCTTACATTCATTCCATTCATTTTCTGGAATTGAATCAGCAACTATGCCTGCCCCGGCTCCTACATGTATTACATCATCTTTAATTACCGCTGTTCTTATTGCTATTGCTGTATCAATATTTCCATTCCATGAAATATAACCAATAGCACCTCCATATATTCCTCTTGAACTTGGTTCAATTTCATTAATAATTTCCATAGCTCTTATCTTTGGAGCACCTGACAACGTTCCCGCAGGAAGAGCAGATTTCATGGCATCTATATAATCAAACTTATCCGATATTTCGCCCACCACATTTGAAACTATATGCATGACATGCGAGTATTTTTCAATGATCATTTTATCGGTGACTCTAACTGATCCTAGTTTAGAAACTCTACCAACATCATTTCTTCCAAGATCAATAAGCATCAAATGCTCAGCCAGCTCTTTAGGGTCGCTTAAAAGATCTAGCTCATTTTTTCTATCCTCAACATCATCAATACCTCTTCTTCTTGTTCCTGCTATTGGCCTTAAAGTTAACTCAGCATCCTCCAATCTAACTAGTATTTCTGGAGAAGCGCCAACAACCTGGCATTCATCAAGATTCAAGAAATACATATAAGGAGATGGATTTAATTGTCTAAGAGCCATATACAACGTAAATGGATCAGAGTTGAATGGTAGTGAAAAATCTTGGGCTAAAACAACTTGAAAAATATCACCTTCTTTAATGTAATTTTTTGCTTTATTTACCGCGCTTAAATACTCTTCTTTTTCAAAATTAGAGTTGAAGCTTAGTTTTCCTGTTGGTTTTTTAAAGCATATATTTTGACTTTCAGGCTTTGAGTTAAAAATATTTTCTATCTTCAAAATCTGCTCTAAAGCATCCTCATAACTATTATCTCTTGGGTCGGTATTAAAAATAATCTGAATAGATTCTTCTATATTATCAAAGACTATTAACTTCTCTGCCTTTACAAGATATATCTCGGGCATGTGGTCTTTGAACTTTGAATTTTTAGCAGGCAGATCTCCAATTTTTGCCTCAGCATACCCTGCGCTCTCATATGCAAAAAAACCGACGTAGCCTCCAAAAAATCTTGGTAAATCTTTTATATAAGGAGCTTTATAATTTTTAGTCAGTGTTCTTATGCTGCTTAATGGGTCATCTGAAATAAATGAATCGGCGATGCCATTAGATATGGTTTCAACTTTTTTTCCAGAGACCTTGATCGTCTCTATACAATCTAAGCCAATAATGGAGTATTGAGCCCACTTTTCACCGCCCTCTACAGACTCAAGTAGAAAAGTATTTTTAACTCCATTAAGTCTTGAGTAGATCGTTAAAGGAGTTTCATTTTTAATCGATAATTTTTTAACTATAGGAATCATAGAAAAACCTTGATTCACATAACTAGAAAACTCATCTTTAGTAATCATTTTATTAAAATATTTTTTAGATTTATAGTATCGCCAATATTGATATTATTATCATTAAACCAGCCCTTATTAACCTCAAGAGCATAAGGAAGTGGCTTGCTTGAGCAAACTGATGCATTTGATAATGGCACCATATCATATATATCAATTATTTCTCCCTGTGCATCTATATAAGCAACACTTATTGGGAAAAACGTATTCTTCATCCACATGCATTGTTTTTTAGGGAAATCCCAAATAAAAAACATTCCATGATTGTCAGGCATGCTTTTTTTAAACATTAAGCCTTTTTTTCTTTCATTGAAAGTGTCTGCTATTTCGATCTTGGAGAGGTATTGATTTAAGCTAATCTCACTCGATGCATTGCTCGAGAGAACAAATAAAAAAAGCCAAGTAAATTTAAAGAATTTTAGATCGAAGTGTTGAAATAGTTTTCTCATAATCTTCGGTATTAAAAATTGCTGAACCAGCAACAAAAGTGTCTGCGCCTGCTTGAGATGCAAGCCCAATGGTCTCATTATTTATGCCGCCATCAATCTCTAAGCGAATCTCTTTGCCAGTAGCATCAATCATTTTGCGAACTTTAGCTATTTTTTCAAGAGAACTATGGATAAAAGACTGGCCACCAAAACCAGGATTTACACTCATAATTAACACAAGATCTAAATCTTCTAAAACATTTTCTAGAATACTTAAGGGAGTCGCTGGATTAAACACAAGCCCAGCTTTGCAGTCAGATTCTTTTATTGCACTTATAGATCTATGGACATGCCTTGATGCCTCGGGATGAAAGCTGATCAGGTCTGCGCCTGCTTTAATGAAATCTTGAGCAAGATGATCTACAGGATCAATCATTAAATGAACATCTATAAACTCTGTAATACCATAGTCTCGAAGAGACTTACACACCATTGGGCCAATAGTTAAATTGGGAACATAGTGGTTGTCCATTACATCAAAATGAATCCAGTCTGCACCTGCCTTAAGTACATTTTTTACTTCTTCACCAAGTGTTGCAAAATTTGAGGCTAAAATAGATGGTGCAATTATATTTTTTTTATCCATACATTAATTCTCTTCTTTAAATGATTTATTGGCAAGGCCTAGACGATCAATAGTTCCTGTATCTATCCATGTCTTTTGAGATATCTCTGCTGTTACTTTTTTATCTTGTATATATTTTTTCAGTACAGATCCCCAAATACTATATGGAGCAATCAGGTTGTCGGTATTATTAAAAATACTAGGATTTATTATCGAAATGCCACTCCAAGTAAAATCATTGGAGGATTCATTGATAGATACTTTTGAGCCATTAAGCGAGAAATCACCATCAGAGTTGTGCTCAGGATTAGGTACTCCGATAATATGTGCTAACTCAACATGTTTATGCATATCCCTAAGGTTGATTGAATGGTAAATATCTGCATTTAACAAAAGGAAGGGCTCTTCACCCAGTAATTTGAGCGCCTTCTTGACCCCTCCTCCAGTTCCAAGAGGTTCTGTTTCTTCAGAAAAAGCTATTTTTGTATCAGGAAATTTTTCAAAAACATGCCTTTTAATTTTCTCACCTAGATGAGAGGTATTTATGATAATTTCTTCAAAACCAGAATCGACTAATTTTTCTATATTTCTTTGTATAAGCGATTTGCCTCCAACCATTAAATTAGGTTTAGGGACAGTATTGGTAAGGGGCCTTAGCCTTTTTCCGAGTCCAGCAGCAAGAATCATTGCTTTCATAACTGATTAATCCTGCTTACCATTTCTGGTTTAACATTATTTCTTAATTCACTTTTTAAAGAAGCATAATGATTTGGTAAGATCTCAATAAAATTATCTAGTATTTGAGGAAGATCTTTAAGTCTATATGATCTGCCAGAATTGAAATATATATAAGGTAATGTTCCAAGAATTCTCATCCCTCTTTGAATTCCTCCCCACCTAAGCCATTCATAGGTATCGAGACTGCTCACATCTAGATTTGATATTTTATTATAAAGATCTAATTTATTAAGAATTTCTTTTTTGTGTATTGGGTAATAATGATCTATAAATATTCCTGCTAAGTCTATTCCAATTGGACCATGAGTTAAATCTTGGAAATCAATAACGCATAACTGCTTATCTTTGTTGTAGTGAAGATTTCTTCTTTCAAAATCAAAGTGACAGTTCATCCATGGCTGATCTTCAAGCTTTTCAAGAGCTTCATCGCGAAGATCATCAAGCTCTGATTCTAAAGATATTTTAAGAAAGCGATCTAGGAAAAACTCTTTCATCATATCCATTTGATTTGATAATAAAGATGAGTCAAGCGAAGACAATTGAGGGATCATAGCTTGCTGTAGTTTTGGAAGAATTGATATTGCATCATCTAATACATCTAGGCTGGCTTCCTTAGACATGTCGATGTCTATTAATGCTTCATCACCAAGGTCTTGCTGAACTGTTATACCTATCTCCAGATCATGTGAGATGATTTTTGGTGATGGTATATTCTCTCTCTGCAAAAATTCTGAAAGTCTTACAAATTTCTTATGGCTTCCGAGAGCTGGATCCAAATAACATAAAACCAATGATTCTTTATTATTTAAATGCAGACGATAATACTCTCTTCCGCTAGCTTCAAGTTTTAATGCCTCTATCTCAGTGGCATCATACCCAAGCTTGTTTGTTATATTTTTTAGCTTATCTTGATTCAATTAACTATTTTTAACATCATCTGGTACTGGCGTATCATCAGGGACGAAAAAGTCTGGCATTAATTCAGCAAATGGAACATTTGCATATTTTGTAAAATCTTTAATGCCTGCATTATGAAGAATTAAATCATCTATACAAAAGTTTCCAGTAAAATCTTTTGAACTCTTTGTAAGAATCTCATAGGCCGCATCAGCCATTATGTCTACATTTCTCGACAATCTCATGATCTCATCTCCACCTAGGTGATTTTGAACTGCAGCTGTAGCTATAGCAGTTCTTGGCCATAGAGCGTTAACGGCAATGCCAAACTCTTTGAACTCTTCAGCCATACCCAGAACACACATACTCATCGTGTATTTTGCCATGGTGTATGCAACGGTTCCTGAGAACCATTTAGGGCTCATATCTAATGGTGGTGACAAGTTTAGTATATGCGGATTATCTGCTTTCATTAGATGTGGGAGACAATATTTGCTTACCATATAGGTTCCGCGGCCATTGATCTGATGCATAAGATCGTAACGCTTCATTGCAGTATCTGTAACATTTGTTAGTTGAATAGCGGATGCATTGTTAATACATATATCTATGCCTCCAAAATGCTCTACTGCCTGATTTATAACGTCCCTAACATTATCTTCATTTCTTATATCGCAAACGACAGGAAGGGCATCTCCACCAGCCTCAATAATTTCTTCGGCTGCAGTAAAAATTGTCCCTGGAAGTTTCGGATGTGGTTCTGATGTCTTAGCAGCCACCACTATCTTTGCTCCATCTTTAGCTGCTTTTTTAGCCATTGCGAGGCCTATGCCCCTACTTCCACCAGACATAAATATTACTTTATCTTTTAAGCTCATTTTTTTTCCTTTTAAAAATTGAATTACTAAAATTTTTCCATATATGGCCTTAAGTCTAGCTCATGAGTCCAAGCACTTCTATGCTGAGAATGAATATTCCAATAATTTTCTGCAATCATTTTTGGCTTAAGGATGCCATCTTTTTCTTTAAGAGCGTATATATCTGGAAACGTCTCTTTAATAAATTGTGTATCTATCGCTCCATCAATTACAAAGTGAGCAACATGAATTCCCTCAGGGCCAAGTTCTCTTGCCATGCTTTGGGATAGTGCTCTTAAGGCAAACTTAGCCCCTGCAAATGCAGAAAAGCCTGAGCTTCCCCTAAGTGATGCTGTTGCGCCTGTAAAAAAAATACTGCCGTGCCCTCTTTTCTTCATATATTTAGCAGCCTCTCTTCCTGTCAGAAAACCAGCAAAAGCAGCCATTTCCCATACTTTGCGATAAACCCTTGAGGTTGTTTCTTCTATTGGAAAGTAAACATTTGCACCTGGATTAAAAATAACAACATCTATAGGAGCTATCGAAGACTCTATTTCTTTAAAAAGATTAATAATTTCATCTTCATTTCTAGCATCTACGCCGAAACCCTTGGCGCAACCCCCGGATTGATTAATTTCATCACATAACATCTCTAGCTTTGAAATACTTGTCGGTCTTCTAACCGGACAAACTTTATACCCCTCTGATGCGAATCTTTTTGTAATGGCTGAGCCTGTAGCATCTCCAGCACCTATAATTACCGCTGAAAACTTTGATAAATCTTTCATAAAAGTGTTTAATTATTTTATTCCACTTTACAAAATTGTAGGTAAAAATGAAAGTAGACTTTATCTTTGATGTTGCAAGCCCTAATGCATATTTCGTTCATAAAATTATTCCTGAATTTGAATCAAGAACAGGTGCTGTATTTAATTATATTCCATGCTTGCTTGGTGGCATTATGCATCTAACAAATAATAAACCTCCTTTTATTGCTTTCTCAGATGTCGAGAGCAAGATGAAATATCAAATGATTGAAATGGACAGATTTATTAAGAAGCATAAGCTCGTGGATTTTAAGTTTAATTCAAATTTTCCAATGAAAACTGTGGCTATTCAGCGTGGTGCAATAGCTGCAAAAGAATTAGATGTTTTCGATGATTATCTGGAGTCTATCTTTTCAGCTATTTGGGAGAAAAATATAGATATGGCTAATGAAGATACTTTTTTTGAAACTTTAAAAACCGATGGACTTGACGATTTGAAGATAAAAGAAATTATCTCATCTCAAGCATGCAAGGATAAGCTTATTAAAAATACTCAGAATGCTGTAGATAATGGAGTTTTTGGAATACCAACATTTATATATGCAAATGAAATATTCTTTGGCAAAGACCATCTCGATCAACTGGAAGATGCATTAAAAGCTTAAAAAGAGGAACTTTGATATGAAAATTCTATCTAAGTTCTAGGAAAAAACTATTTTAATGAAAATATTACATAAGACTTTGCTGATGCTTGCTATTCCATTTTTGCATTCTAATAGTCTAATTGCTGATATTAGCTTTGAATTAAAAAGTTCAAATAATCCTCAACTATCATGTTTTAGCTATAACCCTTATCTTGGAGTAGTGAAAGATAACAAGAATTTAGATATTCAATCAGATGAATTTGAGATAACAAAAGATAATAGACTTATTTTAGATGGCAGTATAACTATTGATTTTGATGGGGGGATCCTTGAAGCTGGGGCCGCAAATATTGATAGAGATAAGGATGTTATTTCTTTTGATAATAAGGGGATTATTAGACTAGAGAGTTCATTGTTTGGGGCAAAAAAAGGTTCCATTAATAGGAACAACCAAAGTATATCTCTGGAAAATGGAAGCATATTTTTGTCTGACAGGTCTCTTTTTATATCTTTTGACCAGCTTGATGGTGATATATCTAAAAAAATTAAAATATCCAATGCATCTATGTCTTCATGTGGTGAGCCAAAGCATGGCTGGGCTCTTAAAGCTAAAAATATTTTACTAAACAATGAAACAAAAAGAGGGATTGCAAAGAATGTTTCCTTGGAGTTATTTAATCAAAAAATATTAATACTTCCAGCCATACCATTTACAACTTCTTCAGATCGTATGTCAGGGTTTTTAGAACCATCTTTGTCATACTCCTCAGATGGTGTAGATTTTCTTGCACCCTATTTTAAAGTAGCCTCAGAAAAATCTGACTATACTGTAGCACCAAGATTAATTGCAAAAAGAGGCACAGGCTTTGAATTCAATACTAGATATATTCATGGAAAAGAAAATACTCTGGGAAACTTAGACTTTCTGTATCTAAATAAAGATAAGGAGTATTCGAAAGAATTTAATTCTCCAGAAGTAGACAGATGGGCATATGCTTTTAATGATGCCTTTAGAATCGGGGGCTCAAGTAATGTTGCATTTGAATGGGCAAAAGCATCTGATTCAACAGTTTT
>Ga0257126_1000731_pt1 | contig 25757 bp, 21 predicted proteins | sample SI060_120mmetaG_FD_190151 | JGI IMG/M metagenome (GOLD analysis project Ga0257126, IMG submission 190151) | Marine microbial communities from Saanich Inlet, British Columbia, Canada - SI060_120m | ecosystem: Environmental > Aquatic > Marine > Inlet | place: Canada: British Columbia | collected... | reverse complement strand
GTTTCTGACCTTCAAAGGAAAAAGAGGCGAAAAGGTCCGTCGGTTCCAATACACAGCTATCGACGATGCAACCAGAGTTCGCGCCCTCAAGGTCTACGAAAAGCATACTCAGGCAAACGCCATCAACTTCATTGATCATATCATCGAAAAGTTTCCATTCCGCATTCGCGAGGTGCGCACGGATAATGGTCATGAGTTCCAGGCCAAATTCCATTGGCATGTCGAAGATCTCGGGATCAGGCACGCCTACATCAAACGGGGCACTCCTCAACTCAATGGTAAAGTCGAGCGATCTCACCGTTCCGATCAGCAGGAGTTCTATCAACTTCTCAGCTACAAAGGCGACGTTGATCTGGAGGCTAAACTCGACGAATGGGAGCGCTTCTACAACTTTGCTAGACCGCACGGCGCACACAACGGCCAGACCCCTTACGAAGCGCTCAGAGACAAGCTACAGTAACAACGAAAGTGTCCCGCAGGTTCGTCTAGGCTACAGATCAAAGTCTGTTTAGAAGCAGCGTGATGGTGCACCCACTTTTTGGATGCACCTTTTTTGTATCAACTTATCCTACAACGTTAAAATCAGGCCCATAGGGGTACTTGGTGATGTTCTCATTGCCGTCTTCATTGATTATCAGGATATCGTGCTCTCGGTAGCCGCCTGCCCCAGCTTGGCCTTCCGGGACTGTCAACATTGGTTCCATGGATACGACCATCCCTGGTTCCAGAACTGTGTCGATATCTTCTCTGAGCTCCAAACCCGCCTCACGGCCGTAGAAATGTGAAAGAACACCAAACGAGTGCCCATATCCAAACGTGCGGTATTGCAGCAAATCGCGTTCAGCAAGAAATTCATTGATCTTGTGGGTGACCTCAGCGCAGGACGCTCCGGGCTGCAACAGGCTTATGCCATATTCGTGCGCCGCGACGTTGGCCTCCCATACCTTCAAGCTCTCTGCATCGACTTCTTCGACGAACATCGTCCGCTCCAGAGCCGTGTAGTATCCTGAAATCATGGGAAATGTGTTGAGGCTCAAGATATCACCGCGTTCAAGAACCCGGCTGGTGACGGGGTTGTGCGCACCATCTGTGTTAATGCCAGATTGGAACCAAACCCATGTGTCACGATACTCTGCATCCGGGAAACGTTTGGCAATTTCAAGTTCCATTGCGTCGCGCCCGGCCATCGCGACATCGATCTCCCGCACACCTTTCTTGACCGCGTCCTTGATGGCGAAACCACCAACATCCGCAACTTGCGCACCGGCTCGAATTAGTTCGATCTCGGCTTCCGATTTATGCATTCTCTGCAGCATTGTCGTGGGCGCGATATCGACGGTTGCGGACGGGGTCAAGAATTCCTGAAGCAATGCCTTTTGTGCCACCGAAATGTGATCGCCTTCATAGCCGATTGCTTTGTTAGGGCCCGTTACCGACAAGATTGCGCGCCAATAATTGTTCCGCTGCCAATCCGTGTAGGTGATATTGTCAGCATGGCATCTGCGCCAGGGTTGCGACGCATCGATTCCGGCGCTCAGTGTGACACTTTCCGTTTGCGTAACAACGAGCGCATAAGGCCGCCCGAACGAGCAGTACAAGAAGCCCGAATAATACGCTACGTTATGCATTGATGTAAAAACGCAAGCCTCGACACCTGATTGTGACATGCTCGCTCGCAATTTGGTCAATCGGGCTTCGTATTCTGCTGCTGCAAAGGGAAGAGTTTTCTCACCTTGGTGAAAACGGTATTGTTGTGGACGTTCCATCACGTTCCTCCTTCATTCGGCAATCCGTTGCAAACAAAGAATAAATCACCTTCCCGCGACAACGGAGGACAAGATCCCGGCGTTCAGGAAGGTGGGTTCGGGTGTACACGTTGTGCTGGCGACGCCATCGCCGACCCGTGACGACAGTTTAACCGGAAAAACCCGCAGATCAAGAATTTCCTTCAAGTCAGAACTGGTAAAAACGTCGGTGTTGTTCCAAGAGGCCTGACATGACCCCGAAGAAACCTTTCAAAAAACACCTAATTCCAGCCGTATTCGTCTTTTTCGCAATCCGCACGTTTTGACGCAGCGCCTATGTTCCTGAACGATCCTGCGCGTCCGTCCGCTGGGAATCTGCCCTTTGGGGGTGCATTGGCGCATCCCAATCCCCGCATCCGACGGATCATAGGGACCATGGCGGCTCAGATCGAAGACCCTATTGGACTTGCTGAAATCGTAAAATCTTCCGGGATGACCCTGCGCAGTATGGTTCGGCTGTTTGGCAAAGAGTTGAACACGACCCCCGGGCAGTTCTACCTGAACCTGCGCTTGGCGCGCGCGCGCGAACTTACTGTTGGCGGCAACCGGTTGATTGCAGAAGTTGCTGCACTGTGCGGTTTTTCGTGCGGCTCGGCCTTGACGTGTGCTCACAAGCGGGTCCACGGGCTCGGACTGAGTAGCTGCAGAACAGCGAACCCAAGCCGAATTAGGATTCAAGGAAGATCGTGATCAACGTTAAGAGTTTCTGGCGATATTAGTCGTTACGTTTCGAGTGACGCGGCTTCGCGTAACTACAATTGCTATGATAACCAGCACACAGGCAATGAGTTGAGAAAACGTAAGGGTTTCTCCGAATGCAAATATGCTGACGAGGAACATCGTCGGAAGTTCGACACTCCCAATAACCGCAGTGCGCAACGCGCCGATGATTGGTGAGCTTACGGTGTAAATCAATTGTGGGATGAGAGCGGACACGACCAGCCATTGAGATCCGAGACCTGGTGCAAAATCCAAACTACTCTTTCGCTACGCCCTGGTCCAACAATCTGATCGCGGACTTTTCGGGCCTTGGGAACAAAGATACTGTGACGAAATGAAAATCACCCGGCGGGGTCGCGTTCAAAACAGTACATTGGTCCGGCGGCCTTGGGCGTTGTGCCTCGGTTCAACAAATTCATGCACGCTTTCCCCTTCCATCGGTCATTTCAACACAGGGTTTTTGTTATGGCATTGGAACGTCGGTTGTATATTTGGGAACGGAATAGCCAGCTTGCACCGCCGGGCGTTCAGCGATGCGCAAATACCAGTCCTTGATGTTTGGAAAAGCGTTCAAGTCAACTTCTTGCCATTCAAAGCGCGACACCCATGGCCAGCATGCCATGTCTGCGATTGAATAGGTGCCGCGGCCTGGCCCTGCTATGAAATCACGCCCTTCCGAGCGCGTGTTCAAAACAGTGTACAAACGTTGCGTTTCAGCGGCGTAACGCTTCTCGGCGTATTCCGATTTGCCTTTGTTATATTTCACAAAGTGATGGGTCTGCCCCAGCATTGGGCCCAAGCCGCCCATTTGCCACATCAACCATTCAACCATCGGCCAATATTCGGGGCCCTCGCATTGAAACTTTTTATACTTGTCCGCCAGATACATCATGATCGCGCCGGACTCCATTAATTGAAGACCGGTCTCTTGATCGACGATCGCGGGGATGCGGTTGTTTGGTGCGATTTTTAGGAAATCAGGCGCGAATTGCTCATCCTTGGTGATGTCGATTGCATGCACTTTGTAAGGGACGCCAAGTTCTTCGAGCAGGATCGAAACCTTGCGGCCATTTGGTGTCGTCCATGTGTAGAGATCAATCAACTAGCGGCCCTTTCCATGTGATGGTTTACGTTTGACATCTCTTGATCTTGTGTATCGGAACGCATCACAGCAAGTTTATCCGATACCCGGACCGTGGGAAATGGACGCACACGTTCCCCACGCCCTCAGCCGAGCGTTCGATGACTACGGTCTCGGCATCGGCGTAGCGCAAGGTTCCTGCGACGGGTTGCTCGCCGCCATTCACATCTGGCTGCACAGTCACTGGCTGCCCGACCGAAATCCCCTGTGGTTCATGTGGCGCCACACCGGTCTCGGCGGTCGGTTCCAGGCTCTTTGCGCGCGAAATGGCATCCTGCGGATCCATATCGCTGCAGGTTCCATGGCCGATGCCCTGGATATTCGCTTCCCAGTGGACAAGGTCTTTGAATTCTGACAGAAATGACGGCCCGTCTCCCCATCGGCCGCGCAAGAACCAGACCACGTGGTAGAACTGTGCGTCAATCGCTGCCGGCTGCGGACCGAGCAAGAATGCACGCCCGTCAGACAATTGCGTGTTCAGCCATGACAGTGGTGCGCGCACTTGTGACACCAGATGAGGCAGGTCGGCGTTGGCTTGTTTCAACGCTGCCGCCCAATCCTCTCCGAGGTATAGCCGCCCACGATCCGCCGCAAAATCCTGATCCAGCTGATCGCCAGCCGCACCCAGAATGTGGCGCACTGTTTGGTCGAACAGGGCCCCGTCTGTCCATCGGCTGAGGCACCACATCAAGCCCTGATCGGACGTGGGCATGAAGGTTGGAGAAGGGAACCGGCGTTCAAGCTCGCGGATGATACACTGACTGTCACAGTAGATGTCTGCACCGATCTGCATGACAGGCGTGCGCCGATAACCGCCGGTCAGCGCCGTCAACATTGGTTTGGGTGGTAGGCGCGGAATTTCCACCTTGCGCCACGCAAGTCCTTTGATGCCAAAGGCAACCCGAACTTTTTCGGCAACAGGAGATTGCGGGTAGGCGTGGAAGATGACCTCGGACGTTGGATCAGACAATTTGTATTCCTTTTCGGAAGCTTGGTTCGACCATTTCGAAAGTCGCATTTTGGTTTCGGATTGGATTCTCAGGTGTTCGGTTCAAGGGCGAAGTCCGCAACATCTTGCAGCGATGAGCCAATCCGGTGCGGATTGACGCCCAAGCGGTCCAGCGGCAGCCCGTATCGATTGAGCCAGATGGTGCGGTAGCCGAACCACGTTGCTCCACAGATGTCCCAGCAGTTCGAAGAAACGAACAGGATTTCTTTCGCATCACAGTCCAAAGCATCCGGTCCCATTTGATACGCTTCAGGCGCCGTCTTAAAACGTTTTACGGCATCGACGCTTAATACATGCTCGAAATATCCCTCAAGCCCGGAGGCCTTGATGGCTTGATCAAGCATCCATGGCGTTCCGTTTGACAGTATCGACAAGGTGATCCCGGCGTTCTTGAGGCGCAGCAATTGCTCAGCGTTCTCGGGAAATGCCGAAAGCTCGGCGTATTGACCCATCAGGCGATCCCGTGAGCCAGGTTTCAGTTCGAGGCCAAGTGCCGCACAGGCATAATCCAGTGCGTCGCCTGTTACCTGCCAGAAGTCTGCGTATTTGTCGCACAGGGTGCGCAAGCGGGTGTATTCGATTTGTTTGTCGCGCCAAATAGTGGCCAGTTGTGGGCCTTTTCCGCGGAACAGATCTTCGACCAAGGAACTTACCGAATAGACATCGAATAGGGTTCCATAGGCGTCGAATGCGATGGCTTTTAAGGGCATTTATTTGTCCTCTGTCATGTTGGTTTAGTTCTCTTGGATGAAAGATCCATCTCGATTTCTCCCGGACAAGCAAGCTTAATCGAATTCTGGCAAGACCCGCTGCATTTTAGTTGATGGTTTTTGATTCAGCACCAAACCCGATAACTCACTTCTGGCCGTTTCGGGCGGCAAACCCTTTCTGTGTGAGCCGCCAGACCAGCACATCAAATCTGTCCTGACAGCTCCCTGCCCAGCGCAAAATTGTAAATATGTTTAGAATTGATCAAATGCCGCCAAAGTTGCGCTGGCGCTGTCGATGATAGGGCAGTCCGTTTCTTTTTGCATAGTTTGGGCTAGTGCCGCTCCGGCGACATTAGTGCACATTATGATGATAGCATCTGGTTGAGCGACGGCAACGGTTCGTATCATGTGGGCTATAGTCTGTTGTGGAATAGACGCAAAATCATTACTAAATTCTCCATTGTCATGAGCCGTTGCTACGACCTGGAACCCTAAACTTTTGTAGTTCTGAGTAATCTGATTGGTGACGTCTGCGGTGTATGGAGTAACTATTCCTAAACGTCGTGCTCCCAGTGCTGCAAGTTGGCGGTTTATTTCCAAAACGCAACTTCCGGCGGAAATACCAGTTTGTTTGTGTAACTCCTCAATAAAACGCAAATCAGTTCCAATCCCTAACCAACTCGCTGATGTGCCCCCCCAAATAATTACGTTCACTTTAGCATCGCTTAAAAGTCTAGCTGCGCTCACCTGTTTTTTTAATTCGAATTGTCCCCGCGAGGTATTGTCCATTTTAACATCAAGAACTTCTAACCGTGAAATATGAATTGTACCCTTGTCTTTGACTTTTTGGGCTAAAGGCTCAAGAACTACGTTGGATGAAGGTATCAGCAGGCCAAAGCGTTTCATACAATTGATGTTCGAGCTGAGATCCCACCGTCGACAGTAAAGACAGTACCCGTAATGTATCCCGCGCGATAAGATGCCAAAAATGCCACTAAATCTGAAATTTCGCGGCAATGAGCAGGTCGGCCTAATGGATAGTTGGAAGCTAACTCTTTGTATCTACTAGCATCGCCAAGATCTTTTTCAGCCCATTTTTTCAGCATTTTGTATATGCGATCGGTATTTACTGGACCTGGATTTATCCCCACTACACGTATGTTGTCGTCTAAAGCATAGCCACCAAGTGCGCGGGTGAAGCCCATAAGGCTCACGTTACCTGAAGCACCAGCGATGTATTTACTATCCAGCACTTCACCACCATTGCCTATAATATTGATGATAACGCCACCACCATCATCTTTCATCTTTCGATAAAATTGACGACACATGTTGATATAACCAAAAACTTTCAGGTCAAACCCTGCACGCCATGCGGTTTCATCCACGTCCCACAAATCACCACTTGGAATTGCGCCGGCATTATTGACTAGAATATCAATATTGTCGGTCATTTTGGCAAGTCGTTCTGATGCGCCTTTGCTTGTCAAATCTAATGGATGGAGCGTCACTGAGATATTTGATGATTCAATTATTTGTGCCTTTAATATTTCAAGTTTATCCTCACTACGCGCTGTAAGGTGTAAATGGACTCCCTCATTGGCAAGAGTTCTGGCGATATGTTCACCAATACCCATTGAAGCGCCCGTGATTAGTGCGGTTTTCCCATCGAGTTTAAGATCCATTTTTAATTTGTGCCTTCCATTTTTAAAACAGTGCGTCCTTTGACACGACCCTCGGTTAGGGCAGTGAGGGCAGCGTTGATATCTTTAAAGGCCACCTCATTGATCACTCCCTTGACTTTGCCGCCTGCAGCTAAGGCTAAAAGTTCGTTCATCTCCTGCCGGTTTGAGGCGGAGCTGCCGGCTACGGTTAAGCCTCGTTCTACAACTTGATAGGTGTAAAAAGCCATTTCGCCAGCGGGTACGCCGGTCAATACAATTCGTGCACGTGGATTGCAGGCTTCCAGCATTATGGGCCAAGTCTCGGTTACTGGTGCAAAGTTTACGCATCCATGCGCACCACCTAAAGCTGTGATGTTTTCACCGGCCTGATCATTAGCGATCACTCTTTCATCTGCACCAAGACTTTCTGCGGTGGCAAGCTTATTTGTGGATATATCTACGGCGATGACCCTTAAACCCATAAGTTTCGCGATTTGAACTGCATACTGTCCAAGTCCACCCATACCGAAAATTGCAACAGTATCACCAGTTTGGACGCCAGTTTTTTTAATTGAGGCGTAGGCTGCAGCACCTGCACACATTAAGGGTGCTGCTTCAATTGGGGTAATCTCATTAGGAATTTTATTGGCCCATTGATCACGTAGGCAGACATATTCAGCAAAGCAACCCTGAACTGAATACCCTGTCGCGTCAAAATCAGGGCAGTAGTTCTCCCCACCTGTAAGGCAATCTCGGCAGTGACCGCAGGCCGCATATACATAGCCGATCCCAACTCGGTCTCCAATCTTAAGCCGAGATGCGTTTGGCCCCAATGCCACAACTCGCCCGACTCCTTCGTGACCCATAATTAGAGGTAGGCTGGGAGGGGCGTGTTCGCCCTTCCAGATGTGTACATCTGTGAAGCACAAGCCACTTGCTTCAATTTTAATAAGTACTTCGTCATTTTTAGGTTGTGGTATAGGTATATTTACTAATTCTAACGGCTTGTAAAACTCTTGTAGAACGGCCGCAATCATAGTTTTTGGAGTTGGCATTGTCTTTCCTCTGGTCATTTTGGTATACCAACTGACAGCATTTAATAAATGTCAATATCTATAAAAATATTATATTTATTATAAAATTGATAAAATTTTAATTGTACCATGAATTTTCTAATTGCATATTTGGTATACCAAATGGAGGCTCGACATGTCTGAGAATGCTGATTTATTTTTTAAACCTAAAATAAATAGGGGTTTTTTTTATGGGGGGGGCTTTCAAAACCCTATTTGTGAAGAGACTATTGAAGTTCATAATCCGGCAACCGCGGAGCTTTTCACGCGTGTTTCTGTTGCAGGCAAAGATGATGTGACCGCGGCCGTGCGTGCTGCGCGTGCAGGCTTTGAAATTTGGTCAAAAATTGACCCTATTGATCGTGCTCGTCATTTGCGAAAGTTTGCTGATGTGATCGAAAAAAACATTCCGAATCTGGCGCTTTTGGAGACAGAAGTGACTGGGCGATCTATTAAGGAGATGCATGCGCAAATGGCTCGTATTCCTGAATGGGTTGAATATTTTGCAGGAATCGCAATGGGACTAGAGGGTGAAAGTAACGTGGTTAAGGGGGGGTATGTTACGATGACCCACTACGAACCTCTTGGTCCTGTCGCTTTGCTGACACCTTGGAACCACCCAGTACTTATTTTGGTAAAAAAAATGGCAGCAGCTTTGGCTGCGGGCAATACCTGTGTGATAAAACCGTCGGAACTCGCCCCAGTTTCGTCTTTAGTTCTTGCTGCACTTGCCACGGAGGCGGGATTGCCAGCTGGTGTTGTGAACGTTGTGACAGGCGGGCCAGTTACTGGTATGGAGCTTTGTGGGGCGGAGGATATTCATTACATCGATTTAACTGGAGGCACTGAAACTGGGCGTAAGGTGGCGGCGCAAGCTGGGGAGCGCCTGATCCGTTCAACAATGGAGCTAGGTGGCAAGACTTCTATCATCATTTGTGAGGATGCGGATTTTGATGGTGCAATTGCGGGAGCTTTGTTTTCTGCTTTCGTGGCATCGGGCCAGACCTGTGTCTCGGGTTCTCGGTTTATCGTGCATAGTTCTATTTATGATCGCTTTACTGATGCTCTGGCAGTTCGAGCAGACGCAATCGTAATTGGGGATCCAATGGCAGAAATCACACAGATGGGGCCGGTTATTTCTAAAGCCAGTCAGGTCAGGTGTCTCCGCATGATTGGAAAGGCTAAAGCCGATGGAGCGGTTCAGATTGCAGGTCTAACTTCACCAGATTTAACAGCGCCGTTTGATAAGGGATTTTATATCCGTCCGACTATATTTAAAGATGTTCAATCAGATCATGAATTATTTTTGGAAGAGGTTTTCGGACCTGTAATCTCCATGACACCGTACACAACTGAGGCAGAGGCCTTAGAATTAGCTAACACAGGTAATTTTGGACTGGGCCTTTCTATCTGGTCGCGTGATATTGCCCGCGCACATCGTCTGTCACTAGGTGTCCGTGGTGGAGTTGTTTGGTTGAACGACCACCATCGCAATGATCCTCGCTCTGTGTGGGGCGGTGTGCGAGACAGTGGCTTTGGTAAAGAAAACGGTTGGGATGCGCTTAAAGCTTACACGACCAAGAAATCAGTAGTTGTCCGAACTGCACCGGGGTATGATGACTGGTTTGCAGGATCTACGCGGTATGGATGATCCATGGCTATAAAGCGAAAGGCAGATATCGTTGCTGAAAAGCTGAAGTCTGAAATCATCAATGGCACCCGTCCACTAGGTACGCGTTTGGATGAACGTGGACTTGCTGTGCAATTTAATGTTTCCCGAACTCCAGTAAGAGAGGCTATCCGCCAGCTTGCTTCGATTGGGTTACTTAATGATTTTGGACGCTCCGGCATAGAAGTTGTACGACCAGACGCAGCTGCAATTCTTGACTCATTTTTGATTGTATCCGAATTGGAAGGTATTGCTGCGCGACTTGCTGCACAACGCATGACGATCGATCAGTTGCGAAAAGCAAAACGCGCTAATGATGCCTGTAGCAATGCTTTATCTGTTGCGGACTTTAATTCTGCCAATATGGAATTTCATAATACTATAATCTCTGGGTCCCATAATAAAATGTTGCAAGAACAGTTGAAAATAGCACGGCCAATAACTTTTCCTTACCGACATCACCTGACGCATGTTCCAGGCTATACTAAGAAGTCTATTGTGGAGCATGCGGAGATCATTGCCTTTATTGAAAAGGGAGATTCAAAGGCCGCTAAAGCTGCAATGTGCGATCACGTAAATCTTCAGGGAGAGGAGATCATCAGTATTTTGCAGGCGCTTGATCACGCTTAGATACTTTTAATTTCAGATTTCAGAGTTTTTAATGCAAGGTAAAATATTTTTTAGGTACTGTCTTTTTCTACTTGCACAGAAGAATCAAATTGAAATGCATCAAGAGCCTCTGTGACTAATGAAATTGATAATTGATCTTTGGTTGAGAGCACCACGTTAACCTTGAGTCCGCGTGGGCCTCCTGCGACAATATCGACATGCGCGTTTGGTAGGCCTAATTCGTCGTGCAGTAATTTAAAAACTATTAGTTTGGCTGCTTCACAACGTAAGCTTGGCTTAAATATTTTTCCAACAGAAGTTAGTGGAATTGCATCAACGATTTGTATTATCTTTGGCCAAGCTGGACGCTCATCTATATTTTTTTGCGCGTAATCCATCAGTTCGTCGAGGCTAATGACAACACCTTCATGAATTTGAATAAAACACATTGGCAGTTCACCAGCGTAAGGGTCAGGCATCCCCACTGCGGCTGCTAACGCCACAGCAGGGTGTGTGCTCATAGCATTTTCAATCATTGTGGGGTCAATGTTGTGACCACTTCTGATTATTAGGTCTTTTGAGCGACCTGCAACGTACAGACAGCCCTCGGCATCTTTATACCCTAGATCCCCTGAATTCAGCATATTCTTTATAAAAACGCCATTATTATGAAGCTCGTCATTGTAGCCTGGGGATAAGTGATCGCCACAAATTATGATGACCCCAATTTCTCCAGTGCTGCAAACTTCTCCAATAGTTTCATCTGAGTTAAGTTTATGGACTTCGACTTGTGTGTAAGGCAGAGCCCATCCAACAGATCCCGTTCTGCCTTGACCAAAAGGAGGGTCAATGCTGACCAATCCAGAGGCTTCTGTCATACCGAGGATCTCAAAAAGGACACATCCTGTCGTATCTTTGAATTTTTGCCCAACAGATGGTGGTAATAGCGAAGCACCAGTTAGACCGGCGCGAACAGTACTAATGTTTTGGTTGCCTAAAGGTGTCTGTAAAACTGCTCCAATCGCTGTTGGAACGCCTGCTATCAAAGTGACTTTATGGTCTGAAACCAGCTGCCAAAAGTTTGCAACTACTGAGGGATTGCGTAGTCCTGCAGGGGTCATAACAAGCAGTTGAATTCCTGCCATGAATCCACTTAGGCCGGCAACTATAGTTCCTGCTACATGAAATAGTGGAAAGGTAGCCGTTAAAATGTCATCAGGTTTATAGCCACACATTGTGGCCCCTCCAAAGGCAGCAACTAGCTGACTTCGATGGGTATGGGCAACAAGTTTTGGTACTCCAGTTGTGCCGCCAGTATGAAAGTACGCAGCGACATCAGCACCTCCCCGCACTTGATCAAATATCAGATGAGTTTCAGGTTGCGCCATTAAGGCGGAATCAAAATCAATTACACTTTTCACTGGTGGGGTGCCTGGAGGCGAAATGCGCAATAATAAAAGACCAGGAATGTTTTCGCTTATCGTGACAGCCTTTTCCCAAATATCCAGTTGCGGATGCGGCCCCAAAGCAACCAGTATTTTTGCGTCAGATGCTCTGATTAGCTCTGCAATACTTTCCGGTTGCAACAGAAAATTAATAGGTACTGCGTAACCTGCGGTCTCTGCACCCCATAAGGTTACGTGCGTCTCTATCAACGCGGGTAACATAAAAGCGACGCCTGGCCCTGTGCCAGCTATGTCTGTAAAGAGATTAGCCGCCCGCCGGATTTGCCCTAATAAATCTTTATAGCTGATGTTGCGTGGACTTTCGCCAGTTTTTCCCGTCATTAACATACCTATTGCTGTGGCGTCAGGAGTTCTTTCAGCGGTATTAATGAAAACATCTAAGATACTATGTTCTGGTAAGCGCTCTTGAAGGGTCAATTCACTTTCAAAGCGCTTAAGGTCACTTTTGTTCTGAATTGGCGGGCTACCCAGATTGGCCATGAATTTTTTCTCCAATCTCGATTCTTAACTATCCTACTTTTTACCAGCCACGCAAAATTGACAAGTATTTCGCTCAACCTATTTATTCATAAACCGTTCATTTCGTATTAGTTTACAAGAGGACGATTTTGCCAATGGCAAAATGCAGGACGGATCTAGTACATAAAAACATTTTCGTTGTGAATAATGAAATTTTTATCATGTCCTGTGACATGCAATTTTGACATCACCTATCTGTCATTAGATGATATTGCAATGTTGCTTAATTTAATCAAATTAAACGTAAATTAGATAAAATATCTATTTCAGTTTTTGGCTTGCTTCAGTACCACGCATTCTCTTGTAATTTGGTAATGTGACCTTCTTGATGACTTTCATTTACTGAACTTATCAAATGTGGTCAAAACCCAAATAGACCATTACAAAATAACCGTCTGGTCCAGCTTTACTGTCTTGCGACTTAAAGAGCGCATCAAGCTCTGCTGTATATTTTTCAAAGTGCCCGATAGGACTGTTTTTATCTTCAAAGTAAAAAGATTGCAAAGTGTGGTCAGACAGGCTGGAGTTGTGACACGAATAGCGAATTAGATACCAGCCTATCTTTTTATTATATAAGTTTGAAAGTATTTAATCTTTCTACCCTGCTAGGTAATTTTTTAATTTTTATAGCGTACAACCTTTAGTTTCTCCGATTGATACCAGCCGTTTCTTTCGATTTTCCGCTGCGTCAATCGCTTCCTCCGCATTGCTGTAAGTTACCAACATAGCTGGCCAGAAGAAGACTGCTGCAGCAACATTAGTTCCTGTTACGCCTTTTTCTTTTCGCGCTTGTTTTTCAAAATTTTCAGCTTCTGCAATTTCTTGTTTGATCTGACTGCAAGACAAATTTTCGTCACCTAATTCTCTCTCATCAACTACTTCTGGGCTTGCGCAGGCCGATAATAGTGTGAGTAACACAATACTTGATGATAATTTTTGCATAAGACACCCCCAAATTTTTTATGATCATTGTGCGATAACAGGTTTTTTGCATTTGTCGATTTAAAAATTTTTGACTGTTTATAGGAATGCTCAGTCACATTATATATTGATGAATATTTGGACTACTGGTCTGAATAGAATATTTACGGAAGTGGTGCTGTGAGAGAGGATTGAACTCTCGACCTCACCCTTACCAAGGGTGTGCTCTACCACTGAGCTACCACAGCGTGTGGCGGGTGATTAAACTCAATTGACACAGCGCGCAAGCCCATTCTAGACGTCCAATCTTGCCTGCGGTACAGAGGTTCATGAATGATAAAAAAACTCACGTATTCAAATTGTCTAAAGAAAAAGAAGTCCGCCTAAAGGCGGCGCTTAAATCGAATCTTGCTCGGCGTAAAGCGCAAGCAAAAGCGCGTGATCGCGCAACTAAAACCGAGGAGAAAGATGATGGATAGTATTTTGGTAAGTGGTGGCTCGCAATTAAATGGTGAAATCTTGATCGCTGGGGCTAAAAATGCATGCCTGACACTTATGCCCGCCACTTTACTGAGCGATGAACCACTTACGTTGACTAATGCTCCACGTCTTTCGGATATTCGTTCTATGACGCAATTGTTGCAGTCACTTGGCGTTGAAGTAACCTCATTACAGGACGGACAGGTCATTGCGATGTCAACTCATGGTGTTGTCAATACCCGAGCAGAATATGATATTGTTCGTAAAATGCGGGCTTCTAATCTTGTGCTAGGTCCACTTTTGGCGCGTGAAGGGCATGCAGAGGTCTCCCTGCCAGGTGGTTGTGCAATTGGAGCACGTCCAATGGATATCCATACTGACGGATTAGCCAAGATGGGTGCGGAAATAGATTTAAGAGAGGGCTATCTTCATGCCAAAGCGATTGGTGGAAAACTCAAGGGCGCAGTTATAGAGTTTCCTTTTGCTAGTGTTGGCGCCACAGAAAACATTATGATGGCTGCTACTTTAGCTAAGGGTTCGACCGTTATCAAAAATGCAGCATGCGAACCTGAGATAGTTGATCTTGCCAAATGCTTGCGGGCAATGGGTGCCCAAATTGAAGGTGATGGTACTCCAACCATTGTAATTCAGGGCGTAGACCGTCTCCATGGTGCTACTCACCGCGTGGTAACTGACCGAATTGAATTAGGAACATACATGCTCGCTCCAGCGATTTGTGGTGGGGAGGTGGAATTACTAGGTGGACGAATTGATTTGGTTAATGCGTTTTGTGAAAAATTAGACTCGGCTGGCATAAGTGTCACTGAAACGGCAAACGGCTTGAAAGTAACTTGTAAGAGCAGGCGGGTTCAGGCCGTCAATGTCACAACAGCGCCCTTCCCTGGTTTTCCAACCGACTTACAAGCTCAAATGATGGCTCTGCTATGCACTGCTGAGGGTATATCTACGCTGGAGGAAAAAATATTTGAAAATAGGTTTATGCATGCGCCTGAATTAATTCGCATGGGTGCCAAAATTGATGTGAGTGGTGGCACCGCAAAGGTCATTGGTGTGGATAAGTTAAAGGGGGCACCTGTTATGGCAACGGATTTACGTGCTAGTGTGAGTCTCATTCTTGCAGGACTTGCTGCAGAAGGTGAAACTTGCATCGCTCGTGTTTATCACCTTGATAGGGGATATGAAAATGTTGTCCGAAAGTTTTCAGGGGTTGGGGCTGACATAAAACGGGTACAGGGTGAATGACCATTGATGCAAAATTTGAAGACGGCAGTGAAAAACCACTTAATATTGGTGCATTTGATGTTGACGATTTAAAAATTTTTTCTTCTTTGGTACAGGATAGCATTTTTCCAATTACAGAAATGCAATGGGATACTAAAGCACATCGTTTCGGTCTTTTGTTGAACCGTTTTCGATGGGAGGGTATTAATAATGAACGCTTTGCTCCGGAACGGGTTCAAACACTGCTGGTATTTAATTGTGTTCTTTCGGTATCCAGCCGGGCCATTGATATAAATTATAAAAAAACGGTCTGTTCGCTTTTATCAGTTAGCTTTGAAATGAAAAAGTACGGTGCTGGGGACGTATTACTTACACTGTCAGGAGACGGCAGTATACGTCTGAGTGTTGAAACTATTGAAGCCACGCTTAAAGATGTAACTCGTCCCTATTCAGCTCCATCTAAGGCTATCCCGCACCATGACGACTAAGCGGTGCATTTACTGAGCATCTTAGTGATTAGAAACTAATTACTATTTGAGTATAAATTAATTAGACGCAATTCTGATGATGTGTCTTTGTCAGAAAAGAACAGAATTTCAAGGTAATGAAGCGTTAGACTTGTTCCTGATAACTAACAGTTACCTTGCCACTGGTAGTCCACTTGGAATTATTTGGGGTATGCCTAACGCGCCACGAACACTTTGTGGATCTGTAAGTGCTTTCAGGAACATGATGATGTCTGCAACTTGGTTGTCTGATAAATCAACTGGTATGAGGCTGTTAGCTGCTGCTATTAAATCTAACTCTACTGGATCGGAAATAATCCGTAGGTCATAAGCTTCAAAACCTGGCATGACTATTTGTGTTGAGTCGTAATTTTTTAAGCTTTCTACTGGATTAAGGTGGTGGCGGACAATGCCCTCAAGGGTCGCGTAAGCACCACTGTGGCCGTATGGAGCAGTATGTTCAATATTTCGTAATGTTGGTGTTCGAAAGGCGTAGGCGTCTTCAATTCGGCCTGTTACACGCATCCGGCCCGTATCACGTGCATGACTTTCAAACCGCGCTCCTTTACCAGGACCAATTTGAGGTATTGCGATGGCGTGAAAGTCATGGTCGGTCTGAAATCGGCCTGAGTGGCATGAGCTGCAACCGGCATCACCATAAAAAAGCTCCATTCCACGCATAGCCGCATCGTTCATTGGCAAGTCATTGCGCAGATATAAGTCAAAAGGGCTGGCTACGCCGCGCCATTCAAAATCTACAAATGCGGCTATTGCATCTGAAATATCAGTGAACTTAATCGGTTCTGGCCCAATGATTACATCAAAGCGTTCGCGGTATTCAGCAATACTCTCAACCCTTTGGGATAAAAGGCTCCACGCACCATCTGGTCCTGTGATTAAGCCCTGCCGTACGGCTTGAGCTATATCATTTTCCGAATAATGCCCTGCCATCTCATCTGGAGAAAGAACGGGAAACATAGACTGAGCCGATAGAGCTGATGCAAACCCCAATTCCATTTCGGAGCCTAAAGGTGTGCGAATACCTGAAAGACGTCCTTCGTCTTCTTCAAGCCGTCCATCATGAAAGAACACTTTGAACTCATTTGCACCAATATTAAACAGCGCCGGTGCATTACGAGGTATTCTTTGTTCTGGCATGTTGGTTGTATCTGCTTTGCGATCTGGTCCGAGACCGATAGCTCCATCACCCAAGCCCAACGAAACTCCATCTCCAGTTGCAAAGCGTGGGTGGTGACAAGTTGCACAAGATATTGTTTTTGACCCTGACAAGACTGGATCGTAAAATAGTAACTGGCCAAGCTCGACTAATGTGTTATCCACAATGGGATACACAGGTTCATCGTATGGCAATGACCCGGCTAAAGAAGGTGTTGCTAATAGGGCAAGGAAACAGGCTTTATACAAAGCGTGATACATAGTTTTCAATTATTTCCTGCCGCCCAGATTGTGGCTGAGGGTCGTGGCCGCGTGCTAAAAACTTTTCAGAAATTGATGTAAAGTCACTGTCTAACATCGCCTTTGCTTCTGGTGAGTCCCAGCCGGCGTAACGCTTTGTCAGCATATCTTCGAGCCCACCGTCTTCGATCATAGCAGCAGCAGTTTTAAGACCTCGTGCGCAGATGTCCATTGCGCCAATATGAGCGGCGATCAGATCCTGTGCATCAATTGACTGACGGCGTAATTTAGCGTCAAAGTTTGTTCCGCCTTGTACCAAACCGCCAGCTTTAAGAATATGGTAATAGCAAAGAGCAACTTCTGGCACATTGTTAGGAAATTGGTCGGTATCCCAACCAGATTGATAGTCATTTCTGTTCATATCAATCGACCCCAGCATGCCATTTGTAGCGGCTACAGCGATTTCGTGTTCAAATGAATGTCCAGCTAAAATGGCGTGACCTTGTTCAAGATTTAATTTGATCTCGTTCTCTAACCCATATTTGCGTAGGAACCCAATGCAGGTCGCCGCGTCATAATCATATTGATGTTTAGACGGTTCCTGTGGCTTTGGTTCAACAAGGATTTGTCCTTTGTAACCAATCTTATGTTTGTATTCTACCACCATGTGCAAAAAGCGGCCCATATGGTCCAGCTCTCGGCCCATATTGGTGTTTAGCAATGTTTCGTATCCCTCTCGCCCGCCCCACAACACATAGTTTTGCCCACCCATTTTGAGTGTAGCATCCATGCAAGATTTCACTGTTGCGACAGCATAGGCGAAGATTTCAGGATCTGGATTCGTCGACGCGCCGGACATCCAGCGACGATGACTAAACATGTTAGCTGTTCCCCATAAAAGGCCAACATCACGGTTTTCCATTTTTGCCATGAAATAGTCTGTAATTTCATCCAAACGCGAGATGCTTTGAGCCAGAGTATCACCTTCAGGCCGCACATCTGCGTCATGCCAACAAAAAAAAGGATTTTGCAGCAGATCAAACATTTCAAAAGCAACATCGGCTTTCATTTTGGCTCGACCCATCTCATCTTGTGGATGCCATGGGCGCTCAAACGTTGGTCCACCAAAGGGGTCTCCGCCTTCCCAAGCGAAAGAGTGCCAATAAGCGACGGCAAAACGTAGATGTTCTTTCATTGATTTGCCAAGAATTATTTCGTCCGAGTTGTAATGATGAAACGCCATAGGATCATTACTGTAGGCGCCTTCAAATTTGGCGGGCTTAAGGCCCTCAAAAAAACCAGTATTCATGGCATCACTTTCAAAGTTTTGTATGCGGCTGCAAAGCCGCGATAGGCGTTGTCATATTCAGCGGTAAAATTTTGATCAGGTTCAATGGTATCTTTAATTTTGGGTTTAATCATTACATTTTCTGGCTTAACCCCCAGAACACCACAAATCGCAATACGCGCGGCTCCCAAAGCGGCCCCAAAAGTACCAGCCTCAGGGCGTTCCAGTGGAATATTGAGTGTAGTAGCCAGAATACGGGTCCAACGATCAGATTGGCTGCCGCCACCAATTGCAAGTGCTGTTTCTAGTTTTGCCCCAGTTGATCGGAGTGCCTCTAAGCTGTCACGCATTGCAAAGCTGACGCCTTCCATTACAGATTGTGCTAATTCTTGTGAGCCGGTGGCTATATCAAGGCCAGTAAATCCTGCTCGCACTTGTGCATCGTTATGGGGCGTTCGTTCACCAGATAGATAGGGGTAAAACTTGCTTGGGCATACCGGACCCAATGAATCATCTAGGGATCCTGACAACTCACTTGGACTTTTACCAGTCAGCTGTGATAACCAATTTAGGCTGTCTGTGGCTGCCAAAACTACCCCCATTTGGTACCAACGTCCCGGCACTGCATGGCAAAAAGTATGAATGGCACTTTCAGCGCTTGGGGCGTAGGAATCGCGTCCTGCTAGAACAACTCCAGAGGTTCCTAAAGAAACAAATCCGTCCCCTTCACCCAAGGCTCCAACACCACAAGCCGCTACTGCATTGTCAGCGCCACCGGCAATTACTAGTACTCCTGCTGGAAAACCTAAATCAGAGCGATCGGGCTGGAGTGGTCCAACTATATCGGTTCCTTCTAGCAGGTCGGGCATCTGATCAATGCTCATATTCCCAGCTTCTAGAAGAAAATCTGACCATTTCCGCTTTTCAACATTTAGCCAAGCAGTGCCTGCGGCATCAGACATTTCAGTAATGAATTGCCCTGTTAACCACCATAATACATAGTCTTTTGGTAGCATCACTTTAGCTACTCGAGCAAAAATCTCTGGTTCATGGATCGCAACCCAAGATAGTTTTGGAGCAGTGAAGCCTGGAAAAACGATGTTGCCACTTAAATCCCGCACACGCGGTGTGGCATCTAAAACCATCGCTTCTTTGTGACTGCGCGTGTCGTTCCACAAAATGCAGTCTCGCAAAACATTTCCATGCATGTCGACCAGTACGGCGCCGTGCATGTGGCCGGAAATGGCAAGGCCTTTTAACGCATTATATTCTTTTGAATGGTTTTTTTTTAAAGATAAGAGTGCTTTTGAAACGCCAGTAATCCACGCAGTTGGGTTTTGCTCGCTCCAACCTGGCGCAGGATTGGTTCCTTCATAAGTTGCGTCTGCGCTGCCAACCGTTTTACCGTTGCTGTCAACTAACAGCGCTTTAACGCCTGATGTGCCCAAATCAATACCAATAAACAAAGAACGACCCCCATTACTTTATTTAAAGCTTGTAATTTATTTTTCAAAATAAACAACGCGTCACTGGCAGTTTTACAAATACTTATGCACAAGAAGACAGTACTGATAGGAGTTGTTATGCGAACAGCACTAGTAACAGGATCTGCCGGGTTCATTGGTTTTTTCACTGCTCAGGCTCTTATGCGGGCTGGTTGGCGCGTGGTCGGGCTAGATGCAATGACCGATTATTATGATGTGACTTTGAAAGAACGCCGGCGTGCGATGTTGAGGCAGGCTCCAGACTATATTGATATTGAAGCTCGGCTCGAGACATCAGGCACTTTGCTAGATCTTTTTCGCACTCATCGCTTTGAAGCCGTCATCCACCTTGCTGCACAAGCTGGCGTACGCCATTCTATTGAAGCACCACGATCTTACATGGAAGCTAATCTTGTTGGAACGTTAGAGCTTCTTGAAGCTGCACGAGCATTTCCTCCCTTGCACATGCTGTTGGCATCAACGTCTTCCGCTTACGGTGCGAACACTGTGATGCCCTATGTGGAGACAGACAAAACTGACCACCAAATGTCCTTTTATGCAGCCACAAAGAAGGCAATGGAAAATATGGCGCACAGCTATTCGCATCTCTATGACCTGCCGATCACAATGTTTCGCTTTTTTACAGTGTACGGACCGTGGGGCAGGCCAGATATGGCGCATTTTAAATTTACTAAATCAATTCTGAATGGCGACCCCATTGATGTTTATAACCACGGGCAAATGCAACGCGATTTCACCTACATCAATGACCTGACTGCCGCTATCTTAGAGCTTGTTGATGTTGCGCCTGGTGAAACACCAGTTGAGGGAGATAGTCTGTCGCCTGTTGCACCACATCGAATAGTTAACATTGGAAATGGAGCGCCTGTCCAATTGATGGATTTTATATCGGCGATTGAAACAGCTTGCGACCGCGAAGCGATCAAAAATTTTCATGATATGCAGCCTGGCGATGTTCCGTCTACTTATGCAGATGTTAGTTTGCTGAACCGGCTTATTGGGCAAAGGCCTAATACTCCTATTCAAGAGGGAATAAATGCATTTGTTAAATGGTATCGTGACTATCATCGTTTGTGATTTACAATTTAAATAACACTCTGCAATGGGTCTGTTTCCATATGGAAAAAGGCTATATACTTTCACATAGGTCATACAGGAGCTCATAATGTCATTTGATCGTGCGATTAAAATCGCTCCATCCATTCTAGCTGCAGATTTTGCCAATTTTGGGGCAGAATGTGCTGCTGTGGAGCGCGAAGGAGCGGACTGGGTTCATGTGGATGTGATGGATGGGCATTTCGTGCCCAATATTTCCTTTGGCCCAGCTACCTGTGCAGCTATTCGTCCATATATAAAAGGTGTAATGGACGTTCACTTGATGATTAATCCTGTTGGTCCTTACATTGATGCTTTTGCACAGGCTGGTGCAGATGTATTAACGGCTCACCTGGAGGCTGGGCCTCATATCCACCGAACTCTGCAGGCAATTCGAGGCAATGATATAAAAGCCGGTGTTGCGTTGAATCCAGGCACACCTGCTGCCGCAGTATCTGAATTATTGGACATGGTCGATTTAATCTGCGTAATGACAGTGAATCCTGGATTTGGCGGGCAAAAATTTATCGATATGAGCGCTAAAATTAAAGCTCTGAGATCGCTTATTGGTGATCGACCTATTCATATTGAAATTGACGGGGGTATTGATCCAACGACTGCTCCTTTAGTCGTTAGTGCCGGTGCCAATGTTCTTGTCGCGGGCTCATCAGTATTTCGGCATGGTTCAGCAAATAACTCTAGTCCCTATGGCGAAAATATTCGTGCAATTAGATCTGCAGCTGAGGGTGTTTGGGCGTAATTATTTTGTAGCTTAAACGCGGCCAACAATTCTGGTGTATTTTAAATATGCAAATAACTGGGCAAATGTATCTAAAAGCCTGTATTTTATAGTTTTTCCAATAGCTGCGCGAGCATGGGTAACCCAAAAGGTACGATGCGGGGCGTATGTGCGACTGCTGCTTTCTCTTCAAAGGTGTGGTGCTGGACCGTGTTCCACTCTGTGCTTCTAAATACCGTTGACCAATTCGGGGCCAACCATCCCTGTATTTTCAGGATTGTTTGCAAACATTCAATATCGGCTTTGTTTAACTCACCTTCATGGCTGATTTTGTTTGCAAGCTTAGGGGATAAATTACCCTATAAAAATTGCGCACTTATTTGCAGAATGTTTTTTCTTTAGTTGTAAAACTGAGATCTACCGTTCAATTTGCTTTGTTTAAATCGTCAAAAACCCTACCTTCGGCGACCAACCGTTTTAACAATGGAGCCGTCTGCCAAAAGTAAGGGTCTTCCTGAGCATAGCACTCGATGTCGCGCAGTAAGCCCTCCAATCCAACAATATCAGCCCATTTCAAAGGGCCGCCCCAGTGCCTTGGAAATCCGTATCCAAAGAGTAAGGTCATATCCACGTCCAGCGGTCTGCGCGCAATGCCCTCACCAACGACTTTGGCTGCCTCATTTACCATAGCGGCCAAATAGCGGCGTACAATTTCGGTGCTACCAAATTTCCGAGGTTTTATTGCTTTTTCTTGGCGCTCTGCTTCGATTAACGGCATAACATCTGGATTTGGGAGCCTAGACTTTGCACCCGCTGTATAGTCATAATAACCTTTACCAGTTTTCTGACCAAAATGCCCATCTTCGCATAATTTATCTGCATAGCATGCGTCTCGTGTTCGTGGGTCAAGTCCCTCTGCTTCTTTGCGTTTGCGAACTGCCCAACTGATGTCTAGCCCAGCCAAATCAGCGACGGCGAAGGGGCCCATCGCAAAGCCAAATTCTTCAAGGGCTTTATCGATCTCAAATGGTGAAGCTCCATCCAAAATCATATGATCTGCAGCTGCTCGATATGTTGATAAAATTCTGTTGCCAATAAAACCATCACAGACGCCTGCACGAACGCTAATTTTACCCAGCGTTTTACCTAAGGCGAAGCCAGTTGCCGCGACATCAGGCGCTGTTGCGTCAGCGACTACGACCTCAAGCAGTTTCATTACATGTGCAGGAGAAAAGAAATGCAGACCCAAAACATCTGCAGGGCGTGATGTGGACGCTGCAATTTCATTGATATCCAGATAAGAAGTGTTGGATGCTAATATTGCGCCTGGTTTGCATACGCGGTCTAATTCTTCAAATACCCGTTTTTTGACAGCCATCTCCTCGAATACAGCTTCAATTACGAGGTCCATATCACTTAACTTTCCATAATCAGTGACAAGCTTTAGAGAATGGTTCACCATATTTTCGTATTGCTGTGAGTCGATCTTACCTCGTTTCTTGGCGCCTGAGAGGTTGTTCTCGATGCGATCAAAAGCTGCTTGAGTGGCATGTTTGTTCATTTCGAGTACAGTAACTTTCAGTCCTGATAAAAGAGCCGAGGTGGCAATGCCTGCGCCCATGGTGCCACCACCAATTAATGCTATGTTCTTCAGTGGGCGAGGGGTTATGCCTTTGAGCTCTGGAAGATTGCTTACAGCACGCTGTGAAAAGAATGCATGGATCATTCCTTGGCGTTGTTCGGTTTGCATTAGATCGTAGAAAATTTGACGTTCGGCCTCGAGGCCCTCCTCAAAAGGTTTTTCAACTGATGCTTGTACTGCACGTACACACCACGCAGGAGAAATCTGACCACGACCACTTTTTAATGCTTTTTCAAACGCCTCATCCCAATTGATTTTTTCTGGAGCCGGCATATCGCTTACCGGGCGACGTGGTGTATTTTGATCTAGTAGCTTTTGGGTATAGGCAATACCATTCAGCTTTGGATCGCCATCCTGTATTTTGTCTATGATCCCTAGTTTGTGACCTTCTTCGGCGTCGACGTGCCGTCCAGTGGTCATTAATTCAAGAGCAGCGATCACACCGGCTAAACGGGGTAATCGCTGTGTCCCACCTGCTCCAGGCAAAAGGCCCAGATGTACTTCTGGAAGGCCGACACATGCTGTTGGCACAGCAATTCTATAGTGGCACCCGAGAGCGACCTCCAACCCTCCACCCAGCGATACTCCATGCATTGAAGCGACTATCAGCAAAGGTGACGACTCTATCCGATTAATTAGATCAGGCAGATGTGGCTTTAAGGGAGGTTTCCCAAATTCAGTGATGTCAGCTCCAGCAAAAAATGCACGCCCTTCACCAACAATCATAATGGCTCGAATGCCCTGCTCTGCTTCTGCGCGATCCATTCCATCCCAAAGACCTTGACGCACTGGTTGGCTTAACGCGTTAACAGGTGGGTTTTGTACTGTCAGAATGGCAATGTCGCCGTGACAGGAATACGAAATTTTATCGCTCATGTGGCCTCCGCGAATACTTTACGATACAAGAGTTGTAATACTTTTGACGTTTGTATTAGCCTAAGGTCCATGGCAAAAAGGACAAGTCGTTAGGTGAAAAATCGCTACGTCGCTGTGCATATGTAGAATTATTACAAAGGTATTTCCAATAAGTCACTGCCTGCAGATCCTTATTTAAAAGTTCAAGGCTGCTTATGTTAGAAATAATCGTTAAATTCTTGATGCCTTTGTCAATAATGCGTGTATGGACCATTGATGTGAAATTTGTTTCATTGGTTTTGACTAATAATTAGAAAAGGATAGTGAATGTCACCGCTGCTCGAGGTACAGAACTTGTCCATTGGTTTTGGCGCTGAGCCACCCGTTGTTTCATCCGTCAATTTTACAGTGAATGCGGGAGGTACACTTGCTATTGTTGGCGAAAGCGGTTCTGGAAAAACTTTAACATGCCGTTCCATCCTTCGTATTTTACCCGCTGCGGCACAAATGCGCAGCGGTATGATTAATTTCGGTGTAAATGCCTCTAAACAGGAACTCTTGGCCCTTTCTGCGAATGACATTCGAGATGTGCGTGGTAGTAAAATATCAATGATATTTCAAGAGCCTATGCGATCTCTTTCTCCATTGCACCGCATCGGTAATCAGGTCAGTGAGGTTCTTACGCTACACCGCAACATGTCACTAGTCGAAGCGAAAAAAGATGTGCTTGCAATGTTTGAACGTGTTGGTTTTGCAGATGTCGACCGGGCCTATCGGTCTTATCCTTTTGAAATGTCTGGGGGAATGAGACAACGAGCAATGATTGCAATGGCGATGGTAGCAAAGCCTGATTTGTTAATTGCAGACGAACCAACAACTGCTTTAGATGTTACTACTCAAGCGCAAGTGTTGGGATTGATGAAGGACTTACAATTCGATACCGGAATGGCGTTGATTTTGGTTACACATGACCTTGGCGTCGTTGCTAATATGGCTGACGATGTTGTGGTGATGAACAAAGGTCGCATTATGGAAAGTGGTCCAGCAGAAATTGTACTCGGATCGCCTGCCCATGGGTATACAAAAAGACTTTTTGCAGCAGCGCCTATGATTCCTGAGATTGCGCAACCAGCTGATCCAATATTACAAGATGATCCGATTCTTAAGTTGAGTAATGTTTCGAAAACCTATGTGTTGCGCGCAGGTGGATGGCGGAAAACAATTAAAGTTCATGCCTGCAAGGATGTGACCCTTTCTGTCCAGCGCGGGAAAACCCTAGCAGTAGTTGGTGAGAGTGGATCAGGAAAGACAACCTGTGCCCGAATAGCTTTGGGCGCGGAGCAGCCAGATGCTGGTTCTAAAATCATATTTCAAAAGGACAAAAGTGGAGTACCCGTCTCTGTTAATGAAATGTCACGGGCTGAGAAAATAGCTTTTCAACGTCAAGCACAGATGGTTTTTCAGGATCCTTACTCATCGCTCAGCCCGCGGATGCGTGTTGAGCAGGCATTAATGGAACCGATGGAAATTCATGAGATTGGGACCAGGGCGTCGCGTTGGGATAAGGCTGCTGAGATGCTTAATTGGGTAGGCCTTAAACCAGATATGCTGAAACGCTACCCTCATGCATTTTCCGGTGGGCAGCGTCAGCGATTGTCGATTGCCCGTGCACTAACACTGGAC
>Ga0257126_1000729_pt1 | contig 25779 bp, 28 predicted proteins | sample SI060_120mmetaG_FD_190151 | JGI IMG/M metagenome (GOLD analysis project Ga0257126, IMG submission 190151) | Marine microbial communities from Saanich Inlet, British Columbia, Canada - SI060_120m | ecosystem: Environmental > Aquatic > Marine > Inlet | place: Canada: British Columbia | collected... | reverse complement strand
ATCTCATCAACATATTGCACTGCGGATAGTTGTGTATATCTTTCTACAATGCTTTGCAGTGGTTTGTTCTTGCCTGCTCTGTCATTCGATGGATCAATTTGTAGACCACAGATAAGATAATCGCAAACGCTCGCAGCTTCTCTCAGCATCATAATGTGACCAGAATGTAGCAGGTCAAATGTACTACAGGTAAAACCAATTTTCATATTGTAAAATCTCCAATGTGTGTTGCCAACCATTTACTTGATGTATGTATCCCATCTGATTGTCTTCAATCGCTTTTGCTAGTGGGTAGTCATTACCACCCTTATATGTAGTATCGCCAAAGAATACGAGTTTGTCTGTAGAAGCGTCAAAATCTTTTAGTATCTGAGATTTATCATTGCCCTTCTCAACAATATCTATACCAATCTGGCCAGCAACTTCAAATTGATATTCTGGGAACTGCTCAGATAATTCTTCAGCAATCTTATCACGCTCTTTCGACACAAGGTCGAATCTAGCATAATCTAATCTCTCGCTCATCGTAGCGTTCCTACCAACTGTAGAGAAGTTGATAAGCCCCATACGATGCTCAATATGATTGCCTGTTTTGGTTGGATATTCGCTCTGAGAACATTTCTCTCTAAGAGCCTTTAGAAGTTCGATTGATGCTGAAATCTTGTTCTGATGAACAATTCTATCACGCTCCCATACTTCATTACCAGAGCAGTTGTATACTCTCTTAGCAGCAAAATATAAAGGAATACCAATCTGTTCGATTGTCTTAACTCTATCTGAGCCAGTGACTAGATAGACGTTATTTTCGTTACAGAAGTTAAAGAACCATTTTTCAAACTCAGGGTCAATCAAACTTCTACTTGGTGTTAATGTACCATCAACGTCAAACACATAATGTAAACTCATCAGTGGTTTCTCTCTCCTTCAAATACACATATAAAATACAACGGTTCGTCTGTGGAGTTTGTCACTCTGTGAAACACACCATCATCAACTGCAACCACATCACCTGCTTTTACAGGAAACTGATGCTCATCTAAGTACATAAACCCACTGCCTTGAATGAAGATATATACCTCTTCTTGTCCCACATGCTCATGCCCACGAGTAGCTTGTTTTGGATGAAGCAGTGTGCTAGATACAACGTTTCTTTTCAAATGTGAATTATCAGTTAGAATATAAGTATCATTATCCTTAACTGTTTTTCCATTCAAAATAAAATCAGTAGCAATCTTCATTATAAATCCCCATCTATTTCAACTCAATGTATTATATATCAAACAGTCTTGATTGTAAACCTTTTATATCTGAAATTTGCAGTGGCTTCAGAATAATTAATGTCTGTTGCCCTTACGTCTAACTGAATGTCAGAAATAGATGTTGGCAACAAGTCTTCAAACGTCACTTCTACATTAACATTTTTCGTAGAGTTCAGAACTGTGAGCGTGGCGTCTGAGAAGATACCGGAGTTATCGCCTTGGGTTCTAGTAACAAGATTTTTATGCTCATCGAAGTTATCAGGGAACGTGATTCCAATTAACCAGTTGTGTATTTCAAGATAGTTTTTCATATCTTCATCTACACGAAAAGTCAATGCAAAATCCCCATACTCTATCTTATCTGCACTGAATGAGAGATTAGAGAATGGCGTGCCCACAGTGACGAACCCAGCAGTGAGCGAGGGTATCGTAGCTGCTTGCACATAGTATTCGATGTTAGGCGCTCTCTGTAGAGCGAACCTAAACCCTATAGGGGAGAGAAAGTTTTGAGCCATATTTATTCCATATTTTTTTAAAAAAACTTTAAAAAAGTGCTTGACATTTGGTGTCAAAATGCTTATATTATATTTATAAGATAAACAAAGGAAGACCAAATGAAAACCGCTCTGAGACTCGTCGCTACAAAGAAAGTTCTCTTTGCTATTCCTAACATGCTGATTGCTACTCTACTTCTCTATATAGCATTTGGTGCCTAAAGGAATAAGAAAATGGGTTACAAGTTGAGGTTGACCCGTGATACAGACTTGTATGTGCTGACCATTGTTGATAGCAAGTCTGGCTATCGGACAGAAGTTCGTGGTAAAAGCAACTACGAGACTGACGGTTACGATAGCGACGATGCCCTACACAAACTACTAGATGTGGTTGGTAAGAGCGCAAACATTAGTGAGTTGATGAACAGCGCCTGCGTATCAATCAATCATCAAAACTCACTGGCTGCTGTTGCAAACAAAGCACTCGACAAAGCGTTTAGAGAATAAAAAAGGGAGAGCCGAAGCTCTCCCTTTTCGTCGTGCGGAGAAAGAGTGGGTATTCTCCGCATTGGTAGGTTAGCCCTACTCTTATCTTACATGATGTTAGAAACAGTCACTCTGCGATAGTAAGTGTTCTGGTCAGCAGCAGCGGGGCTTGTGTTGTCAATAGTACCATCGCCTCTCGAAGTAGCGAACGGATTTGCGACCATGCCGTAGCGAGTCTTAAATCCAATCTTAGGCTGGAAGCTATCTTCACCAACAGCACGAACCATCTGCAATGGAACGTATGGGCAGTAGAAGATACCAGCATCGAATGCGCTAGAACCCTTGTAGCCGACGATCATGTAGTTAGCGCCTGCATATGGGTCAATATAGACCTTCATACGACCGTTCATAACACCAGCGAACGTGTTGCCCGTGTCATCAACGTTGAGACTGTTAGCGAGAGCAGGAGCGTAATCAAGAACGCCTGCCATCTGAAGAGCAGAAGCAACATCAGAAGAACAGATCAGGACATTGCCCTTACCACGACGGGTCTGCTTGGCAATCTCATTAGCTTCACGCTCAATCTGGAACATGAGACCTTTGAACTTCTCGACGCTCCAACGACCATTAGAGTCAACGTCTAGGTCGAAAGTACCAGCGGATGCTGTGTCGCTCTGTGCGCCAGCTTTAGCTGTGTGGAAGATTGTACGAATAACTTCACGGTTGATTTCCGAAAGGATTTCAGCCGAAAGAATGTTAGCAAGCTCTGTCTCAGCGTCAAGACCGTGGATAGCCTTCAGGTCTTGTGCCAGTTCAGTGGTATACTCTGCTTTGAGCGCACGAGACTTGGCCGTAACAGTGACCTTATCGATTGTGAAACCCATTTCTTCGTAAGCAGTGTTGGCTTCCATGTTAGCTGTGGTTACGCCAGTACCCGTTGTTTCGGATGTAGCACCGAGAGCATTAGCGTGTGTACCCGTACCAGAGAAGTCGGTATCAGCTTCGTTGAACAGCGCTTCTTGCGTTGTGTCAAGAAGGTTGGTTGTGTTAGCGAAACGAGCCTTCATAGCGAAGATGAGACCAGAAGGACCAGTCATTGGCTGAACGCCGCAGATATCATAAGCCATCAGGTTTGGCATAGAGCGCCGAACGAGAGAGATAAGAACGGGATCATAAGTGTCAACGTTAGTTGCGCCGTCACCAATGTTGTTCGCTGGTGTTTCGTTAAGCAGCGTGTTTGTGGACCAAGCACTACCTTCTCTGAGAGCCTTTTCGGTGTTCTCAAGAACGAGGGCGGTAACTGCCTTCTTGTGGGGGTCTTTAATGGCGGCAAGTTCTGGATGCTCCAGAATTGGCTGCCACTTTGCGTTGATTTCTTCATTTAACATTTTAGAAGATTCTCCTTTAAACTAAGAATATTTATGTACTTATTTATATTAATTGATATTTCTAAAAGTCTTACTGATTGATTCAGCGTAACGAGCCATCTGAGGATCGATGTACTTAGTACCTTCTGCTTCCTCATTTACTGGGTCAAGTTCGTCAACTTCATCAGTCACTTCTGATTTGCCGAAATAGTTTTCCTTGATGATTTCTACTTTGCGAGTAAAATCTTCCAGGTCTACATACTCTAAACCTTCAGTGAGGGAACGTAGCTTTTCAGCCTGTGTATTTGCAAGACCTTCACAAAGACCTTCAAATACTTCTGACTTTTTAGCTTCCTCAAGCTGTTTGGTCACCTCAATATTAGTATCGATTTGTTCATTGAGGTTAGCTTCAAGCGCTTCGATCTTCTCTGCCATTTCAGCGACCAGATCGACTTCTTCATCAGGTACATCAATACGATGCTCTGAGAAAAGTTCTTTGAGACCAGAGATGAAGGACTCAGCAATATCGGAGCGAATGCCACTCTCAACTGCGAGTTTGTTTTCTTCCATCCACTGTTCTGCAACGTAATCTAGATATGCGTCAACCTTCTTAGTGAGGTCTTCTGTTGCTAGTTCAGCCTGTTCGTCCAGCTTAGAAGAGAACTCTTCTTCCAAACGAGCGACTTCGACATTAACTTTCTCTAGAACAACCGCTTCAAAGAGAACAGATGCTCTTTCTTTAAACTCTTCGGAAAGGTCTTCACCCTCGAAGATTTCGTTTACTGCTTCTTTTTTCATACGCTTTTTCCACATATAGTCTTTTACGATTTTTCGGATTTCGTCTGTGTTGGTTGTGCGCTTGTTAGCAAACATAGTCATAATAGCATCCATAGACATACCATCGTCAACAGCTTTTTGAATGCCCTTGGTGTTTACGTTTTCATCAAGACCAACATCTTCGCCCATAGACTTACCAGCCTTTTTCTTTGCAGATGCTTTAATGACCTTTGCTTCGTCATCTTCGTCATTATCTTCCGCATCAGCGGCTTCTTTAGCGGTTGCTTTGTCAGCTTTACGCTTCTTAGCATTAACTGGGGTTGGGTCCATTACTTCGGACTCATCCCCACCAGATGCTTTCAACTCGTCTAACTGATCAAGTTCTTGATCTGACATGTGTTGTCTCCTTAGAGTTTATTAGTTATTTTCTTTATTTATAAAAATTTTTATTTTGAAATATTATTTAAGAATTTTGCGAATAGCTTGAACTTCTGTTCCTCAAGTTTGCGAGGAGAGAGTTTCTTGGTTTCTGCAACCACCTGTTCAACCACTTGTTCCCGCATCCAGTTGCCGGAGGCAATATCATAAAACCATTCTGACCCTTCCATAATGCCTTTTACAAAAGCATCTGGAGCAGATGGATCAGCGACGATATCACCAGCAGTAGCAAGCATGAAGTCTTTTTGTACTTCCATAATACCTTGCTTCGTCTGCTTTATTGAACCCATACCACGAGAAGAAACGCCAAGTGTAGCACCCTCGTCCATAAGATTCTTTACTACCTTACCCATTGGAGTGTCCATAATCTTTGCTTTACCCACAAAGTTTGAACCCTCTTGACGCAAGTCAGTAATCATATGCGATACACGGTCGAGATTGATTGTAGGACCATTTGGATGACCGAGTTCACCAAACGCTCTTTTCTTCTCTACAAACTCTTTGTTATATCGCTTAACCTCTTTTGCAATTACTTCTGATGGATATACACGCCCATTACGATTCTTGAGGTCGCCTTGCATGAAGACGCCTTCAATGAAATAGTTTTTGGCTTTACCATCTTCTGCTGCTTCTGTGATGTATTGAACATCATCATTTACTTCGCAAATTAATTTCATTGCCTTGTCCTAACCGTTCGAAACTGGTGTTCTGTAAACATGGTTACAGGCTGCGTTTAGACTGATGTGTATTTCTTGGTCGCCAGCATCACCATCTCTGAGTGCGCCAACATCTACCATAACAGTAGCACCGGGACCAACAGTAATCATCTTAGTGACCGCAGTGCTGTTTGCGCCAAACTCTACATTCGCAACAACGGTTGTGTTACTATTGTAAATTCTTTGAATTCTACTATCAGTAATTTGAGCATGAGCAGTTGTTACTGCTACTGTGTTTGCTACAATTTTGATTGCTGCCATTGCTCTCTCCCTTACATTGCTTGCTTGGCGAATGCAAGGATTTCACCATATGATTTTTTATCTTGCATCATTTTTTTAATCATTGTCTTTGCATTTGCTGGGTTCAGCGAATTGTATAGACCATTCAGAACAGAAGCATCATCCTTTGAGATTTTTACCATGCTGCCATCATTAAGTTTAATGTTGACAGGGTTAATCTTGAACGCTTCATCAAGGTCAACATCTTCCTTTTTCATAGAAATCCGCTTACGAAGGGTTGAACCCAATTCCTTTGCTTTATTCTTAGCATCTTTGATAGCATCCTCTTCAGTTGAACCAGTTCCCACTACAGTATTACCATTGGATGTTGCTGCTTTATATGTGTACTTTGCTTCATCAAGGTCAACTTCTTCTTGAATGCCTCTTTTCTTCATTTCTTTTTTAAGACGTTTAATCTCAAATTGTATGGCAGGACTATCTCCACGGGTTTTTAGCGACTTTTCCATCTGTGATAATCTACTTTTAAGTACATCATCAGACATTTTTGCCAAATTTGCTTCATCAAGACCAACATCTTCATCAATATCAGCTTTCTGATAACCCAACTTCAACAATTTTTCTCTAAATGTTTTATAACGAGCATCAGTTGTTAAGGCCTTTTCTTCCTTCTTCATCTTATTAATCTCAGCACCCTTCATATTGTGCTTCGTAATAAGTTTTGTAACTGCACTTTGAGTCACGAAAGGAATATCTGCTTTGACTAACTTCATAAGCATTGCTTTATCGTCAGCAAACTTATCCATAATAGCAGATAGCTTCTTAGCGTTATCTAAACTAATTTTCTTACCACGCAGTGGCTCATATGCTTTTTTGAGTTGAGCAATACCCGCTGCGCTTTCATCTAACTCTTCATTTGGACCATAGCCCTTTGGTGTAACATCTTTAACGTTAGACTTCTTTTTAGAAGGAACTTGCATTCTCTTCATAAAATCTTTTCCTAACCGCTTCTTCACTTCTGGTGTGAAATCTCCATCTTTTCCAATATACTTGGCAAGATGTGGAGGTAGGGCTTCATCAAGTTCAACTTCTTCAATTACATTTTTGGGAAATGATTTTTCAATATACTTTACTACATCTTGAGTAGACTTACTATCCATTTTTGCAACAATCTTGAACTTATTGCCAGATTTAGATGCAATTGTTTGACCACCCATTCCAGTTTTCTCTAACTTCTTTCCATCAGTTGATAACATTTTACCATCCATAGACTTACCATCATAGAACGCATCTACAACCTTTTTATCTTTTGGATTTATTGCTTCGTCAAGTTCAACTTCTTCTCTGCTCACAAATTTCATGCTACCGGATTTAGATGCTACTTGCTTAAATGATTTAAAGAAGAAATCTGCTGCCCCTTTGGGGTCTTTTGCTATTTTCTCTTTATCTTCTGGTGACATTTTTGCAATAAGTTTTTTCATATAATTTTCTAGTGCTTTTTCATCTTTTGCAGACATGCCTTTTATTGCTTCGTCAAGTTCAAAAGATTCACTCATCGCTTGCTTTGTAGCAGTAGCATACATTACAGCCTTCCAGCTTTCGCCATAGCGAGACTGTAGCTTCTCTTTGTCCTTCTTCATAGCCATAACGATTTCTTCCCGCTTCTTCTCTTGAGCAGGTGTCATCTCATCATCGTTTTCTTCATAAACAGCAGCGTCTTTACCTTCTTCACTATCAGCAATACGCTTCTTCTTTGCAGGAGACTTCTTTGTACCCTTATTGATTTCAGCGTCATTTAGTGGATAATCGATGGTGTCAGCGACGTGTTTGTCTTTGAAACGTTTCTCGCCAGCAGCTTTTGGCTGTAGCACTTCTTGTAAATCTTTAAAGGATAGCATTTGTGGTTTCCTTATAATTTGTTTTTATTCTTATGCGCTATCAATTTCTGGCTCATCGTCGAGGTCAACATCTAAATCCAAGTCTTCCTCTTCGGCACCATTCATCATCTGCTGTGCAATAACTTCTCTTCTAGCATCAATTGCATCACCAAGTTTATCTTGCATCACGCTTTGAAAAGCGTCTTTGAAATCACTTGGTTGATTTTCGTGAGCATGTTTCAATAAATCTACTACGCTATGTTCTGCCATCATATTAACTCCATATATTTATAATCATTAAGATTGTTCAGGTTTTTGTTCATCCGCTTCATTATCATCCATTTCATCCTCAAAGTCATCACCGTTCTCTTCACCTTCTTCCTTAATCTGCTCATCAATCTCTTTCATTTCATCTTCTGACTGCTGAAGAACGTTTGTACGAACCCATTTTTCAGAGTAATACTTGCCCGTGTATTCGTCAATCTCAGCAACAATCTGTAGACGATTCTGTAGAATCTCAGCCTGCTTCAACTCTTCAAAGTGATTATCGTGCATGAAGTCATAACGAATGAACGACTTGATTGATGGCCAATCCTCTGGTGCAATAACACCTTTCAAAATCAACTGCTTTTCAAGAATCTTGTTAAACAAAATAGAGAAACGACTACGAAGTCTGTTAATAAACTTAGAGAACTTCACTTCGTCTCTTGTAATCTCAGAAGCCCTACCAAGAGAGAAACCATTCTCTGCTTCAAGTCTTGATACAGGAACATTAAGCGATTGATATACCTTCTTTTGAAAATATAAAATATCATCCATCTCACCAAGATTTTGACCACCTGGAAGTGTAGTGATTTCTGTTCCTCTACCACCTTCTCTTCTTGGAAGCCAGAAGTCTTCTAGCATTGTCATAAACTTACGGTCGTCACGAACTTCACCAGTAGATGCATCATAAACGAGTCTATTCTTATGCTTTGCCATCATATCTCTTAGATATTGCTCTGCCTTCATCTTAGGCAAGTTACCAACATCAATATAGAAAATACGACGCTCTGGCGCACGAGAGATACGATAGATAACAGCAGCATCTTCAAGCATTCTCAACTGATTGATAGGCTTGATTGCTTTGTGAAGATGTGAAAGAACCAGCGAATTGTTCTCGTTTAGAATGCCAGACGTTGTATGAACAATTGAGTCTTTAGAAATCTTGAGTCCCTTTGTTCCATCTATACCACCAACTGTACCGATAGAACCACCTTTAGCAGAGAACCCCTTATCACTATAGACATAGTATTCATTCTTCGTCTTCTGAATTACTACTTCACCTTCACGCTTCTTCTCGACCTCTTTTACCTTACGAATCTTTCTTGGGTCAATGAAACGAAGTTCTTTGATACCCTCACGAACGTTTGTATCGTCAATGATAGCATGATAGTAAAGTCTACCATCAACATACCACTTCTGAAAAACATCATAACCAACGTTAGAAAAGTCTAACAAGCGAATAACTTCATCAAACTCTTCACGAATTCTTTTTCTAATTGAATCTGGTTGATCTACGTCATCTGTGACACATTCAACCACTTTTCTATTGTCAGTTACTACAACTGCTTCATTAACGATATCTTCAACTGCTCTTTGGACTTCAGGTTGCTGAACCAAATTACGATACTTAGTGACAAGTTCTGCCTCATTTTTGGCATTGCCTTCTAAGTCTACATATGTGCCATAAGCACCACCAGCCGATACAACTAAAGAACCTTCATCGTCTACTGCTGGAGCAAACGACTTAACTTCTTCAGTCTTCTTATCTTCTTTTCTTTTGATCCCGAAACCAAAAAGATTTGCCATACTTTATACCTCTATAGATTAGAGGGGACTGGTCTATCCAGCCCCCATATGAATCTATTTATATTAGGCGGTTGAGTTGCCTGTTACGCCACCAGAGACTTCCCAGAAGTCGTATTGGAACGTAACTGTAAATTCTTCAATCGCATCAGTCGTTTCCCAAGCCATATCAATAGCAGAAACTTCAGTTGGGAACATACCATTAAAAGTATACTCACGAATAGGAACACCAGTCTTTGAGAACTGTGTAATCTGAGCATTAGACTTATATAGTAGAGGTGAAGCAGAACCAAACTCACGAATGTTACCAGCGTGAGAGTTGATTGAGTTTGACCACTGTTCCATTGCGTTACGAATGAGAAAGTCTTCATCGTTGATGATAGTGACTGTCCATTCAGCAAATGTTCTGTCACCAGCAACTTTAATCTTACGACCAAAGTAAGGCACTTCAATCACACCCGTTGTGGATGCTGGTATCTGTGCTGCTTTGACCATGAATGGAACTTTAATGTCGCCTGCGCCGTTTGCTGGGTTAGCAATCTGCACCTGGAAGAGCGAGGCTCTCGCTCCTCCAAGTGTTAGTTGGCTTCGAATTTCTTGAATGTTGAAAGCCATTTATATTAACTCCTTTGTTTAATACTATTTATCGTTTTTATTAGAACTTACCTACAATTTCTTCAAACTCTACGCCGGTTCTAACAGCTACGAAGTTCAACTGAATGAAGTTGATTGATCTAGCAGGCTTAACATAAATGTCACCGACAAACTCGTTGCGGTCAATAACTTCACCTGTATTGTTTGACGTATCACAAACAACTCGGAAGTCAAAGATACCACGACGACCTTGTACGTCACGAAGGAATGGCTCAACTAGATTGCGGAACTGTGCCCGTGTAAACTCATCGTTGAACTCGAAGAGAGAATACTTAGCAGCAGTCGCAATCGCTTTCTCAAGCACGATAAAGAGACGACGAACGTTGATACGGTCAAATGCGCTTGGTTTAGCAAGCAGTGTCTTATCACCAAAGAGAAGCGTACCTTGACCAGCCTGTGTAATCACTGGATTAACACCGGCTTTATAGAGTATATCACGCTCGCCCTTCTTGGGGTTGTACGCTAGTTTGACAACGTTCTTGATGATACCACGATTGTAACCAGCAGGCGAATACCATGGGTCACGAGTGTCATCTGTGCGAACGCAAAGACCAGCAATATCACCATTGAGTGGAACATAGCGGAACTTATCGTTATATTTGTCATACTGATATTTGTAACCAGAGTCCATAACAGCATATGAAGAACGACGGATATTGCCAACAAAACTAGCCGTAGTGCCGTCTGTGATTTGCTCTAGTTCAGCGCCGAGTGCTTGCTCAACAACATCACCACGTTCTGGTGAAAGAAATACAACACAATCTTTACGAACTTCAGCAATATTGTCAATGATATAGTTAGCGATAACTGTGTTTGCTTTACCAGCAAGAACAAGAGAGATATCAATCTCTTCTGCATTCTGATAGAGGTCAATACCTCTAGCAAGTCTTGAAAGAGCAATCGTTGATTCGGTGCCGTTTGTGCCTTCAGAACCATTTGTGAATGATGTGTAGTTAGCACCATCAGCAAGTGAAGCAGCAGTTGTCCAAATGTAGTTTGAACGCTCGTTGATTACATCCTTGTAGAAAATAGAATTACCTTGGTCATCTAAATCACCATCTGTTCTACTAACATCAGCGTATACTTCGAGGATTGTGTTTGCTGTACCAGAGATACCACCATCTTCGTCAACAACGACGATATGAGAGTTAGCGCTACCAGGCGCAGCATCAACGTTCAGATAATGTGCCCACTTACGAGTTGCTGCCGTAGGTGAAGTGTCTGATAGACGATATGCTGGAGCAAAAGTGATGAGAGCGTAATCTGTATTGCCAGATTCTACAACGGCAGAACTAACACTTAGGTCTTGGAACCCGATAGAAGAGTTACCAACACGAAGAATGTCGCCAGCGGCTAAATTTGTACTAGTCAAGAAACTGTTGGCAGCCTGAACCGTTGTAGCGCCTGTAGAGATACCTGTCGTGAGTGTAATTGCTTCAGAGAAGTCTGCACTATCAAAGCATACTGAGATTTTTAGATTGTTACCCCATGTGCCTGCTGATTGAGCGACGAACTCGCCTTGACCAGAAAGTGCTTCTGATTCTGTGCGTGTTTCGATGAGGATTGTCGTGTTACCAGAAGCAGAAGCAGTTACAGCATCTGCGGCTGTGACACGAGTAACGTATAGTTTGTTACCATATGACAGGAAGTTAGAAGCAGTGAAGAATGTTTCGTAGTTGTTTGAGTTTGGCTTACCAAAGCGGGCAACTAAATCTTCCTCAGAGGTGATAAGAGTTGTTTGCTCCACTTGTCCTTGTGTAAAAGTGCCTACAATAACACCTTCAGTAGTTGATACGGCAGGAACTACGGTCGAGAGATCAATCTCTGTAACGTTGACGCCTGGACTTACTTGAAATGGCATAGTTCATTTCTCCTTGTAATAGAGATTTATCGTTATTGAATATTTCATTTATTTATAAAAAACGATATTTTACTGAGACGATAGCCATTCTCCATTCCCACGATCGACATGAACAATGTCTTGTGTTGAATCATTGTTACCAGCATCATAGAAACCAAAAGGCAAGAGGTCTTGCATCATTTGTTCTTCACTTCGTTGCCTCAGTTTCGTAAGAGTGTTGATATCTGTAATCTGACTAAAATATTGTTGCGATGATAGCCAAGCGAACAGAACCAGACACATAACTAAATCGTCATGGCTTCCAGATTCTGCTTCATAGCTATTTCCTCTCCTTGAAAACTTAGAGAGTTCGTTGATGGTATCAAAGTCGTTAATAATAATTTGGTCTTGCTCTACCATCATCTTTAGAATAGAGCATCCAGTAGCCTTCACTGACTTTGTTGTTCGAATGCCTTTATCGATGTTCTTACCACTAAACCCACTTGATATTCTCTTACCGGACCTACCAGCAGATTCAGTTGATATTAAATTTTCAATTTCGTATTCATAATATAGCAAATCAGACACTTGCCCACCAATATCGTTTACCTCAACTAGAGTGTGTGCATTATTATAATATGTTGTCATTCTATGTATAACATCAGTATATTCGATAGGTGTGACAAGACTATCTTTGTATACACATACCTGTTGATATGGCATTGCTGTAATATCGATTATCTGAAGGGCTGAATAGTCTAAACCTTTACCTCTTGACACATCAACTACGCAAGCATACATTCTATCTTTTTGCGGTTGCTCGTATACTTTGATACCGGCTTGGTCTTGAATGGGCGTTTTGTGAAATAGTTGCTTGAGTTTAGACCCGTCAATGAGTGTACCAGAACTACCCAGAAACTCACACTCAAACTCTTGAGCAAACTTCTGTGCATCAAAGTCCATAGAAGCAAGAGTTTCTTTCTTCCATTTGTCACCTCGACCCGGCACTTTATACCAAGGAACTTCTACAAAAGCATATCCATTACGCTCTTCTTTTGCCCCTTGAAAAGTCTTATAGAAATGATTGAGACCGTTTGGCGTAGAGGTTAGTAGAATCTTTGTTGTCTCACCAGAAGAGATTGTTGGAAAGACTGAAGCGAAAAATGAATCCCAGTTATCGACGAATGCGGTTTCGTCAATATAGAGATATGATACAGACTTACCACGAATCGCACTACTGCTTGTTGCAGTAGCGATAATCTTACATCCATTCTCAAACTCAACAGAGCCTTTGTTCCACTCGACTACGCCTTGTTGAATCCATCTTGGAAGTGCTTCGAAGGCAATCTTGATACGGTCAAGAATCTCTCTAGCAGCATCACCTTTGTTAGCGAGCAATGCTACTGTTTTATGTTCTTGAAACAAAATGTAATGTAGAATGAGAACGGCAGCGGTTGTCGTCTTACCCGCTTGTCTTGAGGTATTGACAATAACATTTCTGGAGTCTTGGGATTTTTCTATGATTTCTTTTTGATAATCATATAACGCAATAGGAATAAGACCGTGGTCAACATGAACGATTTGAATATACTTTTCGGCAAAGTAGACCACATCTTTTGCACACTTGACATACTCTGCTACGAGTTCTTGTGTCCATTCAATCCGAGTGTCTTTTCTTTTTAGATTTGCGTTTCCATTATAACCAAGTCTTTCGATGTTCATTATAGTTCTTTCAACGCTTTCTGTAAGTCGGCTGTCGAACCAACAAACAGATTATTGTTCACTGTCTGTGGTCCACCAAAGTCTTCTTTAGGAGCGAGTTCCTGCTTCTTTTTAGAAAGGTCGAGAAGGTCTTTGTTAGCGTTGACAAGAGTGTTCATTAGAGTAGATACAACTTCATACGCTCTTGGATGCTCTGAAGCACGAGCAACATCTATCATCTGCTCAAGTGCATGGTTGCCTTGCTCAATGACAGAATACAGATTTTCTCTTGTATATTTGAAGTCGTTCTCGATGTCATCATCTGTCTTTTCAGGAATAATGACTGAAACACTTTCATGCTTTACTGGTTCTAAACCTAAAGCATCAGTGATAGTCTCATCATCCATCTAACTATCCTCTACAATAACAATATATGCAAAATCATCGTCTTTGTTGATTAGTGAATGGTCAATCGATTCGTTATCTGGTACTGAGATTGTAACTGTTGGTGTCGTTGAGTAACCGGAGCCACCACTTGTAAGAATAATCTCACGAATACCATCGTTGATAACATTAGCACTTGCTGTTGCAGTGTTACTACCCGAATTAGGAGCAGAGATTGTAACAGTAGCGCTATTGTAACCAATACCATTGTTGAGAATTTCAAACGATGATACACTATCACCAGATATCTGAGCATTTGCTGTAGCACGAACTGTTTGGCTTGAAACGAATCCTGCTGGGTCACCATTTGCTAGTAAGCCTGGGAATACCTTGACGCTTTCCATTGAACTGTTAGAATAATCACCGTTTGCAAACTGGCTATAGAAGTTGACGTTAGCAAACTTGATGATTTTCTTAGTGGTGACTGGACCAAAGAAGTAACCCTTCATTGTGAATGTCAGTGTCCAGATTACAACTCTTCTTGTGCTGAAGTCTCCTTCATACACCTCTTCACTGCTAATAGAGTTCAAGATTGTCGGTATATCGAAATACTCATTCAACGAATCAACAAGTTTGACAGAAGCAGTCCATTCTGGTTTGAAGAACGGCAATATCTGCTCTAAAATCTTAGTACCATCTTCAGAATACTTTGCCATGATAGACAAGGTAAAGTCCATATTGTATGGTGCTGGTGCAAACTGAGTTGTTAGAATATTGTTATTAGAAGACTCCGTTTTTGTGTTACGAACTCTACCAGTCAATCTACGATCTGGATCATATGTGAGGTTTGTCATTTCAAACGACATACGAGGAAGAGAGACTGATGCTGGACTATTCAGGCTTGGGTCGCCTTCAATCCTTGCAAGAAACTTCTGCATTGGACCATAAGCAATAGGCACACGAAACTGCTTCTTTGTTACGCTACTATTATTGACACGAGAAATCAAAATCTCGTTGAATAGCGTACCAAATACTGTGACATATCTGCGAAGAGAACCATGATAAAAACTGTGACCAAACATTAGAACCTACCCCCTTCAGAGAAAGGATCAGCTTCAGAGAAGTCAATGATACTATCTGCTGCTGTTTCAATAGTGCTGTTATCAGCAAATGAGTCTTGTGTTTCAAGGAACTCAATTGATGTATTAGAAGTTGTTTCAAAACCAGCGAACAATGTATCAATCTCTGCCACACCTGTGCTGAAAGTCTCTTGTGAATACTCAAACATTTCACACCTCAAATCATACATCTGTAGAGCGCCCATCTGATAGAACACTGGTTCATGCTCAACAAACTTAATCTCAAACATCTTCTTGTTGAGTGGGAAGTAAATCAAGTCACCTTCAAGTGGTCTATCGTTTTGAGTATATTGTGATACGTCAAGTTCAAATGTTCTTCTGGCAATCGTCAGTGTCATCTCATCACGAATCTCTAATCCAAACTTTGATAGGAAGTCGCCTTCACCTTCAAAGCCATCAAAGTTCTTGATGTACATATCAATGAAGTCTGCTCTCTTATATTCAGAGAGGTCATCTTCATTCAGAACGTCATCTAATGCACCAGCGGTTCTTGTGATGTAGTAGATATCATGTCCGTGTATTTTGATTGACTCAATAACCAAATCTTCTATGAGATATTGCTCCATAGATGCTTCAAAGTTATTGAAATATACTGAAGTTGCCATAAATCTTATCCAGTCATATCATGTACGGGCAAGGAATATGAACTAATCATATCATCTTCGAGACGTTGAATCTCTTCTCTTGCATCAGAAAGAATTTGCTCACCATTGAATGTTACACCGCCAGGCAGTTGCATTCCATTGAACTTCGTGAGGTTTGAACCCCACTGATACTTAATCTTTGCTGTAGCATAACTCTGAAGCCAGCGGTCTTTATAAACATCACCATATGTTGCTGGGTCCACAATCTGATAGCACTCTGCAACAATGTAATCACCAGCAGTTACCTTTGCCCAATCCATATCAATATGAAGACGATTGATATGACGATTGTAGCGAATAGGCTGCTTACCAACGAGCAACTCTTCAATGAACTGAATGTGCTGCATTGCCATCATATACTCTTGAAGTCTGTACGAACTCATATCATACATATCGTTCAGAGAGAACTGATAGCGAATGTTGAATAGATTATTGACGGAAAGAGAGTCACCAATATCAAACAGATTTACCACACCAATGATGTTCTCTGCGATAGTGACATATTTGTTTGTGATATCAGTAGACGTAAGTTGGTGCTTTAGAAATGTTTTCTCTGTACCATCAAAATGATAGTCCCAGTAATATGAAAATGCTTCTTCAACACGGTCATCAACTTGGTCATCATCAACGTTAATCTCAATCACTGGCTTACCTAGTTTTCTGAGGCACCACTCTTTAAATTCTGCTTTTGTAGTTGGTTGTGCCATGTAAGGCTCCTGTGAGTTTCTTTTTATTTATAAGAATGCATTATCTCTTCAATTTTTCAATTTCAGCGGTAAGTTTTTCAATCTGTTCTTGTTGTTCTTTCATTGCTTCAACAAGAAGTGGTATCATTTTTTCATATTTAACGGTTTTATAATCTGTTTTGTATTCTGTATTAATCGGTGCTTCAGCGATAACTTCTGGTAGAACTTTCTCTACTTCTTGTGCGCTAAGACCAACTTGACGTTCTGGGTTGTCATAGCCATATTCTTTTGCCTTTTCGTTTTCATAATAATAGTAACCATTCAAACTCTTAACTTTATCTAGTGCATTAGGAATATTACCAGCAAAATCTTTAAGTCTTTCATCTGAGTAGAAAGCAGTAATATCACCAGTCACTCTGAGTTCACCAGTCAGATAGTTAATTGTAGTACCAGCAGCAATGTATATACCATAGTTTGTGGTTGAACCACCATCTGATGTTCCATAGAAGCAGTATGAGTTTCCACTTGCTGTATCATTATCATCAACAAGTGCATAATAAGCATATATATTGCTTACGCCGGAAACATTGATACTCGCTGTTGTGTCTACTTCAGAATACATACCATACATATTCATAGAGCCATCATTTGTATGACCAGCTTGTAGCAAAGTCCTTGCATAAACACCGTACAAACCACTATCAACTTTACCGCCAGAATAAGCAAGATTGTAACTGGCATATGCGCTGGTAACACCAGCAGAGCCATCTGCTTCAACTAAGTTATAATCAGCGATAGATTGAGTTATCGTACCACTAGAGTGAGATGTACGAACAGTGTTGTAAATGCCGTTGACGATATCACTATCACCAGTAACATCTGTATCAATACGCAGACTTCTAACACGATGTTCATTGCTGGTGTCGCCGCCAGTGGCACTTGAATCGGTGTCGATAGACAATCCAAAATGTTCTCTATCTGCACCAGTTGCTCCTGATCCACTCATATTAGTGTCAATCAGGGCACCAACAAAGGTTTGTGCTGCATTATTATCAGTAGAGGTAATTTCTAATACTGTTTCGTTAGCAGTGCCCACAATATCAAGTTTCGCTGATGGACTGCTTTGACCAATACCAACGTCGCCACCATCAATATAAAACCCAACGCCAGGTATTCTAACATCCGTGATATTCGCATCGCCTAATGTAATCTCGTTAGATACATTTGTTGCTGAAGCAGCAGCATCGTGTCCAATGATGATGTTGTTGCTGCCTGTCGTCAGGACATCGCCAGCAGATGCGCCTAGAATTGTATTGTCAGCGCCTGTAGTTACGTTAGAGCCTGATTGATAGCCCGAAAGAATGTTGTGACTACCGCTGGTTAAATCGTAGCCAGCCTGATAGCCCAGAACAACATTGTTGCCACCAGTAAGAACACCTAAGCCAATCGCTTGTCTACCAATAGCGATATTCGTCGAACCAGTCGTTGCGTTATAGCCTGCTCTATAGCCAGTAAAGACGTTGTAGATGCCACTGGTTAAATCGTAGCCAGCTTGGTAGCCAATAGCGATGTTACGATTGCCCGTTACAGCCGCACCGCCAAGTGTAGATTGACCAATAGCAACATTGTCAGCCCCCGTAGTTACGGTCTGCCCCGCACGTAAGCCCCCAAAGAAGTTGCTGCTGCCAGTGGTTAAATCATAGCCAGCAAGATAACCAACAGCAACATTGTCGTTTCCAGTAAGAACACCTAAACCAATAGCTGCTCTACCAATAGCGACAGTGTTATCGGCAGTGGTTGCGTTATAGGCAGCTTGATAGCCCATAATAGCGTTATATGTGCCGCTGGTCAAATCATTGCCAGCTTGACGACCAATAGCGGTGTTATCAGTGCCAGTCATAACGCCCGTACCAATTGCTGAATGTCCAATAGCAATACCGTAACTGCCGGTTGTTACGCTATCGCCCGCTTGATAGCCCATAATGACGTTATATGTGCCACTGGTCAAATCCTGTCCGGCATTAGAGCCAATAGCGATATTGTCAGCACCAGTAAGAACACCACTATAAATTGCGTTATACCCAATAGCAATAGTGCGTTCAGCAGTAGTGGCATTAGAGGCTGCTTGATAGCCCATCATGATACCGTATGATGCGGTGGTTAAATCGTTACCGGCGTTAAATCCAACAGCAACATTATAATCACCAGTAAGAACACCAACAGCAAGTGCCTCATATCCAATGGCGACATTTCGTATACCAGTTGTTACAGCTTGTGCCGCCCGGGAGCCAGCAAAGAAGTTGCCCGAACCAGAGGTTAATCCCTTACCAGTAAAGAAGCCAAAAGAAATATTGTCAGCACCAGTTATAGTAGCGGTGCCCATAGCGTAGTTGCCAATAGCAATAGAGTTTGAAGCAGTAGTTATAGTTGCGCCTGCACCAGTTCCAGCAATGAAATTACCACCGCCAGAGGTTAAAGCATCACCTGCTCCATTGCCAAAAACTATGTTATTGTCGCCAGTAAGAATTCCCGTGCCAATTGCACCTTTACCAATAGCAATAGAGTTTGAAGCAGTAGTTACGTTAGCGCCTGCTTGATAGCCTATAAAATTATTGTAGGTGCCACTGGTTAAATCGTAGCCAGCTTGATAGCCAATACCAGTGTTGTAACCGCCAGTAAGAACACCTAAGCCGAAGGCAGAGCGACCAATACCAATTGTGTTAGAGACAGTAGTTGCGTTATATCCAGCTTGATAGCCCTGGAATATGTTGTATGAGCCGGTAGTTGCGTCATAGCCAGATTGATAGCCCTGAGATATGTTGTGGGTGCCTGTTGTGACACTAAATCCGGCATAAAAGCCCGCAAAGAAATTATTACCTCCACTGGTTAAATCGTAGCCAGCAAAGCGTCCTAGCGCAATATTGTGGTCACCAGTTGTTACACCTAATCCAATTGCTTGAGAGCCAATAGCGATTGTATAATCAGCAGTAGTTACGTTAGAGGCTGCGTAATAGCCAGCAAAAATGTTGTAGGCACCCCCGGTTAAACCAAAGCCAGCGGCAAACCCAAGACCAGTGTTGTAATCACCAGTTAGGGCTACTTCGCCAAGTGCTGCATATCCAACACCCGTGTTGTAACTGCCGGTTGTTGCCTGAAGGCCTGAGCGAGCGCCCAAGAAAGTATTACCCAGACCACTGGTTAAATCTTCACCGGCTTGAGCGCCAAAAGCGGTATTATAATTACCAGTAAGGACACCTAAACCAATCGCATCATAACCAACAGCAGTTGTGTAACCAGCAGTAGTTGCGTTTAACCCCGCCCTATAGCCGCCAAAAAAGTTAGCAACGCCGCTGGTTACATCTTCACCAGCTTTGTAGCCAATGGCTGTGTTGAGGTTTGCTGAACCATCATCATTAGCTAAAGCATCAGTGCCTATACCAACTGTGCCACCTGATGAGTTTGTAACAGCGTCTGATAAATCATTAAGGGCTTCAGCGCCGCCACCAGCAGCATTGATTCTATCATCAATAGCAGCAGAGGTCATCAACGATGTGTCATTATCAGCAAACGATTCAGCAGAAGTTTGAATCGTCCCAATAGTAACACTATCAAGAGTGAAGCCTGTACCGATAGAAGGTGATGTGAGAGTCTTGTTAGTGAGAGTTTGAGACCCAGTAAGTGTTGCTACGGTAGAGTCAATGTTTAGTGTGACTGCTCCACTAGCACCACCACCGCTCAATCCAGTTCCTGCTGTTACTCCAGTGATATCACCAGTAGTAGTGCTGTAACCATAAGCCTCAATCTTATCAGCAATCGCTGCTGAAGTCATTAGGCTTGTGTCATTATCAGCAAAGGATTCAGCAGATGTTTGTGCTGTGGTGAATGTGATACCATCGAAAGTAAAACCAGTACCGATTGATGGTGATGTGAGAGTTTTATTCGTGAGAGTTTCGCTACCAGTTAAACTAACAAAACTGTCGCTCTGCAATGCGGTGTTGAATTCTGCTAGAGACCCTGTGAGACTGTTTCCTGTACCACCAAGGTCGAATGTCTTATTGGTAAATGTATCAGTGGTTGCTTTACCAACCAATGTATCAGTTGCAGCAGGCAATGTTATCGTAACATCTGCTGTGCTTGCTGGTCCAATCAATTTTGCTTTGTTAGTGCCAATATCACTGTCTTCGAAAAACTCAATAAAACCAGCACTTGTAGCACCATTTTTTACCTGTAGTGCAGCATTGATTACTGTAGTTCCTGTAACGGATAAGGATGAGAGATTGGCTCCAATCTCAAATACGCTAGACCCATCAGATGAATATAGAATACCATCTGCGGTATTCAGTGCGATTTCACCTGTCGAAATATGAGTCGTATTTGGCGCTGCTCCTGACGAGGAACTGCGTTTTACTTTAATCGTAGAAGCCATATCTTATCCCTTATATAAGGAGAGAAAGGTGAAAGGAAGAATCCCCACCCACTCTATTTTTTACATCTACTAATATATATTAGTACGTTCCACCGTCGATAATAGCATCAAGTTGAACAAGAGCGCCTTGAGCAAAGTTAGCTGTTACGCCTGGCTCAGAAGTAAATCCACCCCAAACTTTAAAGACGCCAGTGCCATCAGAAGAATCTCTGAGGATGCCAGCATATTTGACACCACTATCGTTATAAACACCATAGAACCCAAGATCAACCGAGTCCGTAGCTGTGTTATTCGACGCAAGTTTGAGCATCGAATCTTCAACAGAGATTGTTGTCGTGTCTGTGATTGTAGTGTTACCAGCAACACTCAAGTCGCCTGTAATATTAACATCACCACTAACAGCTAAGGTAGACCCATCAAAAGTCATATTCGCTTCTGCGGAAATAGCAGAAGAGCCAGTACCCGTCAGTACTCGGTTGTCGCCTAAAGTTGTTGCTCCAGTACCACCGTTACCTACAGGAAGAGTGCCACTTACATCAGTTGTAAGTACGATAGCACCTCTTGTAATTTCTTGACCGGAAATTGTAAGATAATCTAGTGAGCCTGCTAGAGTCACATCGGTCGAGTTATCAGTCCCGGCTGCGTCTACACCAATCGTTGTTCTTACTGCTCCTGCATCGGCGTCATCTACAATTGAGCGACCAAAAGCAGTAAAATCAGCAACAGCAGCAGCGCCAGAACCTGTGAAATATGGTATCTTGTTAGCAGCAGATGTGAGTCCTGCAATAGCTGCAAGGTCAGCATCATATGCTTGAACATTAGTACCAATCACCAAACCAAGATTTGTTCTTGCGTCTCCAGCACTCGAAGCACCCGTACCACCATGGGCTACAGCAATGTCTGTTGCTTGCCACACACCAGTAGCAATAGTACCAATCGAAGTTAGATTTGAGAGTGTGTCAATAGCAGCTTCAATCGTCGCTTCAGTCGTAGCATCAAGAGAGTTGATACCAGAAAGAGCAACAGCACCAGAGCCACCATTGTTGATGATTGTAACGCCACCGATAGTCAGCGTACCATCATTTGAAGCACCAATATTCAGCGTATCAGACGAAGTTGTAAATGTGAGAGCAGCATCACCTTCTAAAGCACTGCTACTTGTCCAAACAGAAACTTGACCGTCTGCTGGGCTACCAGAAGCAGATAGACTACCAGAGGGTGTTGTCCAAGAAAGAACACCACTACCATTTGTTGTTAGAACCTGAGTATTATCGCCATCATTGCCTGGTAGAGTAAGCGTGTAAGTTTCTGTACCACTAGCAGCGTTGATAGCGACTGTGTTAGAGCCATCAGAAATGTCAACACCGTCAATAGTGTTTCTTGAAATTTCAACAACACCACTAGCAGAGTTACCAACATATAGAATCTTATTGCCTGTGTCTACCGCTAACTCACCATCAGCGAGACTTCCAGGCGCACCTGACCCTCTTTTAATTTGAATAGTTGACGCCACTTTGCTCTCCTATCGGTTCTTAAATGGTGATCTTATTGGTGGATCACCTTTTTCTTTATTGTTTTTAGTATTTATAGTTTCTGCTGTGTTCATCGACGCCTGCAAAATTTCTAATTTAGTCTCAAGCATTAGAACTTTTGATAGTAAATCAGCAATCATAATCTTTTGTTTATCACAAAATATTTTCAACGTATCATAATTTTCGTCCATTTAATAAGAGCCTCCATCAAGGTCAACATCATCAGCATAACTTTTTACAGCGGATGCTGTTGCTAATTGGTCGGTGTTAGCAGAAGCATCAATCGTTGTTACAATCTCATTGATATATGCTTTGCTTCCACCCGAACTTTGTATTCTAAAATTTGTTGTACTAACATAGTCAATATGTGAATTAGCATCCACTAGAACAGCGGAGTTAGCAGTTAAAACACCCGGTGTGTGATCTAGATAAGGATGCTCTTTCAACTGAAACGTAGAAGTGCCAGAGTTGTACATCATTACAGAAGTCGCTGTCGTAGTGACAAGCGACACATCGGTTAAGCTGGCAAGAGTTGATGCTGAAATAGTAGCCCTTGACGGAATAATCTGCCCGGTCGTCTTTACTTCAGCAGCTATCTGTGATGGTGTTTGAACTACAGCAGTTATCGCCATTTTTTCTACCTAGTGATTTCTGGTGATATCGTAGCAATACCCTGTAAAACTCTTGTGACCACATTTGCTGAAGATATAACTTCAACATCATAAAGATATCTGCCTGCTGCTATATTTGCAGTATAATCAGAGTCCATTGAGAGAGTAACTTCACCCGCAGAAGCATTGATAGAAACTGTGAAGTCTTTGCTCGTAGTAGATGTAAAACTCTTTCTCATAGCTGCCCGACCACTATAACCAGACAATACCATAGTATTACCATTAGCGTCTGTCAAATCAACAGTCACCGTATAATCTGACCCTTGGTCTATGATAATGTTAGACTTGATAGCCATATTCTACATACCTTTTCTTTTCTTGTATTTATATAAGTTTGTAGTGATAGATTTTTCCCATTAAATAATTTTAAAATTACTATTGATGGAAATACGATTTTCATTACTCGCATTTTTTCCCGTCATATGATAAACTTCACTTGGAAAAACAATTAATTTACCAACTTCCGCTTTTTCTGTTACTGCGTATTCTCTAATCCCTGCCGTCACACGAAAAGTTACGTCTCCACTATTTTCTGGTATCTTGCAATAGTAGATACAAGAAAGTGGATCATCTCTACCACTAGGTATTCCGTTTATATATTCCAGATGATTGTGATATTCAGTGGAATCGTGCGGAACTGTTACATGACCCCAAGTTCTAGAAATTTTCACGTTTTGCTTTGTCACAAAAGCTAAGGAAGATAAAAGAATTTCCTTAAAGTCGTTTATTGGTTTGCTATTAGGTAAATCACTATCTTCGTAATTGCCATCATTTTCATCGTGAGAGAATTTTTTGCCCTTATAAAGTTCTATTTGATGTGCAAGTGCTTCATTGTCAACATCTGGCAACTTCGTTACTAGATAATCAATAAGGACTATAGGTTTAATTTCAAATTCAAGTGTCATATTTTATTTTCCAAATGTTTGTTTTCACACTAATTTATAGTAATAAATTTTTCCATATCCACCCAGTTCATTAGGACAATCAATGTCACTAAAAACAGGAACAATACCGTTCTTTTCATAGTAGTGCATTGTCCAGTCCCACCGACTTTTATCTTCAATGTCATGCCCAGCAATCCAGACATATCCACGTCTCTTAGATTCCACATTACAAAGATTTCTAACTGTAGAGGCAATACCCTGACCAGCATAATCTTTATGAGCAGCAAAAAGACCCGGAGCAAGACCTTCTGAAATCTTCAATCCCTGACTTAACCACCAATCTCTAATGTGACCATACTTGGCTTCTTCTTCTGAGTTTCTAGGTGTAGCAAGAGAAGAATACTTAGCGGGTTTGATAAATCTAAAGCCTACACATTTGTCGCCATCAAAGGCACGAATAAGAAAAACATCGTCTAACTTAGTAATTGATTTGCAAGCAACACTAGCAGCTTCCTCTGTATGATGTTTTTGAGTACCTGCTACAATTTTACCTGCTAGATTGTGTTTTCTAACTTCGTATAAAATACTACCCATCTCATCTGTTTCTGCTTGAGACAAATTTGCCATCTCTTCACCATCAATAGGGTCTCTATATTCAATAGTCATTATTAATCTCTCCCAATTCTATAATAGTAACCGCTCTGAACATATGTCCCCCTATAATAAGTAAATCCACCTGTGGTTACTGTAGAGGGGGTTTGGGACCACCCTGCCCCGCTCCGTGCGGCATCATACAAATCATCCGCCGTATACACAAGAACATTGTCCCACGTTAGTCTTAAACCGTACCTATCATAGTAAGACTTATCATTACTATCGAAGTACGTGCTTGTTACTAGGGACAAATAAGACGCCGTATTAGTCCTACGTGTCCAGAACCACGGAATAGCTCCGTGAAAATCACTAATAGCTATTGCGGGAGTAGGGGCGGCTGCCGTTCTTACTGGAATGCTATTATTAGTGCCTAACCCTGCCCCCCAAGTAACATTTGTACCAGTATATTGTATATCGGTTGTTGTGGTGCTTGTAGTTGGGGTTCTGGCAACAAGTTTACTCATAGAAACTGAATCACTAGGGCCTACGACTGTTGTTCTAAATGCGCTAAAGGCAAGTTGTCCCGATGCTGCATATGCTGTGACTGCCATTGTTGTTATCCGATATGATAAACTGTTGTTTGAGACAGAGCATACTCTTGAGGAAGTTGTGCCATAGCGTGAGGTTCGATGTTATCTAAAGTCGCACTTTCTACTGACAAAGCCCAATCAATAAGAACATCTCTTGTAATATCATCAAACGCTACAAAACCATCAGCACTTGCTTCTGGAAGAGCAGTAACAAACATACTTTCTGCTGTTACGCCCGGATAATCACTGTGTGTCCAATCATATGTCCACTCTACAAACTTGACAACCTTACCAAGAGCGCCTTCTTCTTTTGCACGAAACTGATTGATTGTGATGTTTGCACGAACTACTTCTACCATTTTATACTCCTTTATTACTCACCACCATCACCATCACCACTATCCTCAAAATGAGCAACAGTAAGATTCAAGGTTATAGTACTACCAGAAATAGAACCTGTTAAAGACACATCACTAACAGACAATGAGCTGGTTCCCGTCACTGTCTTATTGATTGTTACGGCTGTAACACTTGC
>Ga0257126_1000728_pt1 | contig 25788 bp, 15 predicted proteins | sample SI060_120mmetaG_FD_190151 | JGI IMG/M metagenome (GOLD analysis project Ga0257126, IMG submission 190151) | Marine microbial communities from Saanich Inlet, British Columbia, Canada - SI060_120m | ecosystem: Environmental > Aquatic > Marine > Inlet | place: Canada: British Columbia | collected... | reverse complement strand
CAATTTCAGCATTTTCATAAATATACTCCGACCAGTTCGAAGACGAACCAAGAGAACCATTTTTGGTTTTCGCATTCCATGTATGATAAGTATTAGCAAAGCCGGCGGGTTCATCCACCCGTTCCGCGGTCAGCAGTGCATTAAGCTTTTTAACCAATTGAGGGCGAACATCAGCCAGATTATTTTGTTCTGCAGGATCACTATTCAGATCAAAAAGCATGGTAACGGGTTCCTTTTTTCGCTTTTTCTTTTTACTGCTTGCCGATGACTTCGTATCTCCGCGTGGGCGAATTAATTTATACTGCCCATCAATAATCGAGGCCTGATTTCCCGCTTCGTGAATCAAAAAATCTCTTGGTCGTTGAATGCCTTTCCCTGTGAGAGTGGGAGCCAGGGAGACACCGCTCACTCCGAGAGGAATAGGTACTCCTGCAAGTTCACAAAAAGTAGGGAGTAAATCCGAACAATCCATAACCCAATCAGTGCTCGATCCTTTTTTGAGCTTTGATTTCTGAGTAATTTTTTCTGACCAGCGCATTATAGTTGGTACCCGAATACCACCCTCATAAATACTTCCCTTTGATCCCTGCAGTCCTCCGTTCGCGTCTAATTGTTCACGATTACTTCCACCCGGGCCGCCGTTATCCGATTGAAAAACAACGAGCGTATTATCAGCAACTGAATCTGACTTATCTCCATCTCCATTCGGGTCTTCCAAAGCTTTCAGAATATTACCAAAGTGAGCATCGATTCGTGTTACCATGGCACACCACTGTTGGGATTGAGGAGATAGTTTTTTAAAAAAGGATTTGTCCTTGTAGTCATGATCCCAATTCGGAAGCTTCTGAACTTCAGCAAAAGGAGCATGTGGAATCTGAGCGGCAAACAAGCCAAAGAAGGGCTTGCCCGACCGATTGTATTCGGCTGCCTGTTCACGGACAAAATCGAGACAGGCAAATGCATAAAGATCATCACAATAGGCGACTTTCGGATAGTCAGGATGATTCTGAGAGGCTGGATAATTCGAATAAGACTTTTGATTCCTGTATTTTACCATGCTATTAGCCTTGAGCTCCAATCCTCCGGCTAGCCTTCGTTTCGACGGCGCATTCCAAAGGGTTGGCTGAAAAAAGGTATGGGCACGCACATGATGGAGTTCCGCGACAACAAACTTGTATCCGTGAGAAGTGGGAAGAGTTTGCACATTATCGATAGTCGGGTTTTGCATATCCCTGGATCCGCCATATCCCCACTTACCCCAATATCCAGTCGTATAACCTGCCTGGGCAAGTGCATCTCCCATGGTAATATCATCCTTACGAATCGCCTTTTTGGCATTATCCGGATCATTACGGTCCGCAAAGGTATACCCCTGATGAAACCCGGTTTGCTGGGATGACCGTGCAGGTGAGCAAACCGTACATCCATAACCTCGGGTAAAATTGATTCCCTGCTCCGCCAAGCGATCCAAATACGGCGTAAGCACATAGGGCTTACCTTCCGCTTTTCTCTCAGCCTGACCATTCGGACCAATGGAGCCCCAACCGAGGTCATCCACATATAAATAAAGAATGTTGGGGCGCTCCGCTCCAAAGGCAACACTGGCTAAAATAAAACTGGATGTTTGTAAAAAAAGGATTAGATTTTTCATTATATAATAAATTTACCTTTTCAGTTTATCCCTCTTTGTGGCAAGGGATAAGGAGAGACTCACTGAATTTTCGAAAATCAATCGAAGCCCAAAATTAAAGGCTTAGAATTTCCCTAATTTGGACCGCTAGTGCTTGATCCGTGGCATAAACAGCACCCCCATGATTCATAAAAGTTGAATCCTCCCGGTTTAAATCAAGTGAATTACCATGCACATCGCTTACTTCAGCACCCGCTTCTTCATACAGACAAGCGGTGGCTGCATAATCCCAAATACTACCCCCACCCTCCTGTGGCTTTGAAAATTTAAAATGACACCCGGGAGCCGACTCCAGAGAATGACAGGCATTGATCACAGCTCCACCGAATTGAGTCGCCACTACCCCTTGCAGTCCAACTGAACCAGCATAGTTTTCCAACTCCGTTAACACCCGTAATCGTTCAGGATGATCTTCAAAACTTCGATCGTAAGTAAAGACCAACTCTTTTCCCTTCGATTGCATTTTCCATGGTATACCATTCCTTTTCACGCCGTATCCTTTGGTTGCCTGCCAAAGAATATCATGAACCGGATCGTAGACCACTCCGATTCGAGGCGAGCCATCCCGAGCAACCAAAGCGATAGAAACCGAATAGCCCGGTTCTTTTCGAGTGAAAGGCAAAGTGCCATCTAAAGGATCAATACACCAAAAATAATTCTTCTCGAATCGGGAACGGTCGTCTTCACTTTCCTCAGTTAGTAATGCCAAATCAAACTCACAACAAGTCGGCTCAAGAATTCGCAAGATCGCATCCTGTGCTTTTTGATCCACCTCGGTCACCACTTGAGAAGCATAAGTGTCTCCCCCATCTTTATGAAGTACTTCTACCTCAATATCCTGATAACGCTTGATCAAATTACCAGCATCTAGAGCGGCATTTACCGCATGAATGGTTAGCCGATTGAGATCCATCAGGCGTTTTCCTCCCGCAAGGATTCAATTACTTCCCGGGTTACCCTTTCACTGTAATCACTTAGCTTCCAGTGACCGGGACTCCAGCCTTTCATAAATCGATGAAAATCAGCCCAAGCGACACGGTATAAAGGGCGCCAGTCCTGCACAACTTCTTCGCCGGCCACTTCATTATTTATTCGTGCAAGTGATTTTCGAAACTGAGTAAAATAATAATTAAGGACCTCAACCTCCATTTCTTCCGCTTCCTCATCTCGAAAACAACTCCCGACAAAATAGGCTAAATCTTTCATCCCACAACCTCCCCCCACATATTGAAAGTCAACCGCTGCCACCTCGGATCCATCGGAACTAAAGCAAAAATTAGCTAGCTTGGCATCCCCATGCACTAAGGTTTGAAACTTATTTCTTTTTAACTTGGTATCAATCGCAGGTGCAACCTCTTTAAGTACTACATCATCCAACCTCTCCAGTTCGTCAGGCCTTGTCTCCAGATGCCAATAGGTTCCACTCTCCCAAAGCCCAGTCGCATCTCCATCCAAATTCCCGGCATGGAAGGTAGCTAACCAACTAACACATGCCTCCCACTCGGTCTGATTGACGAAACTCTTACGGCCTCTAAATCCAGAAGCATCTAAATCTTCCAATAGAAGTAATACCTCATCTCCTTCCTTCTTCGTTCCCAAGCAAGCTGGAATCCGTGCGAAGCTATTTTTACAATCCACATTCTGTTTTCGGTACCAATTTGCTTCTACTTGGTAGGATTTGAGTTTTCGCTGGTGAGACAGATCTGTATTCCACCCCCTTGGGTGAGATCCCCTGCCGGGCTGAACATGCTTCACGACAATACTTGAAAACTCACCGCCATCCAAGTTCACCCGTTGAATACTCCCGTATCCACTCCAAAGGCTCTGAACTTCGACCCGGTTCGTAATCCGATTCGCGTTGGTTCGTTCTAAAATAAAACTATCTACCTGCTCAATTTCCACAGCTAAGAACTTAGCTGCCGTCCTGTTGAATACGAATTAAAAAATACCCCGAGTTACAGCCATTTGGAAGAGGATTGGTTCGCCAGGACATGGGAACGGGTCTTTTGGAATTTGCTTAGGGAATCCTGTGCCTGTTTCAATTGTACTTTAATCTGTTTGTCATCCGGGGAATTCTTAAGTTTTTTCTGACAGTCTGAAATCTGCTGCTGCTTCTCTCCAATCCATTTGTTTAATTCATCAAGACGGGTTTCATAGACTTCCTCCATAGTCCAAGCTCCTACTTTCTTCAAGTAAGCATCGAGTTTCCGAACCATAGAATCTCTTTTCTCTGGCATGGAATTGGATAAATCCTTGGTTTCCCCTATGTCCTTGGCCACATCAAAGAGCTTTATCTCACCGGTGTTTAAATGACGCATTAATTTGTAATCTCCGACCCGATAAGAAGTGATCGGGATCGTGTAGTAGGCAGGGAAGTGAAAGACCAGACCCGTGTCCCGCTTGGGAAGTTTTCCCTCATTTCCCTTCTTGAGGACAGAACGCAAGTTTACCCCATCCAAGTCCTCGGGCAGTGGGGCCTCACTTCCCGAAAGTTTGTGCATGGTGGGAAGGTAGTCCCATTGGGCAACTGGAAGATCACACTGGGAATTGCCAGGAATACCAGGTCCGGCCACTATCATGGGCACCCGAATACCACCCTCCCACATCCTGGCTTTCCCTCCTTGGAGTGGTTTATTACTGGCTCCTCCTCCATTATCGGAAGAAAAAATCACAAAGGTATTTTTTTGCATACCCAGTTGATTCAGCCGGTCAAGCACCATACCAATCGAGGTGTCCATATTTTCCATCATCGCCGCATAGTTGGCCCGCTCCCAATGAGACCTCATCTTTAAGGGCATTTCATCGGCATTATCGTCAAACTTTGAAATGTCAGGAATCTTGTCCTCGATGCCTTCCCGTTCGGCAACCATATCCAAATATTTTCGGCGAGTGCTTTTTAAGGACATGTTTCGAACATGCAAGGCATAGTGAGAAATCGTCAGAAAGAAAGGTTTCTTATCCTTGGCTCTTTTTTCGAGGAATGCATTGGAAGTTTTAGCCAAGCTGAAAACACGCTTTGGATCATCCAGTGGAATGAGGGTTTTGTCTGCCGGTTCCCACCAATCTCCATGTCCGTTGCCATTGGGGTGTTTGTGAATGAAATCAGTCTCGTCATATCCATGATCCTTGAACCATCCGAGTGGAGTACAGCCCTTACCAAAAAAACCACTTACATACCCCTTTCCAGATTCCTTAAGCATTTCCGCCAAGGAAAGTTTCTTTTCAAAATCTACCTGCTTTTTATTCATCACCACATCGTGAATGGAAACACAACCCACCCGGGCAGTGGTCATTCCAAACTGGATGCTTGCCCGGGAAGAGGTGCAAACTGGAGAAGGACAATAGGCATTGGAAAAACGCATACCACGCTCCGCCAGCTTTTCCAGGTTTGGAGTCTGATGAAGGGAATGCCCAAGTTCAGGTCGATCCTTCATCATGGGAACACTCGTTTGGGTATAGCCCAGATCATCCGCATAGATCAAGATGAAGTTGGGTGCTTTCTTTCCGTACAGACAGAAACATGATAGGGCTAAAGTTAAAATGGAGAGGGTGATTGTTTTCATTGGTAGTTAATATAGAGAATTAAAATCTTTTTGAGATAAGTCGGTAAATTACTTTTTTTTGATCAGCTTCCCACCTTTGGTCATACCGATTTCGGCTTCCGCAGTTTTATGGGCTGTGTCGTACCAGTCAGGCCAGGTTTCCTGTTTTTTTGTGATCGCTCGGTTCGCGAAAAAGCCACGCTTTTTAAGTTCAAGCTCCTGATCAATTAGAGACTTCTGTTTTTCATAGTCGCTTGGCATGTTGGCATCCAACTCTTTCATTTTACGTTTATGGTTCTCGACTGCTCGTCTTTCGAAATCATCCATGGTTTCGTAAAAAGCCTGGTAACTGTCCTTCACATCACCCCCGTCCACTTCCTCGATATAGGTTCGTAGCATCTTATCCATAGAAGCCACTTTTTTAGGCATCTTTTGGGCAAGATCATTCTTCTCGCGGTAATCAACGACAACATTGAAAAGTTTTTTTTCATCCGTGTTCATATTACGCATGAACTTGTAGTCTCCTATTCGAATGGCACTAATGGGCACTTGGTAGTGACTGGGAAAGTGATGAATAATACCCGGTGCCCGGCGTTTCACTTTCCCCTTGTTACCCTTAAAAAAGACATTCTTCAAACTTCCTCCATCAATATCATCAGGCAAGGGAGTCTCATTTCCACTCAAGTCGTGCAGGGTGGCAAGAAGATCCCACTGAACAACCGGAACATCACAATAGGCACCACCTCGAATTCCGGGTCCAGATACAATAAAGGGAACACGAATACCCCCCTCAAAGCAGGAATATTTACCCTCCTGCAGCGGACCGTTGTTGCGACGATTTTCTTTTGTACGGGGGATACATTCACTCCCATTATCGGAGGTAAACATGACATAAGTGTTATCCAAAACGCCCACTTTTTTTAGGTAATCAAGAATGATGCCTATGTGCTGATCCGTTTCTTCCAACATGGCCCCATATAGCGGATTGCATTCCCTTTCGAAAAGCCTGAGTTCTTCCTTATCCGTGGGTTTTTCAAGGTTGTCATATTTAGCCTGCCACTTATCCATGTATTTTTTGGATGCTGCATGCGGTACATGAACAGAATAATGGGAAACCATCATCATAAACGGCCGTTTCCCTGCATTTTTCTTAAGAAATTTCATCGATTCATCAATAAGTGAGTAGATTCGCTTGGGATTATCCGGCGGAAGATCCTCGCGGGAAGGAATATCAATTTTTTCACCATGTAAATTACCATTAGGTGCATGCTCTTCGTATTCATCGGTGAAATCATAATTCACAAGCTTGAGTTTCTCGGTCATCCCCTTACCGAAGTGGGCCGTAATGTAGTTCTTGCCTGCCGTCTTCACAGAATCTGCCAGAGAATATTGTCCGGCATAACCCTCCGAACGCTGCTTTTTATGGAAGACATCAAACACATAACGATATTGGGTACGGGCGGAAGTTTGACCGAACTGAATACTAACACGGGATCCGGTACAGGTCGCAGTGGGGGCATACCCGTTGGAAAAGCACATACCCATTTCGGCAAGGCGCTCCACATTGGGTGTCTTGTAAAAAGAATGCTTGGACATCGGTTCTGAATCCATCATCCGGACGGAAGTCTGATGCCAACCCAGATCATCCATGTAAATAATGATGAAATTGGAGGAGTCCTTGGCAAAGGATGTAAAAACTGAAATTACAAGAAGAGGTAATGGAAACCAAAACTTTTTCATAAATTATTCTATTATTTGATAATTAAGATTAATCGCTAAATTCAACAAATTTAATGCGGGCATTTTTTTCTGCCTCTTTCACTTCTGGGCCCTCTCGCCAGGAATAAAGGGTTCGGTGTAAATTTGTTTTTTCCTTGTTCACAACATTTTTAAAGAGATTTTGGTTCAACACTTTGAGCATAGCAGCCTTCCTATCTTCAAAATCAGAAAGATTCTGTTCCTTGAGAGCAGCTAACTTTTTCTTATATCCGTCGATAGACTGCTGGCTGAAATGATCCACCAGTTTATGGTGTGCCTGCCTAACCTGTTCGGCCGTTCCGCCATCCACTTTTTTGACATACTTGCGGCAAGCCTGATCCATTTCCTTGACCTTCTCAGGCATGGCGGATGCCAAATTCTTTTCCTCGCGATAGTCGCTTTTCAAATTAAATAACTTAAATTCATTGGAGTTTAAATGACGCATTAATTTATAATCACCCAAAATGATTGAACTGATTGGCGGGTGGTAGTGGCAGGTATAATGATGGATAATTCCCGGAGCAACCCGCTTGACCTTTCCCTTGTTCCCTTTTTTCAAAACCTGACGCAAACTTCCTCCATCCGTATTCGGAGGCATCGGTGCCTCACTCCCACTCAGATCATGAAAGGTGGGTAGGAAATCCCATTGTACGATGGGCACATCGCATTGCGAACCCGCTTTAATCCCTGGCCCAGATATGACGGTGGGCACACGGATTCCACCCTCATAAATCGAACGTTTGCCCTCTTGCAAAGGACCATTAAACCTGCGGATTTCTCCATCAACTTTACGCTTTTCGGCATGCCCGCCTCCATTATCGGAGGTAAAGATAATGTAGGTATTGTCCAGTTCGCCTGTTTGCTCAAGCGCATCAAGCACATCGACCAATGTGAGATCCATTTCCTCCACCATGGCTGCATAGGTAATCTTTTTATTTGCTTCTCCTTTCGGGTTGTTAACCGGATCATCGCTTAGTTCATCCAGGCCTTTAGTATCATACCCTGCTGCGATCCACCGCTTTTTAGTTCGTTCAAAAGCCTCCCGAGTACAGACAAAAGGAATATGCGGTGCGTAATGCGAAACCATCATAAAGAATGGTCTCTTCCCGCCGTACTCCTTTACAAAAGCAGCGGAATCTCTCTTTAGCGAATACATCCGCTTGGGATTATCCGGAGGAAAAGGGGTTTTGTCCTTAATCGGGTCCCAATACGAACCATGCCCGTTACCGTTTCCTCCCGGTTCACCCGGATTTTCATCGGTTAGGTCATAGCCGGCCTCGTCAAATCGTCCCATAGCACTACATCCCTTGCCAAAATGAGCGGTGATATAATTCTTTCCCGACTCCTTGAGCATTTCCGCCATGGTAATTTCAGCATCATAACCATCAGGACGCTGAACTTGGGACAAAACATCAAAAACATTCCGGTACTGAATCTTGGCGGTCGACTGTCCATGCTGGATACTGATTCGGGATGCGGTACAGGTAGGTGATGGAGCGTATGCGGCGGTAAAGCGGGCTCCGATTTGAGCGAGCCGCTCGATTCCGGGTGTTTGAATGAAAGCATTTTGGGTAGAGGGCTCTGCATCCATCATCTGTACCGAAGTATCCGCATAGCCAAGATCATCCGCATAAATGAGAATAAAATTGGGTGCTTTTGCCGATAAGCAAAGTGACGCGACAAAAGGAAAAAATATCGTGATTAGACGAATGGTGTTCATGGTAATTAGTTTTTGTTAGCAGTTCCACGATCCTCGTGCATCTGGATCAGCCGCTTGGAACGTTCGAGTTGTTTATCCTGAAAATCAACATGGTTCTGGGAAACACCCACCTGAAAAGCTTTTTGCTTATTCGACGGATCGGTGACCAGTTCCGCTTTTAGTTTAGCTAACCGGTTCCTCCCGTTTTCAATCCACCCTCCCTCAAGAAGCTCAACATAATTTTGTCGGGTCAGGGTAACTGTCTCCGCATTGACCTCTTTCAGGTACTTCGCCCGTTTCTTGTCAAGTTTCAGGACAAGATCGGGCATAACCGCAGCCAAATCATTTTCTTCACTGAGGTCCTTACTAATATCAAATAATTTAATGTTCAAAGAATCGAGGTCCTTACGCAGTTTATATTTACCGGAGCGGATGACAGACTCGGCCACGCCGGTATGCCAGGGAAAATGAAAAATTAATTCCTTGGTATTACGTTTTACCCGTCCCTTGTTTCCTTTTTGAAAAATTTCACGCAGGCTACCCCCGTCCAAATCCCTGGGCAGTGGATCCGTACCGCCAGCCAAGTCATAAAAAGTCTGCAGAAAATCCCACTGTACTACCGGGACATTGCAATAGCTCCCTTTTTTTATACCGGGCCCACGGACCAGCGAAGGCATACGGATTCCACCCTCGTACAAGCTACCCTTGCCCTGCTTAAGTGGTGCGTTCCCCCGAAACCCGCCCCCGTTATCGGAGGTAAAAATAAAGTAAGTGTTTTCTCGTATGCCCAAGTCATCAATAGACTCCAGTAATGTCCCCATAGCCCGGTCTACATCATCAAGCATGGCCGCATAATTGATAATCCATCCGTGGTTATACATTGCAATGGGAACTTCAGACTCGGAAAGATCATCTTTCTTTTCGTACTTGATACCTTTGGGTAACTTCATGTACTTCTGACGAGTTTCCTCAAGCGAATCATGCCAAATGTGCATCGCATAATGGGAAAGCTGAAGATAAAAAGGCTTATCCGCCTTAACCTGTTCTCTTATAAAATCGACACTTTTTTCGGTAAGGGAAAAGATTCGTTTCGGGTCATCATCTGGAAGATGGGTCTTACCGTCATCATCAAAATCACCCGGTCCGTTTCCATTAGGACCATCGGTCACATCATATCCAGCCTCAGTCGGCTTAATACTTTCGTTGTGCCATTTCCCAAAATGAGCGGTCATGTAACTGGGATTCGCTTTCTTCAAAGCCTGTGGGATCGTAATTTGTCCCAGGTATTGTTTCTGGGCCTCCACCGCCGAAAGTACGGTGTACCTCAACCGACTAGGCGTCATTCCATGGAGCAGACTATTTCTTGACGGAGCACACAATGCGGAGGGTGAATAGCAGGCTGAGAGGACCATTCCTTCGCGTGCCAGTCTTTCCACATTGGGAGTCCGGTTAAAATCACTCCGCGTATCCTCGCACCCCTTTATCATGGGGACGGAAGTCTCGGCCCAACCGAGATCATCCATGTACACCAATACAAAGTTTGGAGCTTTTTCAGCAAATGTGAAAAGAGTGAGGAATGAAACAAGTACAGAAAGATAGGTTAAAACCTTCATAATGCCGTGAAATGAAATTTTAAGTGAATTATTGTGCTTCTACCAATACCCGCACCTGGTCTAAATGCCCTGGGTTCTCGCGCAATTCAAGAATGAGAGAGTGACGATCCGCAGTTAGAATTAATTTATCAAACCCTTCCCGTTTATCACCTTCAGGCCTGGGCTCGATGGTACGAGCCGATGGATATTCCACTCCAGGTATACCAAAAACGATTTCTGATTCCTTAAGCAGGCGATCCTCCGTGACAACACCAACAATTGGCCTTGCAAATGTAATCTGCCCAACTGCACCCCTCCGGCGATTCGGGTTTTTTCCTTCTGGATAAGCATCCATTTGTAGTAGATAGCTAGTCATTGCCCGGCGAGGCACTAGGGTTGGTTTTTCATCATAGTGTGATTTCTGATACTCTCCGGGATCAATCATATCGACCCGAATACTTTCCTCTGCAATAAAACCTCTTTTTTCAGGAAAAACGACAATATGATCATTGTCTTTATAATTACCGGGATGAAAATCTGGACCCGGAGAAACAAAACGCATAGAACCGGTGGTTTGCAGTACACCGTAATTAACCGGCCATGCATTTTCAAACTGGCTCGTTTCAAACGAAACCGAATCGATTATAGAAGAGTTAATGGTAGCACTAATGGCTTCGCCCTCACGAACTAATTGAGTCAGATTCCCCGAACCGTATTCTCCAACCGGACTTACCTCAACCTCGCCATCAAAAACACAAACTTCTGTAAGTCCTTCAAATCCCACTGAAACTCCAAATGATGTCCCAAGGTCCACCACATGAGCCGCTTCAGTATCCACCGTAAAGCCAATAGCAGATTCAGGAATATTAGCCGTTAAGATACCCGCATTAAGCATAATTCTACTAACATCATGGATTTCTAAATCTGCTGGGCCTTCAAGGGTAACTCTAGCCCCGTTAGAAAAATCCAGTCTCAATAAACCACGACTAAGCGAAATTCCACCTTGGTTAATGGATTCTCCCTCTTCGTATGCAATTCCATTTCCATTGTAAGCTCCTACTACATGAGTGATCCTTGCAACAGGGGGTGAAAAAAACCAATAGGTACAGAATCCTAAAAATAAGACTAAACAAGCAGCTAAGGAATAGATAACTTTAGGATCAAATGATCTTTCAAAAGGTAGCACGACAGTTCCTTTCTGAACGGAGAATGTACGATTAAGTGAAGCATGTAAACCTACCTCATTTAGGTAGTGTGTCCGAGCCTCAACATCATCAATGAGTCTTTCCTCCAATGCTTTTGCCCCCGTGTCGCTTATTGTTTCATTAAGAAAACAATCGATCTGGTTTTGCAGTTCCTGATCTTTCATTAGGCGGCAAAGTCCTCCAAACCTAATTGACGCTCGATACATTGCTGGAGCTTACCACGAATCCGATTCAGCTTTTTATAAAACTTATTAGCTGAACCACCCTTTATCTTTGCGTATGATCGTACAGTCGCACCCTCTGCATAGCAACCGGATACAATATCATTATCTTCAGGTGGTAGTTTTTTCACACACAAATCCAATGCTCTCCGTCTTGCTTCCAGTTTATCTGAATTTTCAAAAGTATCCTGAGCTAAAAGCTCAATTAATTTTTCGCTAAAAACATGACGATCTCTTTTTGCTCTTGTCAGAAAGTTTAAAGCTTCATTTTTGGCCACTTGAAAAGCCCAATTCCGAAAATTAGTTCCTGGTTTGTAACGGTCAAAACAGCGCCACATTGTCATACTCGCCCGTTGCACCACATCTTCTGCATCTGCGCTTCTTCCAACCATACTCATAACGAATGAAAACACCGCAGGTTCGTGACGAATGTAGAGAGAAACAAAATCTTCATGTTTAGAGGAATCTATTTTTTCTTTATGCATTTTAGGTCGAACTAAACATTAAGTTATAACTAAACTAAAATTAGCCACTTTATTATTTCATTTACGACTAATGATGAAATGCATTTGAATCATTCAAAATAACCTTTGGGGGAGGTTTCGATTGCACTCTCTACCTGTAACTCTTTGGCAAAAAGCACATATCACCCCATTGTCGCAATTTTTAAACCTTATAGTTTTGTGCGATATATTAACAACTATCTCACGCTTCTCAGCTGTATCTTAGCCGCGAGTTACCTCAATCAGGTCAATTTCCAAATCGGTTCCAGCCGATTCCTTAAGCTTGATTTCAAGGGATTTAATCACACCCTTCCAATTGGCTTTTTCGCTTAGTGGAAAGAAGACTTCCTGAAATTGCTTACTCGCAGATACTTTTAGACTAGACCCAAGGGGTTTGCCATTGGCGAGGGCTTCGATTTCGAGCGGTGCATCGACCCGTAATTTGATAAGCAAAGCTTGGTCGTATTCGTTGGGCTTGATCTTGAGTCCCTTTCGCAGGAGGGAACCGGGTTTACCCGGCAAGCGGAATTGGAGGAAACCCTGAAAGCCTGCAATGTTGTCGCGTATTCCCCTTCCCAGCCAGCCTTCGGTTTGCCAACCACCGCAATCAAATTCATAGGTGATTCGTCCGTCCTGCGGATTCCGACCGTTAAGCTTCTCCCATTTGTCGGATAATCCGTCGCCGTCGTTATCTTCGCGGTTGATTTCGTATTCCGGGTTTACTCCGCGGCCACCTTGCCAGGTGTCCCCGTTATGGCGTAGTGCATTGGGTGATTCTTCATCTGCTCCCATATCTCCCTTAGCAAGCCAGGCGTCGAGTAGTTTACGATGACGGTTAAGTTCCTTAGTGAACTTTGGGTCACCCACCAAATTATTCACCTGAGCAGGATCCTTTGATACATCGTAAAGCTCCTCCTTAGGCCTTTCACCAAAGTAAATCCTTTTCAAGTCTTCCGAAAGTTTGCCGGCAGCGTAGAGTTCCTTAAGGTTTTTCAAATAGTCTTGTCCATCCCGGTACTGGGGTTGAAGCAGGATGCGGTCGAGCTTGTAGTTACGTGTATAACGGAATTTGTCCGTGCGGACCGTTCGGACCCGATCGATGGTATGGTCAAGGCGGTCCTTGGCCGAAGCTACCCATTGACGGGGCTTGAAATCCTTGGCAAAAAGATTGCGGCCTTCATACCAGTCGGGCAGTTGAATTCCCGCCCAGCTTAATGTGGTTGCAGTCAGGTCCAGCGTACTGACAAGGTCTTTACGGACACCTTGTTTAGGCACCCATTTGTTCGGGCCCATGAGCATAAAAGGAACATGGAGTCCCCCTTCCGTTGGCATCTGTTTGTGACGGACCAAGTGATTGGCTCCGTGATCAGAAAAATAGACCACGATGGTATTGTCTTTAAGACTAGAGGTTTTGAGACCCTCAAGAATATTTCCGATATGATGGTCATCTACGCGAATCGCGTCGCAATGCTGAGCAACAACTTTACGATATAATTCATTCTGTGGATAATCGGCAGGCACGGTAACCTTGGCAGGGTCGGTCCGTCTTTCATCAGCCAACTTCTTGGTATTGATTTTCCCACCCTTGGTTTGAAACTGAATGAAAAAGGGTTGGTTCTGCTTGAGAATTCCCCAGTTGTCGGTCTGCCCCTTGAGTTTGATCTTCGAGTAGACCTTATCGTTTTCCCATACGAAGTTGTAATCGGTCTTCCCGTGATTGAAGGTCGAGTAACCTGCTTCCTTCATAATTTGAGGTAGAATCTTCATACCCTTGGGCAAATAGAGCTGTGCATCCTTGGCTCGGGACGATCGGTGCTCATGGGAACCAAACCTTATTTGGTTCGCCCCGACCATCATCGAAGATCGGCAAGCTGAACATACGGGAGCAGGCACATAAGCTCGATCGAAGCGAACGCCCGCCTTGGCAATCGAGTCAATATTGGGAGTAGCCAATTTGTTGGCTTCATGTCCATAGGTTCCCATCCACGGGGAAGTGTCTTCGGCAAAGATCCAGACAATATTAGGACGGGAATCCGATGCAAAAAGACAGCCTCCGAGGGCAAGCAATGAGGTAGTAAGTAGTTTAAAGGAACTTTTCATTTTTTATATTTTAAAGAAAGGTAATACTATTTCTTCATGGGAAGAGGATCCCGGTATGGACGATGCCAGATATTTCGGTAACGTACCGGATTTCCATGATCCTGGAGCCTAAGATTACCGGTCTTACCCTTGCTTCCTCCCACTTCCATATTGTCTTGAATCAAAACCCCATTATGCAAAACGGTGTAAGCGCTTTTTCGAATGTATTTCTCCTCCTTATCCTGAACGGGGGCATGTACAATGACATCATAGGTCTGCCACACACCAGGAGCCCGGCATGCATTAACCAAGGGAGGATAGCGGTTATAGATAGATCCTGCCTGGCCATGAGAATAAGTAGAATTTTTATACGAATCCAAAACCTGAACTTCTGGGCCTCCCAATGGGAAAAAACCTGAATTTCCCCTGCCCTGCCCAGATCCTTTCACCACATCTGGTGTTCTCCATTCCACATGATACTGTCCATAACCCAGTTTCTTTTTTGTCTGAATAACTCCTGTTCCACGGACTACCTCCATGGCACCATCAATCAATTTCCATTTCACCGGTCCACCCTTGGAACTTTCCCATTGATCAAAATTATTACCGTCAAAAAGTACGATGGCATCAGACGGTGCCTTCCCGACTTTGTCAGGATTTCCGTAAACTCCGGGGGTTACAACGGGTGGTACGAATGAATCTTGTTTTGCTATTTCTGCAAATGCAGAAAAAGTAAAAAGAGATAGAGAGAATATGAGCAAGTTCTTGTGCGTTTTCATTACAATATATCTAGCCCTTGAAATGTTTTATGCCTAGAAAAAAGCGTTCATATTGAACTGATTTTAAAAAGAGAAACTCTTCGGGTGCAATTCCAGGCAATAATCAACGCCGATATTTGCGTAATCTCTGATTGCTTTCCAATAGGTCAGAAAAATCATCAAGATCGATATCCTTTGTCGCGGAACGCTGTCTTTTCGGATCCAAATCATTGGCCACCAGTCCATGAGAACAGAGAGGTTCCTCCTTCCGTCCCAAAACATCCAACACCTTACGGGCCAATTGCCTGCCAACAGGTTCACCCAGTAAGCCCCCAATATGCAGATCCCCGTAGGGATTGTTTTCCCCTTTCTTATGAAAACCGGCTTTTTTCAACCAGGTAGAATAAAACTTTTCATTGGAAATGAGGGCATGTTGATCACAAATCTCAATCTCGGGATGCCTGCTCATCACTTCCAGTGCCCATGGGTTGATGAATCGCTCCATGGTTTTCTGTACTCGCCCGCTTGCCTTATTATCGGGCCCCAGTTCACAAGGGGGAGGATATCCACCGGGAATCGGAGTCGTGGTTACAAAGATCAGTTTTGCCTTGGTTTTCTTCAATTCTGCAATCACTTTCTCCAAATCTTCCTGATAACGAAACTTGGTATTAGCTGAATCCCACTGACCAAAATTAAAACTGATCACATCCCACCCCAGTCCGGGTTGGTCGTAAGCTCCGAGCCACTGGACTATATTTTCCACGCCCTTGCGGACTGGTCCGCAATTAGTGGGAGGATGATAAATATTCAGTTTTCCCATCAATGCAGTGCGAAGAGCTTTGTCATAATTTCCGGAAATCGAATCTCCAATGAAAAGGTACCGGCCAAGATTCGGATCGTCTTGGGCCTCGGAATCTTCGAGCATTCGAAGGCAGACTTCGCTCGCATGAAAAACATCTTCTTCCATTTTTCCATGAACGAAAGCCTGCTGAACGAAGGGTTTGATATCTTTCTGACTCAGAAGTCCCATGATCCGGTGTTGTCCATCATGTCCCTGCGTTCCTATCTGAAACACTTCTTCTCCAATCTGCACATCCATAAAACGACCATTTTCAAGGATGAATTTTCCTGACATCCAAGGTTTTTCAAGCGTTGGTAATTGGTCGGGGATTGGAGATATATAAAGTTTTCCGTCCATGATTGGACGCCTTCCCCGCTCTTCCCAATTCCTGATCGCTTTTGCATCCTTAAAAGTTCTTTTGACATATAAATTCTGAGGTAAGTCATAGGAAAATTGTTTTTCTCCCATTTCAAACTCAACCCTTCGTGCTTCGAATCCGCCTCTTTGCACACGGGATTGCAAACCGATTTGGACATTTTCCTCGAGCAAAACCTCGATCGCTCCATCTGCATTACGAACATAAAAGTTAACCATCTTTTGATCCAAGGGAGTGATAACACCATTGGTCACCCAGTCGCCAGTCGGAGGGTCGGCGTAGGAACTCTCTTCCTTGATTGTTGTGTAGGCAGAAATATTATCTTGTTGAGCTATACACCCTATCAAGAAAAAGAGTGAAATTCTAAAATTCATGCACTAACCAAAATAAGAAAAATTTAATTTAGGATATTTTGTTTGCGAAATAAAAACGCATCAGAAGTGACTAAAGAAAGAATCAGGGCTTTCATGCTTCCACCACTTTCCCGGTAAGCCTTATGGGCCGCTTGTAAAACCGAGCGATCATGAAGGGTCTCATTGCGCCCCATCCAAAAACGGAAGGCATGACGCACAAACACTTGCTCGACCCGTTCACTGTTTGCCAGCTTCTCAATCATCTCAAGTGCGTTCTTCACGGGTCCATCCAAGGAAGGATCCCCTGAATCAATAATTTCACCGCTGGTGTCGACAGGTTTTTCGAACTCGGTCGTTCGGTATAAACCAGCATGGTTATACATTTCAAAAGGAAGACCGAGTGGATCCATTTTCTCGTGGCAACTCCAACAATACTTTTCTCGCGTGACGCGCATACGCTCACGCAAGGAAACATTTGGTTCATCAGGTAACTGAGCGTCAACAGTGATGGGTACGTCCGGAATTCCTCCGCCTAGTAAACGTTCCCTTACCCAGATACCTCGGTGAATCGCATGATTGTCCATGGCATCAGAATGAGAGACCAGCCAACTGGGTTGAGTAAGAATGCCAAGTCGTTGACTCCCCGGTGCAGTGGCAAGAGTGCGTCCAGGTGTCATAGAGCCGTTACCAAAAGAACGCCGGCTAACTCGAGCAAAAATTGGACTTCCTTTCAAATTGGCTATTTCTAGGTTTGTATTTATTTTGCTACCGGCCTTTCTCTTGATGTCGGTCATTTTCTTTATCAAAGCCTTCAGCTCCTTTTGCTTGTCAGACAGTATTTTTTTGAGCGATTTATCACTCTGGCTCTCTTTTACTTGTGCTTCCAAAGCATTCACTTCTTTGGTCAGAATCTTTCTTTCTTCTGCAATTTCAAATGTAGCAAATTCTTCAGCCTTAGTCTTTTCATTTCGGGCAGTTTCTCTCTCATCCTTCGTAAGCCTACGATTAAAGTATGTTCGATCCTTTCCTGAAATGACAATTTCCTGGGTGGTTAGAAGCTCTTTCAATACATCTTTATCTTCCTCCAGAATGAGCTCAATCAGGCGATCCGTACTCGCAGCAGCTTCAAACATAGCCCGGAAATGAGATGCACCTTTCGCAGTGACACCAGTGCTACTCAAAGCTTTTTCATCCTTACAAATATAACCACCTAAATCATGATCAAAGAAATCCCGGAAGAATCGTAGAACTCTAGGTTTACGAAAGGAATCATCTTCTAGCATGCGGGAAACTTCACGCTTCACATCTTCCCTGCTTCGCATCTTTCCATCCAAGATTGACTTCCTTAAGGTCTCATCGGGAGGAATATAACTCAATGAATGATTTACCGCTAATCCAAGCTCCCAGTCCTGCAACATAAAACGGCCATGCTTATCGGCTTCACCATGCTTCGCTAGTTCAGTACGGAATAATGCATCCCGATCCAGAAAGATCGCGGATAGGCCCATAAATGCGCCATCTTCTGGACCTATCTTATTAATCGATTCCTTAACGATTTGCAGATACTCCAAAACTTCCTTTTCCGATGCTGGACGGAAAGTCAGTGCTTCGAAAAGAAAGGCGATAGTTTTACGTATCGAATCATCCGAAAACTTTTCCTGCCGCATCAAATCATATACTGGAGTGATAGGTCTGACTACCTTGGTATTATAGACAATCGCAGAAGGTAAGCCTCGAAGATCCTCTTTCGGTTTGATTGCGTCATAAGTTTTTGGATTGTCCGTAATTTGCTCGGGGAACTCCACCAGACTCATGGGACCATAAGCCATGTATTTTAGAATATCTTCTGCCTTGGCAAGGATCTGAGTAGCTTCCGAACTATTCACAGAATAAAAATCCGCATAGTTCTCAAACCCATGTTTGCGGTTTGATGACAAAACGACGGGAATGCTCTTAACCGCGGTCTGATAGGCAACAGTTCCGCCCTCCCATCGGATAATCCGGTCGGTACCAAAATACAGCTTCAGCTCTCCTCCATGATTTGTGGGCACAAAATCTCCTCGGGTACGCAGACCGGGCTTATTAGGGTCAAAAGCTGGTTCCGTGTTAATTAGTTCATTAAGACGGGTAATATGTTCCTGTGGAGTTATCCGCCAGATACGAGTTGTTGAAGAAGTGGGCTTCAGTTTTATTCCTTCCGGCAAATCGCCGAACAACAAATTGTGGTCCAAATAGTTAGCTTTTTTGGGATCCAAATGAGCCTTAAAACCTCCTTTATCCTTCATTTCATTCTGTAACTGCTGAACAATCCAATCAGAGAACTCTAGTCGACGAATCACATCGGGCCTTTTCTTGTTTTGGGGAGGCATTTCTCCCATGGTAACCTGTGCCCAAACCGATTTCCAAACCGAAGCATTGATCTGATCCACCGGACCCAGATCTAAAAGGTTTAAACCTGCCTCACTTGTTTCATCATCGTGGCAATCAAAACAATGAGCTTCAAGAAACCCCTCCGCGATATCCTCAAAGTTTCTTGATATAATTGAACCAGGAACATAATCCTTACCATAGGAGACAAAGAATGCACCAAGGACAGCCGCTGCCTGAGCGAATTTCCTAAACACGACTAGGTAAGGATTTCTTTTAATGGTCCGGTACCAGAATCGAACTTCTTCGCCATAGCATCACTCATATTGAACCTGTCACCGGAAACTCCGCTGACCCGCAGCAATGAGTTGTAAAGTGCGTTAATGGGACGCTTTCCATCCAGCTGGGTGAAACAACCCGTTTTGAATGCACCGTCGCAGTTACCGAGTAACATAACTGGCCAATTCGCACCACTGGTGTGTTGTTTATCCGCATTATTACTGGTGTAAACAATCAGAGTATTATCCATCATCGATCCATTACCCTCTGGTACGCTCTCGAGTTGCTCCATCAATTTAACTAGCATCCGGCAGTTATACTGACGAATTTTTATCCAAATAGGATTATCCTTTTGCACCATGTGCCCAAGATTGTGTCCCTGTTTTTCTACGCCCAAACCCTTCCATGCGCCAAAGATTTCTCCACGGCCCGATCCAATGGTTAAGGTGTTAGTGGTACCGGATTTAAGAGCAGAAATGCCAAGATCTAAGAGGGTATCGTGCCAATCGGTTTCGAATTCAGGATTGGTGTATCTTTCGTCCACCTCAGGGGCAAATTTCTTGAGATGCCCGGAGACCTTTGCCAAACGGTCACGCAAACCATTCATATCCTCAAATCCTCGAACATACTGATTGTAACGATTCTTATCACTAGAGGGTAGTGCTTTGCCTTCAAGAGATGACATCTTTTCAATCCTCTCAAGCATCGATGAACGGGCCTCATGTTGATCACGAATGTCCCCTTCCGAAATACCGCCGTATAAGAGTTGGTACAAATGATTGGGATTGGAATGCATGAAGATTGGTTGCCCGGCACCACTGGCAGAAAGATTCGCCACGGTAGGCTTTGCCCGCATATTTTCCATGGAATCCATGCCGATGCAAAGATGAGGTAATAGAGTTTGGGGAAGAACTTTACTCAATTCGTAATCGACTGTCGGCCCGCCTGGAGGTACACCATCACTTCCACGATACCCACCTAAAGCTCCAAAAAATGGACTATGCCCAGGACTGGTATGCTTGCCATGCAAGCCGTTAATAATATGCAATCGGTCCTTAAATGGTTCGAGTGCCTCGATCGGTTCGGGTAACTTTGCCTTAGCGAGGGAACTGCTATTTTTCATCCCATCCGGAATACAGGTACCCGGTTCAAAGCCCTGGTTTTGAAGAAAGAAAATTACCCGCTTGGGAGCGGAAGCGGAAACGGAAGCAAAGGCAGAATTGGGGAATAATGATCCAGAAAAAGCGGCACCCGCACCTAGAGCCAACTGCCTGATGGTATCTCTTCGATTAAGCTTCATGTATTTAAATAATATAAGGTTAATAGAAAATTTCACTACTTTTATACCTTTTTTTTCATATTTTTGATATCAACCTCGCTTAAAAAAAAATTATTTTTTCTTCTTTATACTTTATTGAACACTTCCAATTTCAGATATTAAGAAATGCAATCAATGTTTAAATGTTACCGGATATTCTTCCTTGCATTGTTATTCCTGCAATCCATTCAGGGAAAGGAAATTAGCTCAGTAAGTTATCAAAACAAGGTATTTCCAATACTCGAAAAACATTGTATCCAATGTCATGGATCCGAGAAGCAAAAAGGGGATGTGCGTTTCGACACTCTTTCGATCGACTTCCTGAAAGACCGGACTGCGGCCGAAACCTGGCATGATGCATCGGATCAAATCAAACTGGGAGAGATGCCACCCGAGGAGGAAAATCCTCTTTCCTCCGAGGACAGAAAAATCCTGACCGAATGGATCGACCGTGAATTGTCTGAATCCTTCAAGAAAATGCAGGGCACTGCAAACTCCCTGGTCATTCGCCGTCTCAATCGTGCCGAGTATCAGCATACCATGACTGACCTGCTCGGTCTGGAAATGGACTACGCAGACGAATTGCCCAACGACTCTCTTTCTCCAGACGGTTTTCTCAATAATGGAGCGAACCAGATAACCTCTGCCATCCAAATTGAAAACTACTTAAAATCTGCCCGAAAAGCGCTCAACCACATTCTAGTTGAGGGAGGAAGACCGGAAACCTCTACTAGCGACATGGTTTGGAACAAGGGCAAAATCCGTGGCCCTGGAAACAGTCGCTATCTGGGCCACTCTTCATCCATGCTCGGACGGGTCAATTATTGGCACGGTTCGTATCAGGAACCACCCCGAGATGGCAAATTTACGATTCGCATCAAGGCATCAACTGACCGTAAACCGGGACAACCGATTCCGATTCTCTCTGGGCGGTACGGATATTTCGTCAGTGGACTGACACTTAATATAATGGATGATCTGGGCGAAATCCCGATCTCTTCCAATACTCCAAAGTACTATGAATTCTCCTCTCATGCCCATTTTTTCCCACGGGCTGAACCGGATGTTCCACTCGATAAACTCAACGGTGTGATCACCTTGCAAAATTCCCTGAATGACGGCCAAACTGCCCCGAAAGGTAAGGACGAGGTAATCGAGGAGGAAGTCAATGCGAAGAACACCCGCCAAAAACTTGAAAAATGGGAGAGGGATCGATCCGCACTTATTGCGAAGCAAGACCAATTTGAGCAGGAAACTCTTCCTGATCGTTTCAATAAATGGTTGAAGAAATTACCCTCCCAAGTTCCTGCCCCACACGATTGGCTCATCCTTGGCAATGCCCAACCCAAATCCCTTGAGGGTGCGATCTTTCGGCTCAAGGAAGATGGTTCTTTTCTGGTCTCCGGTTCAAACCCAAAGACGGACCGTTGGGTCGTGACCGCCGAAGTGGATTTACCTATCATCCGGGCTATACGGATTGAGGCACTGGCTGATAAATCGCTCAAAAAAAGGGGGCCAGGCCGAGCCAATAGCGGGAACTTTGTTCTTACCGATCTGCGAATCTTCGCAAAGCCGAGTGGGACAAATGGCAAAGGTAAGCCAGTCCGCATGATTAATCCCATGAGCAACTTCCTGCAAAAGAATGGAAAATCCTCGGTCGCTCTAGCGATCGAAAATAAACCAGCTGAAACCGGTTGGTTATCCGGAGGCACTTTGAATATTGATCAACTCGGTAAGGACCATGCCTGTCTGTTTCCTTTTTCTGAGCCTGTTATCAACAAAGGGGGAACGATTTTCACTCTTGAACTAGACTTCCTCAACAACAAGCGACCCGATAATGGACAACAGACTATCGGAAGACCCCGATTTTCTGTCTCTTCTTCCCCTCTCCCTCCACTTGATGGAAATTCCGTCCGTTCGGAATGGTTCAGTTTAATCAAGACCGTACAAAAATGGGGGGGTGCAGAATCTTTAGACTCTATAGAAATGCAGAAACTGGTGCAGAAGTACAAACCCATTGATCCGATGTGGATTGCCATGAAATCGAAGTTTTTGGGTCATGAAATCCGCAAGCCCCAGCCCCAAATCAAAAGGAAGAAAATAAGGGTTTTCCCCGAAGATCCGGACTTTCCCAAAATCCTTATCGATTCGGTCGAATTCATCCGTAATGACTATCTCTCATGGCCTCCCGTACCACATCGTAAAATTATTCACCAGGGAGAAGACATCCGCCAGCCTGGAACGGCCAAAACGGTAATCGCTCGTTTCCTTCGCCGGGCTTGGCGCCGACCGGTAACCGACGAGGAACTCGGCAAGTGGGTCGGTCATTTCAAAGAAATTTGGAAAGTCGAGGGCTCCCCAATTTTCGCTCTTCGGGAAACCTTGGCCGCTTCCTTAGCCTCCTCCAACTTCATCTACCTGAGTGAACCTCACAAGGGTCAAAAACCAAGAACCCTCAATGCCCACGAACTTGCCTCCCGGCTATCCTATTTCCTTTGGGGTTCCATGCCAGATGTCCCATTATCAACCCTCGCTGATAATGGAAAATTACTTGAAACCGGCATTCTCGAAAAAGAGTTCGAACGGATGCTCAAGGACGAAAAATCCAATCGTTTCGCAGATCAGTTTAGCACGCAATGGTTCGACCTGGACGGGGTCGACCGGGTCGCCATCAACCCTCAATATTACGAGAAATTCGACAGTTCCCTTAAAGCGGCAATGATAAAAGAAACGCGTGAATTTTTCAGGGAAATCCTCCGCAGTAATACCTCCGCCCTCCAGTTCATCGATGCAGACTTCACCATGCTCAATGCTTCGCTCGCCAAACACTATGGACTGGAAGGACCGAAGTCCCAGCGTTTCGAACGGGTCTCCCTCGAGGGAACGGGCCGACCCGGTGGCGTGCTGGGTCACGCATCCATCCAACTCTCCGGTTCAGACGGGGCGGACTCTCACCCCATCAAACGGGCAGTATGGATCCGGGAACGGCTCCTTCATGATCCGCCCAAACCGCCTCCGCCCGATGTTCCTGGAATTGAGCAAAGTGTGGAAGGCTTTGAAAAACTTTCCGTACGCGAACAGTTGGAGGTTCATCGTGAAAAAACGGCCTGTGCCGATTGTCACCGAAGTATTGATCCATGGGGTATTGCCCTGGAGTCCTACGATGCCATTGGTTTGTTTCGGGAAAAAACCGTACGCACCCAAAAACCTATCACCACTCAAACCGTACTACCGGGAAACCATAAAATAAACGGATTGGAGGATCTCAAACAATACCTGATTACTCAAAGACATGAGCAATTTGCCCATGCACTGGTTTCCAAAATGCTCACCTTTGCACTGGGCCGATCCCTTGAGCTAAAGGACGAACCGGTAATCAAAAAATTGAATGAAGAGTTCATGCAAGCAGATTACCGGCTCTCTGCCCTCATGAAAAATATTATTCAAAGTAAACCTTTTTTATCGCGTTAATGAATAAAAAATTACAATTTTTTGTAAGTTTATGAGTATGAATAATCTCAAAATGAACCGAAGGACTATGCTTCGGGCAGCAGGAATTTCCCTGGCACTGCCCTGGATGGAATCCCTTGCGTCCCCATTAGTCCAATCTCCCCCCCGACGGTTCTGTTCTATCTATTTTCCTTACGGCGTAAGCCTCCCGAATCCGGACAGTGAATTTGGTCATTGGAACTGGTTTCCCAAAGGTGAGGGAAAAGATTTTACATTCAATCAATCTCTCAAACCCTTAGAACCTTTACGCAATCAGGTCACAGTGTTAGGCGGTCTATCCCATCCAAAAGTTCGTCGCATTGGTGGACATGACAGTGGTGACACCTTCCTCACCGGCGAAGAAATGAGCCTGGGAGCAACCGGGCTTAAAAATTCAATTTCCCTCGATCAGTTCATGGCCCGGACTCAACGACTTGGAACGGAAACCCGCTTTACCAGTCTGACACTTTCCTCGGACGGAGGGACTGGACTTCCTACTCGCGCCAACACCCTTTCTTATTCAAGCAAAGGCCTACCCATTCCCTCCCTTAATCGTCCGGCACTCGTGTTCGAGCGCCTTTTCGGCTTGAAGGGAGATTCGATTGAGGCACAAAGAAAAGGCCTTAGCCGTACCGGCAGTCACCTCGATCTGCTCATGGACGAAGCCAAGACTCTTCAGCGTAAGCTCGGTAAAACCGATCAAGACAAGCTCGACCAATACCTCACCTCAGTTCGTGAAATCGAGCAGGATGTCGAACGCTCCGCTCAATGGCTCGATGTACCCAAACCAATGGTTAATGCTGAAGGTCTTACTCTTGACGCTGACAACGAGACACCGGGCAAGTTGATTCACACCATGCTCGACTTGATTGCCTTGGCCTTTCAGACCGACTCAACCCGTTTTATAACCTACCAATTGGCTAGCATGCACGGTGCTATTTCTATTGCTAATAAGTTCCCATCCATTCTTGGATTTGCCAAAGATGCGCATGGTCTGGCACACGGTGCCGGGAAGGGAGCAATCGGAGCGGAGAACAAGGGAAAGTGGGACCTTTACCAGACTGAATGCCTGGCTTACCTGCTCAATCGATTAAGCGAAATGAAGGAGGGACACGGCAGCGTGCTCGACAATAGTTGCATACTTTACGGAAGCAGTAACAGTAAAACCCATAACAACACCAACTATCCACTCGTTCTTGCGGGGGGAAAGAACTTGGGTTATCAGCACGGTCAATACTTACGCTTTGATCATGATACCCCATTTTCGAATCTTTTCGTAACCATCCAGAAAAGCCTGGGTGCTGAGGCGGATTCTTTTGCGGACAGCACAGGCGAGATGAAAGAGGTCCTGGCTTCCTAAATCCCCGTGCTTGAAATAAAAGAGAGGTGAAGATAAAGACAAGCGATGCAAAGGAAGTCTTGCGTAGAGTAATTAAGTTTACTGCTTGCGGTTGTCGCTTTGGTCCTGGTGGTGATGGTGCCAAAAAATGGAACCTAAAACCGTAACTCATTCATCCGCCGACGATGTACCATTCCGAGGAGATGACGCTCCCTGGAAAACAATGAGTGCTTGGGTTCAGTCCAAACATGGTGATTGGGTTATCTCCCTTGAATTTGGTCAGTACCATGAAGAAAAGGTACGGGCTATTTTTGAGGGGATTGCCTCCACAATTCAGGTAAAAGCAAATAAGGCAAGGGTCGTAATAAACAAAAGAGAA
>Ga0257126_1000725_pt1 | contig 25818 bp, 22 predicted proteins | sample SI060_120mmetaG_FD_190151 | JGI IMG/M metagenome (GOLD analysis project Ga0257126, IMG submission 190151) | Marine microbial communities from Saanich Inlet, British Columbia, Canada - SI060_120m | ecosystem: Environmental > Aquatic > Marine > Inlet | place: Canada: British Columbia | collected... | reverse complement strand
CATTAAGTTATTGGAACTCTTATCAATATTTTAATATTTGGGTTGTAAAGTCTCTTCCTGCTGAAAGTAACGGTGGAACATTGTTAGGATATGCTCAATTTCCATTTGGTGGTAGTATGTCAACAGACGGTGTAGCGCTTATTGCTAGTCAATTTGCAAGCACTACTTCATCTACTTTAACTCACGAGGTTGGGCATTGGTTGGGATTACGTCATGTTTGGGGTGATGCAGTTTGTGGAGACGATCAAGTTGCTGATACACCACCACAAAGATATTCAAATGGTTTTGGAGATAATCCAGGTCCATTACCTACAACAAATTCATTTCCATATCATGTTGGTTTACAAAATCAAGGATGTATTGCTGATTCTTTAAATTGGGCAGGAGAAATGTTTATGAATTATATGGATTACACTTCAGACCAGTATTGTACAATGTTTAGTAAAGGACAAGCAGATGTTTTTGACATAACATTAAATGGTGAAGATGGAGGTTTGGGATATAGAGAGTACATGTGGCAAGATGAGAATCTAATCGCTACTGGTACAATGGAAGGTGCAATACCACCAGCTTGTAACAAGCAAGCAGATTTTCAAGAAGGCTTTGGAAACTCTTCAATTTGTTTGGGAGAAGAGGCTTGGTTTAAATCAAACAAATCCATGTTTGGATCAAGTATTACTTCTGTACTATGGAATTTAGGAGATGGAAACACAAGTTCAGTAGATAATAATTATTTACACGACTATACACAAGCAGGAGTTTATGATGTTTCGTTAACTATTAATTATGATGAAGTGACTGAAGTTTCATCAGATAATTTAGCTTCTTTAGACCTTAGTAGTGCATCTTCATATGATTCTACATCAATATCCCATATCGTTCAGGGAACACAAGCTGAACTAAATGACATGAATGCTACGAACATTACTACTCATAATATTGATAGTTTAGGAGTATACTTTGGTCTAGATGGTACTTCCTATTACAGAGGGTACGTTGCAAAAAAAATATACACAGCATATTATAACAATACTTGTACATCAACTAAGGTTAAAGAAGGCTTTATTGCTGTTAATCCTACAACAGCTACAAATTCTTCATCATCATATAATTACGGTTTTGATAATGCAAATGATATTGTAGATAGCTGGAGAGTAGTAAGCGCAAATGATGATCCAAGTCAATGGTCATTCAACACTAGTGCGTTAACTTCTTGGGAATGGTTTGAAGGAAATGACAATACATCTTCATGCGTTATGATGTCTTCTAAAGACGGCTCAAGCAACACGGTGGAAAATTTAATTTCTCCATCATATAATTTGAGTTCATATTCATCACCTGCTTTAAAATTTAAATATACGGGAGCTGCAGTTAATACTTTTCCTGAAAATGAGGTTAATGTTTATTATACTACCGACTGTGGAAATAATTGGGCTTTCTTGGGAAGACTTACAAATTTACATGTAGCTAGAGCAGGATTATATACAACAAACTATGCTCCAAATGGAGACTGGCAAGACACTGTTATGACTAAAAACGCTCTTAAGAATGATAATATCCAATTTAAGTTTGAATATTTAAATAGTAGTGCAAGTAATAATTTTTACCTTGATGATATTGAAATTGGAGAGGAAGCAGATTTAATGAAACAAAATGTTGAATCTCTTACGAGAGTTGCAATTTTTCCAAATCCATCTGTGGGAGATGTAAATGTTTTAGTTTCAGGTGTAAAGGACAGAACTATTAATGTTACAGTTTTTGATATTCTTGGAAAAGAAGTTAAAGATGTTTTTTCTGGTCAAGTTATGCAAGATAATTTACAGCTTGAAACAAATCTAAGTTCCTTAGACAAAGGAATATATTTTATTAGTGTAAGTGAAGGAAATACAGTAATAAATACAGGCAAAATTATTCTGAATAAATAATAAATATCATGTAATTTGAGGAGAAAGCACCAATTTATATTGGTGCTTTTTTCATGCATTGCATAGCACTTAATTTATACAAACTTATGTTTGTGAAATGAAAAGGCTATTTCTTTTATCATTTATATTAATATTTATGCATTTTCCAGCTTTTAGCTGTACTTCATTTCCTATTCTTAGTGATACTACTCAAATACAAAAAGAAACGTTAGAAGAGTATCAAATAAGGATTAAAAAACAAGGTGTTCTTACAAAGAAAAATAGTGATTATGAGGATAGTAAAATTGTTAAGAAATGGAAATCTAAATCTATATTTCAAAAATTATTATTAATTATAGCTTTATTATTATTTCTACTATTTCAACTTATAAAAAATGCTGATTTGTCTTGGGATTTTGAAATCAGACAGCCTAGCTAAAAAACAAATTTTAGTGGAAAACAAAAATTAGAAATAATATTAGGCCTCTCTAATGTTTATAATGTCAGCTAGAATTTCCTAAGCTCTAATTTTTTATTTGATAAAACAGCGTAACTGTAATGATGAATCCAATCTCCAAGATTTATATAATTAGCTCTCTCATCAATTTTAACTTCCATTGGTATGTGGCGATGACCAAAGACATAGTAATCAACCGGATTGTTTTGTTGTTGTTCTTTACAATAACCTAGTAGAATTTCTTTCTCTTCATTTTTAAAACTTTCTTGTTTTTTTCTACTCTTATTTGACCAAGCTTGTCCAAGGCCAATTCCAAAATTTGGATGTAATCTAGAAAAGATCCACTTACAGATCTTAGAAGTAAATAATGATTTTAGTATCTTATATTTATAATCACCCTTTCCAAGACCATCTCCATGACCTATAAATATTAGTTGATTATCTTCTTCAATAATAAATTCTTTGAAGTGTACTTTAAGCCCTATTTCTTTCTCTAAATAATCACGCATCCACATATCATGATTACCTACCAAAAAGTGGATTTTAATTCCTTTATCAACTAAATCTGCTAGTTTTGCTAACAGCCTAACAAATCCTTTAGGAACAACCTTCTCATATTCAAACCAGAAGTCAAATATATCTCCAAGAAGATAGATTTTCTTCGCATCTATTTCTATTTCATTAAGCCAAGAGATAATTTTCTTTTCTCTTTTTAAGCTATCTTCATAGTTTGGAGAGCTCAAATGAAAATCAGATGCAAAATATATTTTTTCTTTATTCAAAATAGTTAATCCAATTTTTTTCTAATTAGCTCATTTGTAATCCTTGGGTCCGCTTTTCCTTTTGATAACTTCATAACCTCTCCAACAAATAGGCCAATTAATCCTTTTTTTCCAGATTGATATTCTTTAACTTTCTCAGGATAATTTTTAATAACTTCATCAATTAAATCTGTTAATTTATCTGCATTACTTTCTTGTATCCAATTATTATCAATTGCTATTTGTTCAGCACTCAAGCTAGAATTAAGCAGAGCAGGGAATATCTTGGATTTAGCAACAGAGTTACTAATTTTATTTTCATCAATCAATTTAATTAGTTCAGCAATTCGACTTGCTTTTAAATTAATTTCGTCAATGGATTTTGCATTTTCATTTAAATATGATTTAATAACACCATTCATAAGATTAGCTGCAGTCTTAAAGTTTTGTGTGTGTTGACACAATTCATTAAAATATAAGGCAGTTTTTTTATCTTCAACTATAATATTTGCATCATAGTGTGATAGCTTATACTCTTTTGTAAATTTTTCAAGTAATTCATTTGGTAGTGGAGGCAAAGAATTTTTGACTTTATTAATATATTCTTGAGTTACAATTATTGGTTGTAAATCAGGCTCTGGAAAGTATCTATAATCATTAGCTTCTTCCTTGTGTCTTTGAGATAATGTTTCCCCATTAGCAGCGTTAAACCCTCTTGTTTCATGAACTATTTCTTCACCATTTTCAAGTAATTGAATTTGTCTTTTAATTTCATAGTCAATGGCATTTTTAACATTTCTTGAAGAGTTCATGTTTTTCACTTCAACCTTTGTTCCAAATTTTTCCACTCCTTTTAATCGAACAGAAATATTAGCATCACACCTCAAACTTCCTTCCTCCATATTCCCGTCACAAATGTCTAAGTATCTTACAAGTTTTCTTACCTCATTTAGATATTGGTATGCTTCATCAGAAGATCTAATCTCTGGCTCTGAAACAATTTCAACAAGAGGAACTCCAGCTCTGTTAAGGTCAACTAAACTGTGAAAAGGATCAAGGTCATGGATGCTTTTTCCAGCATCTTCTTCCATGTGAATACGAGTAATATTTATTTTTTTTGGATTATCATTTTTATCAGATATTTCAATATAACCACCATTACAAATAGGAGTTTTATCTTGCGTTATTTGATATCCTTTTGGTAAATCAGCATAAAAATAATTTTTTCTTGCATATTCATTTCTCTCTCTAATTTGAGCATTAACAGCAACACCTAGTTTAACGGCGTATTCAACAACTTTTTGGTTACTTACTGGAAGAGTTCCTGGATGTCCAAGAGTTATTACTGATGTTTTTGTGTTTGGTTGTGCACCATATATATTTTCATCATTGGAATATGCTTTAGTTTTAGTTTTTAACTGAGCATGTACTTCTAAACCAATTACAGCCTCATATTTAGTAGTCGTGTTCATGTTTAATTAAAAATAATTTTTTCTGAAGCAATTAATTTATTTTTTTTGTAAAAATTAAAAAAGTAAAAACCATTACGAATATTTCGTTTTTCAAATGTATTGATATCCTGATTTAATTTTTCCGTTCTAACTTTTCTGCCAAAAACATCTATAATCTCAACTTTAGTAGCGTTAATATTATTAATACTAAATGATGAATTTATTGGGTTAGGGTATATTAAAGTATTTAAATTTTGTTCACTAATTGAAGTTGAAGCGGATAATTCAAATACGTATAATCCTGATTGCATATCTGAAACAAGAATATTGCCTGAACTTAAATAAGGATATACTCCCCAAGCACCTCTATAAGAAATATGATTGTTTGGAAGATAAGTATCGTATGAATTAACTTGAATAGGATTTGATGGATTGCTAATATCAAACACCCTTAGTCCGTCATGATAATACGCAATGTATAAAAGATCACCTTTAATTATTCCATTATGTGCCATTGAATTTGGGTCAACTCCTGAGCTGAATGTTGCTAATACACTAATATTTGAATAATCACTGATATCTAAAATCTTTACATCATAACCGTGATTTTCATCTTGCATTGCATAAATAGTACCATCATCATTTACCCATCCAGAATGATTGTATCCCGCATCAGGATAAGATGTATAAGAAGCAAGTTCAACTGGAGAATCTGCTGTTGAATTTACCATTGAATAGTCCATTATTCTTAGGCCATCATTTCCACAATTAAGAAATGCAGTGTCATTTTTCACATATGCATCATGAACATGCCCAACATCATTATAGATATTAATTAATACAGGATTTTCTGGGTTACTAAGATCAAATACTTCCATTGCCTCTCCAGTAGCACAGGCATATAATTTTGTGGTGGCTGTATCAATAAAAATATTGTGTACTTTGTTTAGTAAGCTGTTAGAATCATAAACTGTATTTACTGCATTAGGTAAGCTCGAAATATCTACTATCTGAAGAGTTGATGTTGATCCTTCGTCACAAACGATATATAAATATCCATTATGGTCATGATAGTCTCTATGAATAACACCAGGACCTGTATATGCTCCTGCAACAAATGCAATTTCACTACTACTTTGTGGATTCGTTACATCAAAAAAGTGTGTTCCTGCTGTTGAACCAATAATTGCAATTTCACTCCCATTTATATTTAAACCCCAAATTTCGTTATAGGTGTTATTGTAGGCACTTGATCCAACAAGAGTAGTGTCTTCCCAATGAAATAGAAGATTGGTATTCTGCTGACTATATAAATCAAGTTTAAAAAATAAAATGATTAAAAATAAGATAGAAACTTTTTTCATGTAATTATATTTTAGAAATTAGTTCAGTTATTAGTTTTGTTAAAATAGGTTGAGTTTTTTCAGCAACATTTTGAACATCTTCATGAGTGACAACTTGAATTTTTCCTGGTACTCCTAAATCGGTTATAACTGATATGGCAAAACAATTCATGCCTGCATGTCTTGCAGCAATAACTTCTGGAACTGTAGACATTCCTACCGTGTCTCCACCAATAATTCTGAAGTATTTGTATTCAGCTGGAGTTTCTAGTGTTGGACCAGTTACACCTACATAAGTACCCTTTTGAATTTTTATATTATTTTCACTAGCTATCTTTTCCACAATAGAAAGCATCTTCTTACTATATGGCTGACTCATATCAGGAAATCGAGGGCCAAGTTCTTCAATATTTTTACCAATTAATGGGTTTGGAATAAGATTAATATGATCGTCAATAAGCATCAAGTCTCCAATCTCAAAAGATGGATTTACACCGCCACTTGCATTAGAGATTAAAAGATTTTCAACGCCAAGGTATTTCATTACTCTAACAGGAAAAATAACTTTTTGCATATCATAGCCTTCATAATAATGAAATCTTCCCTGCATTACAATTACTTCCTTACCATTAATAAATCCAAATATTAGTTTTCCGTTATGACCTTCCACAGTAGAAACTGGAAAATTTGGAATTTCATCATAAGAAAAAGAAAATTTAATGTCAATTTCATCAACTAGACCTCCGAGACCTGTTCCAAGTATAACACCAATTTTAGGATTAAAATTTGTATTAGTTTTTAAAAACTCTGCAGTTTTTTTAATTTCCATCAACATATCTTATTATTTTTTGATTAAATTCTCCTTGGTCAAGAATCTTTATTTCAATAGGTAAAAATACAACTTCCATATTTTTAAAGTCTTCTTTAAACTGAACTAATTTCACACTATCTTTTTCGGTTGTTAAGATAATTTTTTTTGTGCTCTTAATTGAATCACAATAAAATAATATGTTTTTTATATCTTCTTTAATATAATTATGATGATCCTTAAATTCAAAATGTTTTATAATAGTACTCTGTGTTTTTATATGCTTAATAAGAGATGTTGTATTTGCGATTCCAGAAATTAAGATGATATGATATCCATTAATATCAAAGATCTCATTATTGAATATATTTTTTGGTTTTAAGTATTTAACTCTTGAAAAGCTTGATTTAGCTTGAGAAAATTTTGAGATTTCTTTTTTGATGTTTTGAATTTCATCATTCTCTAAATTATGTTCTATGTTAGTTGTTATTACATAGTTAGCTCTTCTGCTTTGTTTTTTATTTTCTCTTAAGTGCCCATATGGAAGTAGGTAGTCTTTATAAAAAGGTTTATGAAAGCTTGAAAGTAATATGTTAAGCCCTGCTTTTACCCATCTGTGTTGAAACCCATCATCTAATAAAATCACTTCAATTTCATTGTGGTTTTTAATTATGTGATTAATTGCTTTTACTCTATTTGCACAAACAATTACTAATGCATTGGGGTTTTTTCTTTTTAACATTAAGGGTTCATCTCCAACCATATTGAAATCACTATCTATTTTAACAGAATAAAGATTTTTTGATTTTCTTCTATAACCTCTACTAATTATTGCAACTTTTTTATGGGCTAATATTTTAAAAATATAATCAGTATGTGGTGTTTTACCACTTCCACCAACATTTAGATTTCCAATACAAATTATTGGAATGGAAAATGATTTTGCTCTAAAAATGCCAATGTCAAAAAGAAAATTTCTTAATGATGATATTGCAGCATAAATTATTGAAAATAGAAAAAGTAAAATTTTCATGAGACAAAGATAGGATTTTAGATATTACTATATTTATTAAGTTTATTACTTTTGGAATATGAAAATACATGAAATTACTGATTTTTTAGAGGAAATTGCACCTTTGCATTATCAAGAAAGTTATGATAATTCTGGTTTATTAGTTGGCGATTTTAATTCTGAAATTAAAGGAGCTCTAATTTCCTTAGATTGCACAGAGAGTGTAATTGATGAAGCTATCTCTTTAGGAATTAAATTAGTTATTTCTCACCATCCAATAATTTTTAGTCCTTTAAAGAAAATTAATGGAAAAAATTATGTTGAAAGAGTAATCCTAAAAGCTATAAAGAATGATATTGCTATTTATGCGATTCATACAAATCTTGATAACATATATGACGGAGTAAATAGTAAAATTGCTGAAAAATTAGGTTTAATTAATTGCAAGATATTATTACCTAAAAGCAAACAGATTAAACAGCTTGTTGTTTATTGTCCTACAACACACGCTTTACCTTTGAAGGAAGCATTACTTGAAAATGGTGCCGGATCATTTAGAACTTATGATAATTGTAGTTTTTCAGTAAAAGGAAAGAGTACTTTTAAACCAAAAAGAGGCAGTTCTCCATTTTTAGGTAATATTGGAGATGTGGAGCAAGTCGATGAAGAAAGATTAGAGTTTTTTTTTAATAATGAGAATGAAAAACTTCTTTTAGATGTTATGCGTAAAAATCATCCTTATGAGCAAGTAGCTTTTCAAGTTTATTCATTGGATAATATCAGTTCAGATATAGGAAGTGGTTTGATAGGGGAGTTACAAAATGAAATAGAATCCAAAAAATATCTAGATTTACTTAAGACCAAGATGCATACTAAGTGTATTCGGCATACTAAAATTATAAATAAAAAAATAAAAAAAATTGCTATTTGTGGTGGTAGTGGTAGCTTTTTAATAGACGAAGCAAAAAGACAGAATGCTGATCTTTTTGTTTCTAGCGATTTTAAATATCATGAGTTTTTTGATGCAGAAGATAAAATTATAATTGCTGACATTGGACATTTTGAGAGTGAGCAGTTTACAAAGGATTTAATTTATGATTTGCTTAGCAAAAAATTTACTAAGTTTGCCGTCCAATTATCTAATGTAAACACGAATCCAATAAATTACCTATAATATGGCAAAGAAAAAAGCTACAATAACAGTTGAAGATCGTTTAAAGGCACTATATCAGCTACAAATGATTGATTCAGAAGTAGATAAAATTCGAATTGTAAGAGGTGAATTACCTCTAGAGATAGAAGACCTTGAAGACTTATTAGCGGGTATGCAAACACGTTTAGATAAACTAAACTCTGAGCTTGACGTTGTAAATAATGAAATTTTAGCTAAGAAAAATGCTAATTTAGATGCTGAAGCTTTAGTTAAAAAGTATGAAAAGCAACTTAAAAATATTAAGAATAACAGAGAGTTTTCTTCTTTAACAAAAGAGTTGGAGTATAAGACTTTAGAAATTCAACTCAATGAAAAGCAAATGGCAGAGTTAAACGCAAAGACTCTACACAAAGATGAGGTAATTAATGAAGTTAAAGTTCAGGTTGCTGACAAAGAAGAGGAATTAGCTGTGAAAAATAAGGAGCTTGCAGCTATTATTAAAGAAACAGAAAAAGAAGAGAAAGTCTTACTAAAGAAATCAGAAAAAGCACAAGAAGTCATTGAAGAAAGGATTTTAAAGTCCTATACTAGAATTAGAAGTAAGGTGGTCAATGGATTAGCAGTTGTTTCTGTAGATAGAAATGCATGTGGTGGTTGTTTTAATCAGATTCCTCCACAGCGACAATTAGATATTCAAATGCATAAGAAAGTTATCGTTTGTGAGCACTGTGGTAGAATACTTGTTGATTCAAATATTTTAGATTCATAATTAAAACAACTAAATGATTAAAAAGGGATTTCATATTTTTGAAATCCCTTTTTTGTTATATGAGAATTTTTACATATCTATTTGTTTTTTTTTCCTTTTTAAATACAGCAAATGCTGCATTTGATTTGAATTCTAATATGTCAAATGCATATTCTTATTGCATTGATTTAAATTTTTCGAAGGCAAAAGATTTTTTAGAAATGGAAAAAAATGTAAATCCAGAAAATGGGTTTATTTACTTAAATGAAAATTACATAGATTTTTTAAAAATTATAATAACCGAAGACAAATCGTATTTTGATCAACAAAAATTATTTAAGAACAAACGTTTAAAAAAATTGAGGAGCAACGACAAAAATTCTCCTTTTTATCTCTTCTCTCAAGCAGAAATATATATTCAATGGGCTTTTGTAAGAATTAAATTTCAAGAGTATTTTCTAGCTGTATACGAGTTGCAAAAAGCTTACAATCTTTTAATCAAAAATGAGGAGTTATTTCCTGATTTCATTTTGAATAAAAAGAATATTGGCGTGCTAAGAGTCTTATTAGGATCAATTCCTGATGAATATAATTGGATTCTTAGTTTCATTGGATTAGAGGGTAGTATTAATAAAGGATTTGATGATTTGTATTCTGTTTTAAATTATACCGAAAATTATGAAAAACATAATATCTATGAAGATGAGGTAGTTTTTTACTTGTCATTTTTAGAAATGAATATGCGAGATATAAAACAGTCTAGATTAAGTTTGTTGAATAAAATAGAAGATTGTTGTCTCTCTAGTAATTTATTAGTCTTTTGTGCTGCAAGATTATCTAATAAAATTGGTGATAATCAACGAACGTTAAAGATTTTGGGCCAAGTCAAACCCTCAAATAATAAGATAAACTTCTACTATTTAGATTATTTATACGCCATGTCTAAATTATATCAACTAAATTTTGAAGAAGCTGAAAATTCATTTTTAAGATTTCTGAATAATTTTAAGGGAAATAATTATATAAAATCTGCCTACCATAAACTATCTATAATCTCTTTTTTAACGGACTCATTAGAAAAGAGAGGTTTTTATCAAAATAAAACTTTGGAAATGGGGCAAAGTTTTATTGAAGAAGATAAGTATGCAGAAAACCAGGTGAAAAAGAGAAATATAGGCGATAAAGATTTGATAATGGCTAGATTGTTATTCGATGGTGGATATTACCAAAGGTCACTAAATATTTTAGAATCAGTTAATCAATCATTTTTGATAGACTATAATCTTACGGAGTATTATTATAGAATTGCTAGATTATATCAAAAGTTAAATTATTCAAAAAATGATATTCTTGATGCTTTTTATGCTCTTCTTGATTTAGATAACACATATAATTTGTATTATTTTCCTATGTCTAATTTGCAAATTGCTTTAGAGTATGAAAAAGAAGAAAATCATGAAGCTGCTATAATTTATTTTCAAAAAACATTAAAATATAATTCTTTTGATTATGAAACTGGAATTAAGAAAAGTGCAAAAGCAGGTCTAAACAGAATACAGAACGATTAATATCTTAATCCCAATGTAATAACTACATTATGATTTGTATAAACTAAGTCCGTTGAATTTATGAATTCACTGTTATACATTTGGTAATTATCTGAGCGTTGAGATAAAATATATGCTAAATCAAAGTAATAACTCCCATAATTAATTCCAGTTCCAAATGAAAAGTTCTCGCTTAACACCTCTTCATTTTCTAATAATGGGTTTGAGTTACGTAAATAGCCAGCTCTAAAGCTGTAAGTGTTCATTTTATATTCTACACCTAATCTAATATTTTCAGTTTTCCCATAATTACTTTCAATATTATTGTTTTCATTATAAAATATTTCTGTACCATCATCATTTCTTAAATTATTAGCTCGTAATTGAGATGTTGAATAATCAATAATTTCATAATCTGCACTTAAGAGTATTCGATTATCAATATTAGCAGAAATACTAGCTATAGCTTTCCAAGGAGTAGTTAGTTCGTATTCGAAATAATTGGTTGGAGAATATTCACGATAGCTGGTATCAGTAAAATTTGCTTGTGTAATTGTTCTAAACTCTTCTTGAATATTAAATACAGTTGGCGTGTGTAATGCTCCACCAATTTTAATATTATCATTTATCCTATATATTCCTCCTAATTTTAAATTAATCCCTTCACCGTTAGCATAGAGGTTTTGCATGTACTCAAATGATTCTAGATTATTTAAAGTATCAGAAAAAATATCTTCTCTATGATTAATTACTTCTGAATATTCAAATGTTGGAATTCCAATAGTTGCGCCAAGATATAGTTTCTCTTCAAATGATGTTCCCAATGACAATACAAATTCATGCATGTCTCCATTTGAACTAAATTGATGTTTTTGTCTTTTTAAACCATTACTCATCACATGCGAAATATAATTTCCATTATCATATAGATATTCATTTAACGATGTATCAACTGAGTTGTTTTGAAGATCAATTATATCTGTCCAGAATGCTGGAGATCCAAAAAACACATCTAGCTCGTTAATTGTACTTCCTTGAGCCATAGCAAGAAGATTGTCTGCTAAAGAAGATGTATTGTTAAGAGTGTTGATATAAATGTTATTGTCGTAATTAGCTAATTGATTTACTCCAATTCCAAAATTTATTCTTTTCCAGTTGTTATCGCTTTTTGGATTAGAAAAGATAAAACCAAAATTGCCAATGCTACCATTGGATATGTTTTCATCAAATTTTTCAGAGTAGGAAATATCATCTAACAAAACAATTTTATTGTTGTATGAAGTAGTATTATTTAATGTAAAAGATGGTGAGAATGTAATTTCAGTGAATTGATACATTCCAATTCCTGCAGGATTATAGCTAAGACAAGAAAAATCTCCTCCTAATGCGCCAAAGGCTCCTGCAAGTGAAGTAGATTTAGCAGTTCCAAACATATTTTGTTGGGAGTATCTTAATGCATCAAATTCATTTTGAGCATTTGAAAAAAATGTGAAGAAACTAAATGCTAACAGGGTGATTTTAAATTTCATGTTTATTTTCTTTTTGGGCTTCTACTTTTTGTTCTTGTTCCAGAAGATCTTGATCCGGACGATCTATAGTTTGAACGATTGTTTGATTTATATGTATTCTTAGATTTATAAGTTTTTTGTTTTGTATAGTTAGATTTTTCTCTTGATCCTTTTTCTTTTTTATTACTGTTATTTTTTAACGTATTATTTAAAATGTTATTAAGAGAACTTGATCTATTGGTTGTTGTCTTTGTTGTCTTTGTTGTTTTGTATGTTTTGCTATTTGTACTATTGGAATTTGGAAATTTCCAATGACCTCTGGTTTTAACATTTGTTTTTATTAAATTTCTATTATTTGAATTAAGATTGCCTCTTGGACCATATGTGTACTTGTTGTTATTTAGGTTATTGGAGTAGAAATTATGATTATTATGGAGGCCATGGTTCCCATGATGTCCATGATGTCCATAATGCCCATAATTATTCCAAGAATAGTAGTTATAATGGAATGGAGAGTAGTAGCTGTAAAAGGGAGTGGATAAATGGTATGGATAGTCCCATCCATATCCAGAATATATGCTTGAACCCCAGTAAAAAGGGTCTGGATTGTACCAGTAATAATCGGTATAAAAACCAGAATAGAAGCCGTAATTTAACATCATTGGCCTGTGAAATCTTCTTATTCTTGACGAATATGAAAAATCATAATAATCATCTGCTAAATAATACTCTTCATTATTATTAGTTGATGTATCAACTAAATTTATGTCTTCTTCAGGGTATGCATCATTTATTTTTTCTACTGAGCTGAAATCATCACTCGAAAGGTAATTAGGGTCAGAGAAAAAAACTTGATTTGTAGAGATACATGAAGATAAAAAGAAGATAAAAAAGTAAATGATATATGAATTTTTCATAGGTATTTTTAATATTAATTATCTGTTTTAAAGCTTTAAATTAATTAGTTTTGTATGTTTGAACTATAACGTTATTGTTCTAACAAAATTACATTATTTAATATAAAATGTCAAAAAAGATAACCCCTAGATCACAAGATTATTCTTTATGGTATAACGATATTGTTCAGCATGCTGATTTAGCAGAAAACTCTGGCGTAAGAGGGTGTATGGTCATTAAACCATATGGTTATGCCATTTGGGAGAAAATGCAAGCAGAATTAGATAAAAAGTTTAAGCAAACTGGGCATGTAAATGCTTATTTTCCATTATTTATTCCAAAATCCTATTTTAGTAAAGAAGCAGATCATGTTGATGGATTTGCTAAAGAGTGTGCTGTTGTTACTCACTACAGACTAAAAAATTCTGAAGACGGAAAGGGAATTGTAGTAGATGAAGATGCTAAGTTAGAAGAAGAATTAATTGTTAGGCCAACATCAGAAACAATAATTTGGGATACTTATAGAAAATGGATTCAATCCTATCGTGATTTACCTTTATTAGTTAATCAATGGGCAAATGTTGTAAGGTGGGAGATGAGAACACGTCTTTTCTTAAGGACAGCAGAGTTTTTATGGCAAGAAGGTCATACTGCTCATGCCACCAAAGAAGAGGCTTTAGAGGAGACCGATAAAATTATAAATTTATATTCTGATTTTGCTCAAGATTTTATGGCTATGCCTGTAGTTATTGGCGCAAAATCTGAAAATGAAAGATTTGCTGGTGCACTTGAAACCTATACTATAGAGGCGCTAATGCAAGATGGTAAAGCATTACAAGCTGGAACTTCTCACTTTTTAGGTCAAAATTTTGCAAAGGCCTTTGATGTTAAGTTTGCTACAAAAGAAGGTACTCAAGAACATGTTTGGGCAACATCTTGGGGAGTTTCTACTAGACTAATGGGAGCGCTTGTTATGACTCATTCTGATGATAAAGGTCTTGTTTTACCACCAAAGCTTGCGCCTTTCCAAGTTGTAATTGTTCCAATTTATAGAAATGATGAGCAGCTAGAAAAAATTAAAGAAATTGTTTTAGAAATTAAATCATCTTTAGAGCAAAGAAATATTACTGTTAAGTTTGATGATAGAGATACTCACAAGCCAGGTTGGAAATTTGCAGAATATGAACTTAAAGGAGTTCCTGTAAGATTAGCAATTGGAATGAGAGATGTTGAAAATGGAACTATTGAAGTTGCTAGAAGGGATACTTTGGAAAAAGAGACTTTAAAAGTTGAAAATATTGATGTGAAGGTTGAGAATTTACTACATGATATTCAAAAGAATTTATTTGATAGAGCAAATGATTTTAGAGAAGAGAACACATTTAAAGCTGATTCCTATCAAGAGTTTAAGGAGTTGATAGAAAAAGGAGGCTTTGTTTATGCTCATTGGGATGGAACTAGTGAAACAGAAGAAATTATTAAAAATGATACTAAAGCTACTATAAGATGTATTCCGGATACCTCTGACATTAATGAAGGTAAGTGTATTTTGTCAGGCAAAAAATCGAAGCAAAGAGTATTATTTGCTAAAGCTTATTAATAATGAAAAATGAAGTAGAAATTCTAAAACTTTTAAAAGAAAAGTCGGCAACTAAGCAATTAATCTATAGAAATACAAAAGAAGTTTTTGATGATTTAGTTATTTCTTTAAAGTCAAAAGAAAAATCATTAACTACTTTGTTAAAAGATCAAAAGGAGAAGGTTGAACTTGAGTTTAAATCAAATGGAGTATTTGATGTTCAGCTTAAATTTGCAGGAGATACACTTCTTTTTCACATGCATTCTAACATATTTGATTTCCCTTCGTCACATGAAATTTTCAAGTCAAAATACATTAAAACAGATAAGGCAAGAAGTTTTTGTGGGGTAATTAATATTTATAACTTTCTTTCCGATTCATTAAAATATAACCGCTTAAATGATGAAGGAGTTTTAATAGGAAGGATTTTTATAAATAAAGAAAAAAAATTTTTTGTTGAAGGCGATGAGGATTTAGGTTCTTTGTTTAAAGATTTTTCTAAAACGAAAATTAATAATGAATCAATTGAAGAAATCATAAATGCAAGTATGATTTTTACTTTAAATTTTGATTTATGTTCTCCCAATTTTAATGATGTGAGATTAGTTTCTGTTCATCATTTATTAACAATGAGTATGAATCAAAAAATCAAAACCTCTAAAAGGTTAGGATACCATCTTTCCCATGAAGAGAAATAATTATTAATTATTTGCTAGGTTTTAAAAAAAGTATAAATTTGCAGCCTTGATTAAGAATCATTATGGCCCGGTCGTCTAGTGGTTAGGACGCCAGGTTTTCATCCTGGTAACCGGGGTTCGATTCCCCGTCGGGCTACAAAAAAATAATATATATGGCAAATCATGCTTCAGCGTTAAAAAGAATTAGACAAACTGCAACTAGAAGGTTGTTAAATAAGTATAAACATAAAACAACCAGAAATGCAATTAGAGAATTACAAGCTTTAAAGGATAAAAAAGCAGCTTCTGCTTTACTTCCAAAGGTTGTTGGGATGTTAGATAAACTAAGTAAGACTAATATTATCCACAAAAATAAAGCAGCTAATATTAAGTCAAAATTAACTAAACATGTGAATTCTTTAGTAAAAGCAAAATCAGCAAAAGCTGCTCCAAAGGCTAAATAATTTACTCAACATAATTTAAACAAGGCTTATCATTTTTTGATAAGCCTTTTTTGTATACTTTTAATTTATGAATAATATTTCTGATGTATTTTTTGATCTAGACAGAACCTTATGGGACTTTGATTATAATGCACATAAAACTCTTATTGACATTTATAATGACTTTAATCTCAATGAATTTAATATTGATTTAAAACAATTTATAGATAGGTATACATTTCATAACGAGCATTTATGGTCTTTGTACAGAAATAATAAAATTTCAAAAAGTCTTTTAAGGTCACAAAGATTTGGATTAACCTTAAATGAATTTTCAGTTGACAACAATGATTTAGCAGTTAAAATAGGAAATGAGTATATTAAAAAATGTCCTTTACAGACTTCTCTTTTCCCATATGCAATTGAAATATTAAATTATCTAAAAACTAAATATAAGCTTCATATTATTACTAACGGTTTTGATGAAGTCCAACATATTAAATTAAAAGCATCTGGATTAACACATTTTTTCAATGAAATAGTAACCTCAGAAAAAGTAGATGTTAAAAAGCCAGATCCTAAAATATTTAATTATGCGTTAACAAAGGCTAAAACAAGCTCTGTAAAAAGTATAATGATTGGAGACGATTTGCCAGTAGATATCTTAGGAGCTAAACAAGTAGGAATGTCTCAAATTTATTTTAATCCTAATAAAAAAAATCATAATGAAAAAATAGATTATGAAATTTCTAGTCTTGATCAAATAAAAGATATTCTGTAATTATTTGGTTACTTCAATAAGTGGTTTGCCAGTACATCCATTAGGAAATGAGATTTCTAATAATGAGCTTAGAGTAGGAGCAATATCTTTGATGTTTGCAAGATTTGTTGTTTCGCCTTTCGAAATTTTATTTCCCCAGAAAATTAAGGGAACATGTGTGTCATAACTATGTGAAGACCCATGAGTTGTTCCTCCCTTTTCCCAGCCTTTCCCAATCCAGCCTGGTTGAAGTTCTACAATTACATCGCCAGACCTTTTGTGGTTAAATCCTTGTTGAATTTTAGCGTGTGTTGAATGATTGTATTGATAATTATGCAATTGATGAGCAGTATAGGTGTTTTTAATTCCTTCTTGTTTTAATAAAAAAGCACTACATATTTCAGTTATCAATCTTAGAGTTTCAGCACCCATATTTTTCTCAATAAAATCATGATTTAGAAATAATTGATTATTTGAGTAATTTAGAATTAGATCTTTAACTGAAAAATCCTTTTCTGGCCAATTCAATTGATCTCTTAGATGTGACTCCAGCTCATCAATCATTTCAGAATTAGAAAAATATCCTGAAGGGATATTAAATTGCATTAACTTACTTGGCTCTGAAGCAACGCCATGATCTGCTGTTAAAAATACAATTGCATTTTCTTTTCCAATTTTAGTATTTATATAATTTAAAAGCTTTGCAATATCATTATCTAGACGTTTATATGTATCTAATATTTCAAATGAGTGAGGGCCATATTGATGACCAATATAATCTGTAGATGAAAAACTAACTGTTAAAAGATCTGTAGAAGAATTTTGTCCAAGATTCTCATTCTTTAAAATTTCTAAAGCTAGGTCTGCTAAAATTGTATTTCCATAAGGAGTACTTTTAATTATTCCAAATCCTTTTAAATCTATTAAGGAATCTAAATTATGTGAGAATTTGTCTTTAAAAGACCACCTAGACTCAATATAGCTTGAAGTTGATTTTTGATTTTGATATTCAAGTAGCCAGTTAGGAAGATTGTCCATGTAAAAACTACTACTAATCCAATCTCCGTGACCATCCATCCAATAAGCAGCATCTGCAGAGTGACCTGCAGAAAGAATTGCTCCTCTATCTTTTAATGAAATTCCAATAACTTTAGATTCAGGATTAAACAACTGCATCTCATCACCAATAGTAGTTGTTAGCATATGATGAGGAGACATTTTACCATCTTCTGAACTAATATCAATCGTATTTTGTTCGCAATTACATACAGTATGCATATCTCCATTTCCTGCGCAGTAAACACTTTTCTTTAACTGTTTATCATACCAATTGTTAGCTATAATACCATGATGAGCTGGAGTGGTTCCAGTAAAAATACTTGCATGACCAGGACCTGTGTATGTAGGTGCATAACTAAAATGGGTGTTTTTAAAATAATACCCTTCTTTTACAAGCATTTTGAATCCATTATTTCCAAAATCGTTCCAAAACCTATCGATATAGTCATAGCGCATTTGATCAACAACGATACCTATAACTAATTTTGGTTTTTTTGCTTCAACATTAATGTATAAAACAATTGAAATTAAAACTAGAAGTGTTTTTTTCATTTTATTTTTTTTAATTGAAAAACTCCGATTGATAAAATTACAGCAACAATAACATCATATATTGGGCTTACATTTGGCCAGCCAAAATTCCAGATAAAAACTAATAGTAGCCAAAGAAACCATATTTTATTAAATTGTTTCACCTATTTTATATTGTACAATTTTATATGATAACAAACTTACAACAATTGCCCAAAACATGCCTCCTAAAATATCAAGCGGAAAATGAACCCCAAGATAAATTCTACTAAATCCTATAACTGTAGCTAGTGAAAATAAAAGAATAAATAAACTCTTGTTTTTAGTTAACAGTCCTATAAAAAAGGCAATTGAAAACATATTGGAAGCATGTGAAGAGATAAAGCTATAAAGCCCTCCGCAATTTAAAACAATACGTATTTCATCTAATTGATGACAGGGGCGTAATCTTTGAAATATTTCTTTAAAAAAATGGACACTTCCAAAATCAGCAAGGAAGATTAAAAAAACAATTGATAATAAAATCCACAAGAAGTTGTTTTTAAATTTTTTGTAAAGGATAAATAAAATATAAATATAAAGAGGAATAAAAACATACTTATTGCTAAGTAAAATCATAGCTTTATCAAAGCTAACCTCTCCGTTTAAATTAATTAATTTAAAAAGAAAGAGATCAAGATTTAATAAAGACTCCATTAAAAATTTAATTGTGACCAAATTTTATCCTTGAGTTTAGATAGTCCTTTTTCTGCAATTGATGAGAAAAAGATGTGTTCAATCTCTTTTGGTAGTGTTTTTTTAATTTCTAGTGTTAACTCTTCATCCAGCATGTCACACTTACTAATTCCAAGAATTCTTTCTTTATCTAAAAGTTCTGGATTATATTTTTTTAGTTCATTAAGTAATATTTGATATTCTTGTTTTATGTCATCAGCATCAGCTGGAATTAAAAAAAGTAATGTAGAATTTCTTTCAATATGCCTTAGAAATCTTAAGCCTAACCCTTTTCCTTCAGCAGCTCCCTCAATAATCCCAGGAATATCAGCCATAATAAAAGATTTATGCTCTCTGTAGGAGACTATTCCTAAATTTGGGACAAGTGTTGTAAATGGATAGTTTGCAATTTCAGGTTTTGCAGCAGAGATAACAGAAAGTAGTGTTGATTTTCCAGCATTTGGGAATCCAACAAGACCTACATCTGCTAAAACTTTTAGTTCTAATACAAACCAGTTTTCTGAACAGTCAATTCCAGGTTGAGAATAATGTGGAGATTGATTTGTTGAAGATTTAAAATGCGAATTTCCCCTACCTCCTTTACCTCCTTTTATTAAAATTATTTCTTCATCTTGAGAGGTAATTTCCCCAAGAACTTCTCCTGTTTCAAAGTCCTTAGCTACAGTGCCAAGAGGAACTTCAAGGTATTTATCTTCTCCATCTTTTCCTGATGAATGATTTCCCCCACCAGAACCACCATGTTCAGCAAATATATGCTTAGTATATTTAAGAGGTAAAAGTGTCCATAATTGCTGATTTCCTTTTATTATAATATGCCCACCTCTTCCTCCATCCCCACCATCAGGACCTCCTTTTGCAGTAGTTCTGTCTCTTAAAAAGTGAGATGATCCAGGACCTCCTTTACCAGAACGACATAATATTTTAACATAATCAACAAAGTTGGAATTCTTGACTTTCATTATAAACTATTTATAACACTGTTTATATTATTTGAAATATCTGAAATTGAACCTATCCCATCTATTTCATGAAGTTTATTTTGATTTTTGTAAAATGATTTTAATGGGGAGGTTTTTAGATTATATTCTTTAATTCTATTGCTAATAATTTTTTCACTTTGATCATCTGATCTTCCAGAACTTTTTCCTCTTTCTAATAATCTTTTAATTAATTCATTATCTTCAACTTTTAGTGATATCATAGCAGAAATTGAAATTTCTTTCTTGTCTAATAGATTGTCAAGAGCTTTTGCCTGCTCAGTTGTTCTTGGGAAACCATCGAAGATAAAACCCTTACTTTTATTATTACTTTCAAGTTGAGACCCAATCATACCAATCACAACTTCATCAGGCACTAGTAGCCCATCGTCCATATATTTTTTAGCTTCGATACCAAGTTGTGTTTTATCACCAATTTCTTTTCTTAAAATATCTCCAGTTGAGAGGTGTGTTAGATTAAATTTATTAATTAACAGTTCTGATTGTGTTCCTTTTCCGGCACCTGGAGGTCCAAACAATACTATATTTAACATGCTCTAATTTTTTAATTTATAAATATGTTTAAGATTTCTTCCTAATTCATCATAGTCAAGACCATATCCAACAACAAAATCATTTGCAATAGATTTTCCAATATAATCTATTTGGTAATCTTTTGTGTAAGCGTTTGGCTTAAATAATAATGTCGCTACTTTAATATTATTTACATCCAATTTTTTAAGCGATAATATTATTTTTTCTAATGTAATTCCAGTATCAATAATATCTTCTAATATTATAACATTTCTGCCTGATATGTCTTTAGAAATACCTACAAGTTCATTAACTTTTCCAGTAGTGTTTAAACCTTCATAAGAAGCAAGTTTTAAAAAAGAAATTTCAGCATCTAGATCTGTTATATTTCGCAATAAATCTGCGGCAAAGAGAAAAGATCCATTTAAAATCGCAATAAATAAAGGTTTTTCAATATTTGCTTTTTCAATTTTATTTGCCAGAGTACAGATGATATTATTGATTTCATTCTCATCAATGAAAATTGTAAAATTCTTATTATGTAAAGTGATATCCTTCATTTTAGCTAGTCCAAACTTTTCTAAATTCTAATTGTTTTTTTGATGGCTCTTCTATTTTTATAAGCTCTACAAGTTTATAGTAATTTCCAATAGTTAGAGTGATTTCTTTTTCAGAAAATTTCTTTTTTATTTTAAATGTTACCTTGTTTCTACATTTTTTTAAAATGTCTAAAAGATTATTTTTTATTTTTTTACCATTTACTTCTGTGATTTCATCTTCAGCTGCTATTTCATTTTTATCTAACTCAGAGTTTGGTTCTACTTTTTTTATAATTAATTTTTCATTTTCTTTGAGAGCTACAAAACCAAAATATTGAGCAGTTAAGCTAGTGTTTTTCTTTTCTTTTAGTTCTATACCAACCAAATTTAAAGCAGTTTCCAGCGATGGCATGTAGTTTTTAGTTCCGTAAATATGATTTTTAAATATTTCCTCAACTTTTGCACCTCCATATTTTACGCATAAATTTTCAAAATCGTTTTCTGAATATCCTCTTGATTTAAGCGCAAATTCCTGATAAAGTTCTTTCATTACAGAATGTAAGCTATTTTTTCCATTAGAATTTTTAATAATTTCAATATCAACCATTAACATACAAAGAGCAGCGTCTGGATATATGGATGTTTTTCTATTAGGAGCTCCCAATTTATAGCCATCAAGCCAATTGTCAAAACCGCTATCTGCAACTGACAGATTATATCTTCCATAATTCATTAAATGTCTTTCCAAATTTTGGTTTTGTGTTTTAACAAATTCCTTCCAATTAAAAACTCCTGAATTATAAAGCATTAAATCTCCCATGTAAGTTGTCACTCCTTCAGCTACAAATCCTGTGCGAAAGTAATTTTCTTTAGTGTAGTCGTAGGGATACATTTCTATTGGCCTAATTGCTTTTATATTCCAAGTATGGTAAAGCTCATGAGAACAAACTCCCAGTAAATCTTCATATCTTTTATCCATAATCTCGTTACCTGGGCCTAAAAGTAATACCGTATTTTTAGTGTGTTCTACACCATGATAGCTTCTGTATGGAGTTATCTGAAAGAAGTAATGATACTCATCAACAGGGAATCCACCAAAATGATGAATTTGACTTTTAGTAAATGCAGTGAAATCCTTTTTGAGTTTTCCCCAATCTGGTTGACATTTTCCTTGAAACCACAGATTAAATGTAATCCCATTAATACAGTATGTATCATGTTTAAGTGAATTTGAACATATGATTGGAGATTCAGCGAGCAAATCATAACCTTTTACTTTTAAAATATTTCCAGTGTGTATCATAGAGGAAGCAATAGTATAATCATTTGGAAGATGCATATTCAAACGATACTCATCATTCATTCTATCTGTAATATAAAACATGCAATGAACTGGATTTATATAAAGTTGGTACTCATCTAGATAGCAAGCCCCAGCATCCAATTGGTTAGCGTAAAAGTTATAGATGACTTTTATTTCATTACAGTTTTTACACTCAACTTCCCAAAGATCTTTTGTTATTTTTTTAAAAGATAATTTTTCATCTTTTTCATTGTATGCTTGCCAATTAATAATATTTTGAGCAAAATCTGCAAGTTCATATCTACCTGGTCTCCAAGCAGAAAGTTGGAACTGTATTTTTTCTTTATTTTTTGTAGATGTTATTAGCTCAAAATCTATTAAATGTTTGTGAGGGTTTTGATATGAAATATTGTAGTTAATCATAAGTGAATTTCAGATAGCAAAAATACAAATTTAGAGAATGAATTAAAGTTATTTTAACTAATATTGCATAGTAAATTGATAACATAAAAATTATAAATATGAACTTTGACGTTATAGTATTAGGATCTGGTCCAGGAGGTTATGTAACCGCAATTAGAGCTTCGCAATTAGGATTGAAAACTGCTGTTATTGAAAAAGAAAGTTTAGGAGGAGTTTGTTTAAACTGGGGCTGTATTCCAACTAAAGCGCTATTAAAAAGTGCACAAGTTTTTGAATATATTAATCATGCAGAAGATTATGGGATTACAGTAAGTAATTCTAATGCAGATTTTTCTAAAGTTATCAAAAGAAGTAGGGATGTTGCTGATGGCATGAGTAAGGGTATTGCGTACTTAACAAAGAAAAATAAAGTTGAGGTAATATATGGCTACGGTAAATTAAAAAAAGGAGGAAAAGTATCCGTTGAACTGGATGGAAAAACAACAGAATATAGCGCTAAACATATTATAATTGCAACCGGAGCTCGATCAAGAGTTCTTCCCAATCTTCCACAAGACGGGAAAAATATAATAGGATATCGCGAGGCCATGACTTTGAAAACTATGCCAAAGAAAATGGTAATTGTTGGGTCTGGTGCAATCGGAGTTGAATTCGCATATTTTTACAATGCTATGGGGGTTGAAGTAACAGTTGTTGAGTATATGCCAAATATAGTTCCTGTTGAGGATTTAGATATTTCTAAGCAGCTACAAAGATCATTTAAGAAATCTGGAATTAAAGTAATGACTAACTCTTCTGTAGAAAAAGTTAATGTAACAGATAATGGGTGTGAAGTTATGGTTAAAACAAAAAAAGGAGAAGAAATAATAAATACTGATGTTGTTTTATCTGCAGTTGGAATTACTCCTAATATTCAAAATATTGGATTAGAAGATGTTGGGATTAAAACTGAAAACGGAAGATTAGTCGTCGATGAATATTATAATACAAATATTTCAGGATATTATGCAATTGGTGATTTACTTCCAACACAAGCCTTAGCGCATGTTGCTTCTGCAGAAGGTATTGTATGTGTAGAGAAAATAGCTGGTGAAAACCCTGAACCAATTGATTATGGTAATATACCAGGCTGTACTTATTGTAGCCCTGAGATATCTTCTGTAGGGTTAACTGAGGTAAAGGCAAAAGAAGCAGGTTATGATGTAAAAGTTGGTAAATTTCCATTTACTGCTTCTGGTAAAGCTTCTGCGGCTGGTCATAAAGATGGTTTTGTTAAGGTTATTTTTGATGCTAAATATGGTGAGTGGTTAGGATGTCATATGATTGGTTATAATGTTACAGAAATGATTGCTGAAGCAGTTGTTGCTAGAAAATTAGAAACAACAGGTCATGAAATCTTAAAGGCTATCCATCCTCACCCAACAATGAGTGAAGCGGTAATGGAGGCAGTGGCTGATGCTTATGATGAGGTTATCCACATCTAATTAATAGATAGTAAATTTCTTTGTTATTGTAGTGTAACTACTTTTGAAAACAGCTAAATAAATTCCAGGCTTTTCCTCTTTCAAATTAATTATCTTCTCATTTTCATTGAGTTTTCCTCTTTTGATTGATTTGCCCATCAAATCATATATTTCATAATCTAAATTATGGTAATTTGACAAAACAGAAAACATCCCATTACTTGGATTTGGGTATAACCTTAAGCTATAGTTTTCAATATTTTTATTTGATATAATATTATCTCCATTGATGTTAATGTTATCAAGATAGAATTGATTTCCATAATCATTAATAGCTACAAATCTGAGCATTATGGTATCATTATTATAGCCTATAGAAGATAAATTGATTGTATCTGTTTGCCAAGAATCACATGTTGGAAACCAAACACTGGACTGATATGATGTTGTCGCTAAATCAGCTCCAAAAGCACCATATATTGAATCCCAGCTATGTCCACAATCATTTGATATGTCAATTCTAAAGCCGTCATCATGAGCGCTAGAAAATCCAGAATAAGAGTAATCATAAGTTAAATAATTTATTGCAGAAGGACCATTGCCTAGTTTTACTTTATTAGAAATTAAAAATGCTTCATCACCTCTTTGGCTAATATGATAATGATCTACATAAGTTACTTTGTTGGGTAAACAATTACTACCAGAATCTACAATTATGCTTTGCCATGAGAATGAAGAATTAGGTGTTTGCCACGCAGTGGGAGGGAAAATTATACTTTCAAAATCTTGTTTGTAATTAGTAGAGCTAGTAATTGCTGAGGTTGTATCATCATATTCAATAAAATTACTTAGCGTCTGTGAACTAGTTCCAAACTGATCAGTAACAGTCAAACTTACATTGTAAGTACCTGCTTGATTATATACGATTATAGGGTCCTCTAAGTTAGAAGTGCTTGGGTTTCCACCTGGAAAACTCCAATTCCAAGTCGCATTTGAAGCTCTTAAAGCAGAATGATCAACAAAATAAACTGTATCGTTCATACAATTAACATTTGTTTTATCAGCAGAAATTTGGGCAGAAGGAGGGGTGTCTTCAAATAAGTCAATTTGATAAGCACTTCTATTGGTACCATTAAATAATTGTCCTTTTCTATAAAATGGGATTAATTGAGTAGAGATAGTTGGTTTAGGTAAGTTATTATCATA
>Ga0257126_1000697_pt1 | contig 26429 bp, 20 predicted proteins | sample SI060_120mmetaG_FD_190151 | JGI IMG/M metagenome (GOLD analysis project Ga0257126, IMG submission 190151) | Marine microbial communities from Saanich Inlet, British Columbia, Canada - SI060_120m | ecosystem: Environmental > Aquatic > Marine > Inlet | place: Canada: British Columbia | collected... | reverse complement strand
GCGTTTCACCTTAGATGCCCAAGGTGCAGTGGCAAGCACCAGTCAACGACCGAAAAAGCTCATTACCCGGGCCGTTAAGGATAAATCCTAATGGATATATCAATTACTCTATCTTTGGCTTACGCGTTAGTTGCGGCGCTATTACTGGCTCTGTGCGTTGGCACAAAACTATCGCACCTTGTGAAAGCTTCGATGGTCGTACTCGTCTCCGCTTTTTATATTTTCACCTGGTTTGGTTATCGAGACAGTCTAGGCTGGGCGACTCAAGCCAGCATGCCGGAGTCGTTTAGGGTTTTGTGGATCACCATTGAAGACCCAGACAAAAGGAGCAAAGCGCCCGGAGCAATATTCTTTTGGCTACGCGTTACCGATGAGGCGGGCATACCGGTGGGAGAACCGCGAGCTTATAAAATGCCTTGGAGTATAGAACTGGCGGAAAAGGCTCAGACCGCTCTAGAAAAAATGGATGAGGGCGAGCAGCTCAACGGACGCAGGTCTAATAACATCCTCACCGATCAAGACAAATCTGACCTGCCAGAAGACGGCTACGAGCAGGGTGACACACCCTCTGGTGCAGAGGGCTTTAGCCCCACCTTTGAGTTCATTGAAATCCCACCGCCTTCTCTGCCCAAAAAAGCCGCCTGAGAAAGCCGCCTGAGAAAGCCGCCAGCTTAGTGCAGTTGCCCCCGGCGTACTTCACCCTAGGACAATCAAAGAACGTTCTAAAAACAATCACAAAACGGCTACGTCTGGGAACAGGTATTCTTGGCTCAAACCGTGCCAACCTTATCTCAACATCATTCTCCGAAACCTAGCGCCTAACTGACATACCGCACACAAAAATCAGCGGACAATAACCGAATAAAATGCCTCAAAAGGCGCAAAGCACTCAAACAACAGGCAAAAAAAAGCCGCAAACCCTGCAAGGGCTTACGGCTCTTATCTACATCTAACTACATAACCCGCCAGAAAAGCCTACAGCGGGTTAATAACTGAGCAAACTTTCTAGTTGCTCAGCCATGTCAGTTGAGGCAATTCAACCTCGCCTGCTGCATAGAGTCTATCTTGCTCAGCACGCGCTCTAACATAGGCATGAATCTGAGTAGAATCTTTCTCAGTAATGGTATCGCCGAATCCAGCCATGCCACGTGCAGACAACAGTCCTTCTAGCACAATCTGATTAAAGATCTCATGAGTACCTTCGCTCATACGACGCAGATCTGGAATAGAGCCACCTGAGCGCACAGCCAAGCCATGACAAACAGCGCACACTTCGTTGTAAACAATCTCGCCAGCGGCAATGTCTGTTACCGAGGCATTAACAACTTGTGCAGGAATGCTGCGGTCACGCACTGAAGGCACAGGAATTGATTCCGTACCACCCAAGCTAAACACAAGCAAACGTCCGTAGTTGTTGTAGGTCAATGAAGCGTGCTCTGCAACTGGAGGCAAAGGCTCACCACCGAACAAATCACCACCACCACTACCCGTCAAAATAGACAGGTATTGAACACCATCCAGCTCGAAGGTAATTGGGGGTGCCAGCATTGAGGTATACGTGTTGAATTCCCAAACCACTTCACCGGTGTCGCTGTCATAAGCTTTGAGCATACCCAGAGCATCGCCCTGGAATACTAGACCACCAGCAGAAGACAACACGCCGCCATTCCAATAATGAGGAATTTCTACCGACCACTTATCCTTACCGGTGAGCGGATCAAAGGCTTTCAGATAACCCTTAGGTGTGGGTTGGTCTGCAATATTATCCACAAACATTTTGGTGACACGACCAAACTCAATCCCTGTATTCCAACGACCAGGCTCGTGCTTCAGTACGCCAGTTTTCTTCAGCTGCTCAGATACACCATAAATTAATGGATTGTCTTGAGCCGGGATGTAAACAACACCTGCGTCTACATCCACTGACATTGCCTGCCAGTTGTGCGCCCCCAAAGGTCCGGGTAACACCCACTTAGCTTTTTCGGTGTAGTCCATATCTGGATTTTCAACAGGACGTCCTGTTTCCATATCTACATGAGAAGCCCATGTGACAGTGGCGTAAGGGTTGGCCCGTAGCAATTCGCCGTCGCTGCGATCTAATACATAAAAGAAACCGTTCTTAGGCGCTTGCAACAATACCTTGCGCATCTCGCCGTCTACTTCCATGTCGGCCAGCGCAATGTCTTGTACCGCAGTGTAGTCCCAGTTGTCGCCGGGCGTTGTCTGGTAATACCACTTCATCTTGCCAGTGTCTGCATCCAGCGCAACGATAGAAGATAGGAATAGGTTATCGCCACCACCGGGAGAACGAATGATTCGCGTCCAAGGAGAACCGTTACCTACGCCAATGTAAAGGCTGTTGAAATCGGGGTCATACACGATGGTGTTCCAAACGGTGCCGCCACCGCCAAACTCCCACCAGTTGCCGCCCTTCCAGGTTTTCGCTGCCATTTCCATTTCAGGGTGTTCAAACGGTAGCGATGGATCGCCCGGAACGGTGTAGAAGCGCCACATTTGCTCACCGGTTTCGGCGTCATATGCAGTGACGTATCCGCGCACACCAAATTCAGCGCCGCCATTACCAATAAAGACTTTACCGTTAGCTACGCGAGGTGCGCCGGTAACAGTGTAAAAGCGGGTGCGGTCAATAATGGTGTCCACTTCCCAAACTTCTTCGCCAGTGGCTGCATCTAGCGCGATCAAGCGCCCGTCAAGGCTGCCTACATAAACACGGCCCTTGTACACGGCAACCCCACGGTTAACCACGTCACAGCAGGCTTTACGCGCCACTTCACCTGGTACTTTGGGGTCAAACATCCACAACTCTTCACCGGTCTTTGCGTCAATGGCATACACACGGCTCCAAGAACTGGTAAAGAACATAATGCCGTCCACCACAATCGGAGTCGCCTCTTGCGCTCGGTTGGTACCCATATCTTTGTACCAAGCTAAACCAAGGCCTTCTATGCTTTCGCGATTAATCTGAGTCAAAGGCGAGTGCCGCTGCTCTTCATAGGTGCGGCCAAATGACAACCAGTTACCTGGTTCAGACTCGGCGTTCTTAATTCTTTCGTCGTCAATAAAACCTAGGGTTGGTTTCACTGTTGTTGACACTTCGCTCATTTGCGCCGGATCTTGAAGATCTGGGCCGGACGTCTCGTTTGTTACCGCCATGTAACCCAGGACGACAACAGCCAAAACGCCCACTAGGGCTATAAGTCTGTTCATTACTCTCTCTCTCTAAGAAAATTCGCTCAAAACTTACATCAATCTGCGCGCGGATAACACCCAATAAACAACCCTGTCCAGAAAATTCCAGCAAATCTATAAAAAATGCGCCAAATCAATGGTTTGTCTAAGTTCAAGAGGAGTATGTTTGCAACAAAAGGCGGTTCAACGGGGGTGTTTTGGTTAGTTCTTTAGCGCCGCTCGTAATAGGCACTTTTAAGCCGCCACAGCGCTCTAATTCTCAAGATCTTCAATCTAGCGCCTTGAACCCGATCTTGAATCTTGCCCCTCAGTTAAGAAGCGCCAGCTCATCGAGCAAAGACTGAATCCGCAGCTGCCAGCCACTTTCATGCTGCGGCTGCCATGCTTCTCTCAAAGCACCTTTCACACAATCACGAATGGACTCCAAATAATCTGCGTACATGTCCTTGCTCACGCCGTAGCCCATCAAATGATTACCCACCTCCCAGCGAAAATATTGATCTTCGCCTTGCAGGGAAGGGTCCATGATTAGGCCGAAGGTTTGCTCCAACATGCGTCCACGCATATGCGGGTCTGAGTAGTGCATCAACTCACTGGCTGCGGGACAGCGAGTAAAGTACTGTTGATAAATGGTCTGGGTGAGATCCAAATCCAGTTCGGCAATCTTGTTGAGTGAATCTGTCACATGTTCTGCAGCGCTCATAGCTTCCCCCTTACCCGGTCCTGATGTTTTCCAACGCGTGTTCTACCCACCTCATCTTAAGACGCCAAGCCTAGTTTTTTGAGTACTCGGGGACTGACTGATCCGTTAGGAAAGCTGACATCATTTCGTTCACGACCTCAGGTTGTTCTTGCTGCACCCAATGCGATACACCCTTTAAATAACGCACAGTAAAATTATTCACGTACTTGTGCGTGGTCAGCGTAGTTGACTTAGATAATGCCACATCGTCCTCGCCCCAGACCATCAGCGTGGGCGTATCGATGGGCGTTTTGGGGCTTACATTGCCGTTGTTCTTGCCCGGCCTTAACAAACCACGGTAGTAGTTGAGCATTGCAGTTAATGCACCAGGGGCGGCTGCATTACGTCGATACACCTCCCCAACTTCCGCGGGAAACCTACTCTTATCTACCGCCGTATCCCGCATCATCTGGCCAATTGCGGCTGCACCATCTTTGCCTAAAAGCCTCTCCGGTAGCCTGGGAATTTGGAAAAACAGCACATACCAACTCTTCTTCAATTGTTCCCAGCCGAAAGCATCTGACATGGCTTGCGGGTGAGGTACGTTGCAAATAATCAGTTTTGCCAACGGCAGCCGCTTGCGCAGCGCAAATTGCCAGGCAATGACGGCTCCCCAATCATGGGCAATGAGCACAGTTTCCTTACAGCCACTGGCCTCAATAAGCCCAGCCACATCTTCAATTAACTCGTCCATTCGATAAGCTGCCATGCCTTCAGGCCGGGTCGTGTTGCCATAGCCTCGCAAGTTAGGTGCCCACGCTTTAAAACCCAGATCTGCCAACATTGGCAATTGAAAACGCCAAGAAAAACTGTGTTCAGGAAAACCATGCAAACACAAAGCCAGGCGCTGACCAGAGCCGCATACATCTACCTCAAACTGCAAACCATTGGCGGCGACAAGTTCACTACGAATTCGGACATCACGCAGCGCTGGGGGAACAATCTCTAACATAAATGAATCTCGAAGCTGGTTGTGGCAGCAGTTGGGTGTCCTGAAAGGGCATATCTCAAGTCGGTGCTATTTATCGGTGCTATTTATCGGTGTTGTAAATCGGTGGTATTTACTGAGGCTATTTATCAGTGCTGTTTCTTTCCCGTCACAATCCAAAGGGGATCTGCTTTAGCCGGCGAGCAATCTAGCAGTTCTATTTCTCGAAACCCCGCTTTCTCAAGATAATAGCGCACCAAATTCATTCGATCATCCACAGAAAGGCTTTGAAAGGCGACAATCGCCTTGGTGGGAAATAGTCTATGCGACATAGCGATGGCAATTTCAGCGCCCTCTCGCAATACATCATGTACAGATAACAATACATCAATGGGGCGACGTAAATATTGAATGGAAACGACTATTAATGCTCTATCGAAGCTAGCGCTGGCATAGGGCAACATGGGCTGATCATTCAAGTTCTGCACAGACCATTCGGTGAGCTGGGTGTTGGCCGCCAACTCATCAGCATTCATACCTAAGCCTGCCACCTTGCCTAATGGCAATTCTGTAGGCAGATGAGAAATCCAAGAGGACATAAGATCAAGGACATCGCTTTGGGGGGCAATAAATGAGCGATAAAAATCGGTAAGCGCAGTTAACGTAGCCTCGTCTACGTGCGCCACCATGCGCGGCGATAGATAAAAATCTTCGTCCGGGGTTTCATCTGCACAACCAAACCAAGCATTGGGCAAGCCATAACGCTCGCCGCTCTCATCATTTTTGCTGCTCTCACCACTTACCGCGTTATCGCTCATCGTCAACCACTAACTCAAAAGCGTAATTAAGCCTTTTTCGGAGCACCCATGTCTATGGCTGTGGTTTCAATATTAAGCTGGCCCGCTAAACCAGCGGCCCTATGTTGACCAATTTCTTGCATGGTCGGGCTCATCATCATTTCCAACATCGCCTTGCGCGAGGGATACATGGCAATAGCCACTTCATCCCATAAATCTTCCACCTCGCCTAACATCAAGCGACTGACCTCACCGCCAAAGATCATTCCACCGCCAAACTCAACTAAAAGGTCAGCTACAGCAACTGCATAAACTTGGTAGGCTTCTCTGCCGGTGAGCGCGGTTTCGCGACCGTCTTCATACTCTGCCACATCTTTATATTTGAGCAGGTTAACCATATAAATTGGTCCGTCAGGACCAGGCTCCATAAAACCCTGCATCTGTTCTTGGTTAGGTAAAACCCGGTTTTCTACTTCCATTTTGCACACTCCAAACTTTTCAATCGCTGGTTAGTAGCTGATCTATCAGCCGTTTGTCGACGGCTACCACCGCTGGCGCTTAGTGCGTTTGACCGCCAGCGCTACTAATCGCCAAAACTACTCACCGTCAAGCTGCGCCCTACCAAATACTGGCGCGCAAATGTCCTAATTTGGCCAGTAAATATATTCATCATCGTCGGTGTAGGGTTCGATGCCGGTTTTATCAATTCTTTGCGGTGCATCAACAACGCTGGGCCACGCAGGCACTGCCTGCTCTGCATTGTGCGCCGCCAACAATTCCTCTAATTCAGCAACCTTGCCTGTCTCGGATGTCACCAAATTGGTTTGCTCGGTAGGGTCTTCAGACAAGTGAAATAACCATTTCTTCTGCGGCGCATTGGGGCCTTTATCTATTTGATCGGCCCGAATCAGTTTCCACCCGTTGTGCAACACACTTTGGTGATGTCCTTCACGCCAGAACAAAGTTTTGTGAGGCGGCTGGTCTTTTTCACCCCTGACATACGGCACCAAATCTACGCCATCTAACTTGCGGTCGCTGGGCACTTGCGCATTCCCCGCAGCAGCCAAGGTATGAAAAATGTCCACGTGGTGAATGGGATCGGATACAACGACGCCAGGCTGAATTTGTGCTGGCCACTTGGCCATAAAGGGCACGTGAGTACCGCCCTCAAAATGCGTGAGCTTCCAGCCGCGGAAGGGTTTGTTTACATCCGGTAGCCCAATGTACCCCGCGCCACCATTATCGCTGGTAAATATAATCAGCGTATTTTCAGCTAAGCCATTGCGCTCTAGTGCCTTTGTCACTTCGCCCACACTACGGTCCAGCGCCCGAATCATGCCCGCGTAAACACGCAGGTGATGGTCTTCAATGTGATCAAAAGCGGCATAATCTTCGGCAGTTGCCTGCAAAGGATTATGCACACCCCACTGGGCCAAATATAAAAAGAACGGACGATTGCGATTATTTTCAATGACCTTCACTGCTTCTCGCGCGTAGTAATCTGTTAAATAACCGTCGGGTTGAAAATATTCGCCGTCATTGAAGTTCGCACGGTATCTCGCAGTGGCAGTGACCATTCGATCAATAGAATCTTCAGGTCGTCTGGCGCTGACCACATCTGGGTGGTCCCAAGGTTGATAAAGCGTGCCAGCCATATAAAGAGAGTCATCGAAGCCTTGATCTCGCGGACGCAAACCTTCTCTAGTGCCTAAATGCCATTTACCAATATGCGCCGTGTAATAGCCGGCATCTTTGAGGGTTTCTGCAATGGTGATCTCAGAGCTGGGCATGCCCAGTTCATTAATTTCAGGCAGCGCATCGGCGCCCACCGTGTCAATAAAGCTAGGCAGCGGCTTGGGTTCTAAGTCCTCCATCCACTGGAAGATTTTGGGGCCTAATTTAAAGACAGGCGTAAACTCAAAGCCAAAACGCGTTGAATATCGCCCAGTGAGCAAACTCGCCCGTGAGGGCGCGCAAACTGCATTAGCCGCATAGCCGTTGGTAAACGACACGCCCTGTTGCGCCAACGCATCTATATTTGGCGTCATTACCGAGCCGTCACCTGCTCCGCCGTTATAAAGGGATACATCGTTAAACCCTAGGTCATCTGCCAATATTAAAATGACATTAGGTGGCCGCTGCCCGGGCGGCAGCGCAGCCGTGCTGGGACCAACTGTCCACTGGGTGGGTACATTAGGACCAATGGGGTCCAGGGTTTCCGCCAAAACCGGCGCGCCCCAAACCAATAAATTAATTCGATTCTGCCATGCGGTATAGGCTAAAAGACCTAACACAGCGAAAGTGATCAAAGAGATCCGGAAAAACTTCTGCATACACCCTCCAGTTAAGATCAGCACGCCCCTCTGAAATAGCAAACTTCACTAAAAACTCGTGCTTAACCAGCTTATAATGACATCCATTATATATTATGGGAAGATCAAAAATATAAAAGGAGGGGGTATCCTGAGCCTTTGCAATTGCAGTGGCAGATAACGTACTGACGCATTACCGCTAATGCACAAGTCATGCAGACCCTGAGATACTCAGTGCTTACACAGTAACGCCCCATTCACTGGCGGCAGATCGAATTAGGAACATCATTATGGCTATCACACCACTCAAATTTAAGGGCGTACCCGGATCTCCTTACACCAAAAAAATGCTCGCCTACCTACGCTTTCGTCATATTCCTTATGAGCTACTTATCGGCGACCAAGCTGCATCCCTAGGCATGCCCGCCGCTAAGGTAGAATTACTACCCACCTTTTACCTACCCAATGCCAACGGCGAAACAGAGGCCGTAGTAGATTCAACGCCATTGATCAGACGTTTTGAGAATGACTACCAAGGCCGCGAAGCCATACCCAGCAACCCGGTACTGGCGTTTTTAACTTACCTAATCGAAGACTACGGCGATGAATGGTTGACCAAAGCCATGTTCCACTACCGTTGGCATTTCGACGCCGACATCAAAATGGCCGGCACCATACTGCCAAGATGGAGTGCCATACAAAGCGCTGAAGAAAAGTTAGTTGCAATGAGCGACTACATTGCCAAACGACAAATATCGCGGCTCTACGTTGTCGGTTCTAACGACGTCACAGCAAACGTTATTGAAAACAGCTACAAACGTTTTTTGAGCATAATGGACGAGCTTATTCAAAAGCAGACCTTCGTTTTGGGTCAGCGGCCATCTTCTGCGGACTTTGGGCTGTATGCCCAGCTCACCCAACTGGCCAAGTTCGACCCTACCCCTGCACAAATTTGCATGGAACAAGCGCCTCGCGTACATGCTTGGACAGATATTGTGGATGACCTCAGCGGTAATGTTGCAGCAGACAGCGATTGGATGAATGTGGCAGACATTAAAACCAACCTCGGCCCGCTACTGAGCGAAATAGGTAGAGTTTACGCCCCAGCTCTGCTGGCTAATGCAGACGCGTTACAAAAGGGCGCGAGCGAAATGGAAACCACTATTGATGGTCAACGTTGGGTGCAGCCTACCTTTGTTTATCAGGGTAAATGCTTGGCCGCCATTAATCAGGAATATCAAAACCTAGATGCTGACAGCCGCGCACAGATAGATAACATATTAGCCGGCACAGGTTGTGAGACCTTATTGTTTCGGTAAGGATGCGGAGCATGCAGGTGCATTGCCCACCTGCAAGCAACACCCCTTTCTGCTCGCTAGTAAGACCACCATTACCCGCTGATTTTGTAGAGGCCAAAAATGCGATTAGAAACTCGAATACGATCCTTCGGCATGGGTGTCATGGCGTCCAAAGGTTTTTTGCAACTCAAGCGTAATAGCGCGCGCCTAAGAAGAAAACTCAGCGGTCAACCGAGCGAATTACATTACTTTCATCAAATAGACGACCCTTACAGTTTTCTTGTGGTCCAGCATTTACAGGCGTTAGAGGCGGACTACAACTTGCCCCTACGTACCCACTTGGTGCGCCGCGACGACCAAGCCTATCAGGGCGATGCGCAGCGTTTTGCGCTTTGGGCCTATAACGACGCCAAAAGTATTGCGCCGTTTTATGGAGAGGCGCTGCCCACCTCGCAGAACTCTGAGTCCATTGAAGAATTCAAATTACCCAGTGGCGAACAAACTGCAATCGCCAACAAGCGACTTGCGCCTTTTGCAGACACGCCTGACTTTGCTGAACAGGCGTTAGCGATAAGCCGGAGCCTTTGGCAAGGCGAAAAACTGAGCTTTCCTAACAGCGTCACTGACAGTTCTGCGACTGTCTTGAAACAAAATAATGAATTGTTAGAGAAACTCGGCCACTACCGAGGCGGTGCATTTTATTTTGAAGGAGAATGGTTTTGGGGTGTAGACAGAATCAGTCTACTGCGCGCACGATTATCTGAAGAAGGCTTTGCAAAACGTCAAACCAACGACACCCAGCAAGACCATTTGGCGCTAAAAGCGCTCAAAATCACCGCTAACAGCGCAAGCAATGTGACTCTAGAGTACTTCCCCTCACTGCGCAGCCCTTACACCGCTATTGGCCACCAGCAAGTGGCAGATCTTATTCAGCGCAGCGGCGTGCAACTAACACTTCGCCCCGTTATGCCCATGCTCATGCGTGGCATTCCTGCGCCAAGGGCAAAGCAGCTGTACATTATTATGGACTGCGCTCGAGAGGCCCGGGCAAAAAACATCGCCTTTGGCAACTTTGTTGATCCATTTGGCGAGCCGGTTAAACGCGCCTTTGCCCTTTATCCAGGCGCACTGAGCCTAGGTCGCGGCACGGAGTTTATTGGCGAATATCTGGCCGCCTGCTTCGCCCAAGGTATTGATATTGATTCTGAAGACGGACTCAAAACTGTCGTTAAAAAGGCCGGTCTAGATTGGCATGCACTCCATGAGGAGACGGCAAAGTACAATTGGCAGAACGTACTTGAAGAAAACCTTCAGACCATGCTCGGCGCAGGTCTATGGGGTGTGCCAAGTTTCAGAGTCTCTGGCGGCAGCAAGGAAGGCAGCTTCTCATGCTGGGGCCAAGACAGAATTTGGCGCGTAGAACATGAAATTGCGCTTAGATCTTCAAACATTTAGTAACTCAACAAACCATATGAGAACCCAGAAATGAAAAAGCTAATCCTCTTTATTGGCACCCCCCTACTACTGATCATTATTGCGGGCGCAGCGCTCTACAACACGGCGGGGGGTCAAGATTTCCTCATCGAGCGACTTGCCAAGCTAGGCGCCAGCCAGAAAGCCATAGACCCAGAGGGACTCAATGTCATAGTTTGCGGCAGCGCATCACCACTGGGCAATGACCCAAACCGCGCCCAAGCTTGTATTGCAGTGGTCACGCCAGAGCATTTCTTTTTGTTCGACATCGGCGACCGCGCGCCTTTAAGAATCGCGCAAGGACGACTACCGGTAGCACGATTAAACGGCATTTTCTTAACCCACTTTCACTCGGACCATATCGCCGGAGTGCCCTCGGTGAACATGAATTCTTGGATTCAAGGGCGCGACAGTGAACTCAAGGTTTATGGCCCCCAAGGCGTGGAAACAGTGGTCAGCGGTTTTAACACCGCCTACCAACTGGACAAAACTTATAGAACCGCCCACCACGGCGCTGACCTGTTACCGGCAGCCACGGCGGCCATGAACCCAATCACATTGACACCTGGGGTGGCATTTCAAGACGCCAACATTAAGATCACCGCATTTCCGGTAGACCATGCGCCCATTGATCCAGCTATGGGATACCGCATAGATTACAAAGGTCGCTCGGTCGTCATCAGCGGCGACACGGTGTCCACTGAATCGCTGTTTATAGCAGCCAAAGACGCAGATCTACTGCTCCATGACGCCCTGTCAGAACCCGCATTAGCCGCCGTAATAGCGGCAATAAAAGCATCCGGCAACGATAGAACAGCGGCCATAGTCAGCGATGTGCACGACTACCATGCGCACTCCACCAACCTTGAAGCGCAAAGTAAAAAGGCCGGTATTAAGCAACTGGCGTTCTATCACTTTGTGCCCGTGCCCACTATGCCGCTGATAGAAAAGTTATTTAAACGCGGCATTTCCGATGACGTAATTTTGACCAAAGACCTGATGACCTTTCAAATGCTGCCGAATTCAGAAGAGATCATTGTCACTGAGCCTTAAGCTATTGGCAGAGGGTCTATCGGCAAAAAGATCTATGGCTAAGAGGACCCATCAGCAAAATATCCTTCAGCTAAACGCGCACTGAACTCGAATAGCACGGCTAACTGAAAGGGGAAGGGAAGGGAAGAGGAAAAGAAAAAGGCAGCAGCGTCGGGCTTCTGTCACCGACATTGACGCTTTAAGCGTGGAGACCACGTAAAAATAGAGCCGTCTCACCGGCGTAACTTTTAAGGGTTGTTTATTGCAGGTACGCTGATCAAAAACAAGACGCCCGATTGCTCAGTCGTCTAACCGCATAGGGCGGCTAGGTGGCTATCCCCCAGCATGTATTTCCTCGCGAATGACACGGCGCAGCGTGTCTTCCAATGGCTCGCCTTGCCGCTGTACATGGGCGCGCAACGCTTCATTCATCAGCGACTGGTAGTTACCACCCCCTTCGACACTGTCCTTAAACCACTGAATAACGTCAGGATCGAGGCGAATGGTAATGCGTTCCTTAGTTGTTTTAACCACCGCGCCACGTTTGCCGGCGCTAAAATCATAATTTTCTCTCATATCAGAAATCACCCTATCGCTGGTTCTTTGTTTAACAGCGCTCGTATTAATAGCGCTTTTATCCATAGCGCTTTTGTCCATGCCCCTCTCTTTAACGACGCTCATTTTTCAGCCCTCATATTGCTCACGCTCTAGCCTGCTGGCCCGGCGAGCAGAAATTAGGCGAATGCTGCTACATTGATGTTGTGCGTTAATGACCACGAGCGTTTGCAACTTAAAATCTTTTCCTATCGTTATAAACCGTTGCTCATCATGGTGGTCAGGGTCTTCCACTGTGATGGCGGCACCGTCAAAGAACACGCCAACAGCGTCAGTAAAATCCACACGATGTTTGAGTAAGTTAGAACGGCGCTTGTTTTTATCCCAATCAAACTTCATGTGAAATGTATGCCCTTTGTACATACAATACAAGCAGGTAATTTCATCTTTAACCTCCCTTTCAGGGTTGGGCTAGAGCGACTGCCCTAACAACTGCTAATGATGATCTTCAGATAAGCCTCAATATCAGGGGATATAGCTGCCTCAACCGTCAGCGCCCTTCTCAACTGTAAGTAGGATAATTACTTCATCTAGGCCAACGGTAGGCCAACGGATTGCTTGCAGCTGGCAGTAAAGAATTAGGGGGAGAGGAAAAATTTGGTGGCTGATGGCTGATGGCTGATGGCTGATGGCTGATGGCTGATGGCTGATGGCTGTTATTTTAAGAGGACTGCGCTAGCAACCCATCAATCATTATCTTCAAGTTGGCCTCCAAGCCCTCGCTCATGGCAATAAGCGCCTGCCTCGGCCTTAGCTCTGGCTCGTTCTTATGTCCGCTATCTTGCCCTAAAACATTGAGTCGAAGCGATGCAAAACCGTGAATAGCCGACCAGATCAAACCGCCCAGCACCAGTTCGTCATAAGGCAGCTGTTTAACCTCTATCACCTCGACCAACAGTTTATCTAACTCACCATAGGCATCAGACGCTGCCGCGCCCAGCCCCTCAAACTCCGAGAAATCGCCTAAAATTGAGCCAAACATTAACTGGTAGGCCACGGGGTTTTCGTCGGCAAATTCTATGTAAGTCAGGGCTGCCGCCAGTAACCGCTCATCTATCCTCAATGACGATTGCCCAACCACTCTGACCCGCTCCTCTAGCCGCTGAAACCCTTGGGTAGCTAATGCGGCGAACAAAGCGTGCTTATTGGCAAAATGACGAAATGGCGCCGTAGGCGACACATTCGCCTCACGCGCGAGTGCACGCAGACTGAGTTTTTCCGTGCCATGGGCGGCTATGTGGAGCAGGGCCGAATCCATCAGCAGTTGGCGTAACTCGCCATGATGGTAGTTGCGCTTGCCGGGTTTACTTGATGTACCCACAGCCGTGGATGAACTCATAGATTTACCAAATTCGTTTTTTAGTACCTGGTCACAGGCCCCACCCAAAATTTAACACAACGCCTAATTTTTTCATTGCTTCGTAATGGGTATTTTGGGAACATTGATCAATGTTAGCACTGATTACATTAAAGTAGCGGGCGATTAGATAAAATACGTGAAGTGAAATAGATAGGGCGAATCACAGAGCATTTTTCACAATACAAAGATCTAACTTCAATAATCATGCAAGCAAGTTGCCTCCAAGCGTGAACGGCAAAATAAACATAGCAAAGGATTCCACAACAACATGAGTCATACCCGCTTAATTTTAGGCAACGCGCCAAGCGCAGTGCTCGCCATGCTTTGCATGTGGCTGTTGTTATCACCGGTGTATGCGTTTGCAGACCTAACCGTGTCCTACATCAACATTCAGCGTCAGGCGGGCTTTGCCAGCGAACGGGTTTATGCCGGTAAAACGCTACCGTCACGCAGCTCTGAGCTGGGCTTCAAGCGAGGCGGAGAAATTGCTCAGGTGCTGGTAGACATTGGCGATGTGGTTGAAAAAGGCCAAGTACTGGCCCGCCTAGACAGTCAAACCTTGGCATCGAACTTAGAACAAGCCGAAGCCAATACTGACCTTGCCCAAGCGAACCTGAGCGCCGCCAAAGCGGAAGCGCAGTTGGCTGCAAACACTGAAAAACGTTTTCGTACATTGCGCGAGCAAGGCAACACCTCTAAGCAAATTTATGACGAGGCCAAACTCAGTTTTCAAACCAAGCGAGCGCAATATCAGGTTGCGCAAGCCAATGTAAAACGCGCGGTGGCTGCGGCCAACGCGAGCAAAATTGCGTTAGCTGAAGCGGCTATAAGAGCACCCTTTGACGGCATCATACAGTCGCGTTACATGGACGAAGGCACACAAATACTCGGCGGCACACCGGCAGTGAAATTGATCGAACTAGGGCCTATCAAAGCCCACATTGGCGTGCCCAGCGAAAGCTTAGCCAGCCTAACAATTGGCAACACCTACACCCTCAGCTGGAGTGGCAAAGCACAACCCGCTCGTCTAACGGCCATTTCCCCGGAAGTAGACCCCAACACCAGAACCCTCAATGCCGTATTTAAAATACGCGCAAGCATGATCCCCATTGGCGCGGTAGTTGAATTGTTACTAGAACAACGCGTACAGACGCCCGGCTTCTGGCTGCCGGTGAGCGCACTCACTGCCAGCGACCGTGGTTTGTGGGGCGTCTACGTAGTCAATGCAGAAAACATAATCGAACGCCGCTTGGTCGAGGTGATTCATAACGAAGCCTCAAGAGCCTATGTGCGCGGACTGCTCTCGGACAAAGAACGTGTGGTTAACAGTGGCGTGCAACGCATAGTGCCAGGACAAAGTGTGTTGCCCCTAAAAGCGCAAGAGAGCGCCAATGTAAACGCTAACGAGCAAGCAAATGCAGGCAGATAGTTTTTATACCAACCCCCGCTTAACAGCACTGTTCATGCTGTTTGTTGTCGTATTAGGCGGCGTCGCTTTTGCAGGTCTTGCGCGCCAAGAAGACCCCAGCATGGCCGAACGCTACGCGCGGGTGAATACCTTCTTACCCGGTGCCTCTGCAGCAAGGGTAGAGTCCTTAATCAGCGAACCGCTGGAGACAAGCCTCAGAGAAATTCCAGAAATCAAAAAAATCTTTTCTACCTCTAAGTCCGGTATATCCGTCGTCTCCATTGAACTACTAGACCGGATCAGCCCCGAAGATACGCAAAATGTATGGTCCGAGGTGCGCGACCAACTCGGCACAATGCAAGGCTCGTTACCCAGAGGTACGGTGGAATCAGAACTCATGATTACCCAGCCCGTTGCCTCCACAATGATTATTGCACTGAGTTGGCGGCACAGTTCAGACATTGAGATGAGCATACTCTCGCGCCTTGCAGAGTCTTTGAGATTACAACTGGCCAATATGTCCGGCACCGAAAAAGCCGAATCATGGGGCGAAGCTGAAGAAGAAATTGTTGTCTCCCTAGACCCCAATCGCATGGTGGCCAGCGGTCTATCTGCGGCGTTTATTGCTCAGCGCATCAATGCTGCAGACACCAAAATTGCCTCAGGCAGACTGCGCGCAGGCGGCAACGACATTCTGGTAGAAGTTAACGCTGACCTAGATTCCGTTGAACGCATCGCCAGCATTCCCCTAGTTACCAACAGCAACGGCAGCACCATTCGCGTTTCAGACCTAGCAAGTGTGCGCAAAACCCAATTAAACCCACCCCGTTCACTGGCTTTTCATGGCACCGAGCAAGTCATTTTTGTTAACGCCCAAATGCAGGCCGGTTTACAAATTGAAAATTGGACCCGCAACGCCAATGCACTTGTGGCAAATTTCCAAGCCAACTTGCCGGAGTCAATTGGCTTAGAAACGGTCTATTCGCAAAATATATATACCGACCAGCGCATGAATTCGTTGGCCAACAATCTGATCTTCGCACTGGTCATTGTGCTATTGGTTTTAATTTGGCTCATGGGCATTCGCTCCGCGCTAACGGTGGGCATCGCCCTGCCCCTTTCCGCCAGCATGGTGCTGGTGGGCATGCAGGTGTTAGACATTCCGCTGCATCAAATGTCGGTCACCGGCTTGATTATTTCGTTAGGCCTGCTCATTGATAATGCCATTGTAGTGGTAGAAGACTACAAGCTCAGACGCAGTCGCGGCGCGCAAATTGATGAGGCTATTAGTCGCGCCATCAAACACTTACTGGTCCCCCTAGGTGCATCCACCGCCACCACCGTTTTTGCTTTTATGCCCATAGCGCTTGCACCGGGCGGCGTGGGCGATTTCACCGGCACGCTAGGGGTCACAGTCGCGCTATCCGTTGCCAGTTCATTTATTTTGGCCATGACCGTGGTACCCGCAATCGCCGGTTACTTAGAAAACCGTTGGCCGGTCAAGGCCGGCAACCGATGGTGGCAGACCGGTTTTTCTAGTCCGGCACTGACAAAGAAATATCACGCGGCACTGGTCACAATACTCAAGCGCCCAATCATCGGTATTTCCATCGCCTGCGTTATGCCCATCATTGGTTTCTCATTAGCACACACATTGACCCAACAATTTTTTCCTGCGGTAGACCGTAATCAATTTCAAGTTCAGTTATCCCTGCCCGCACAAACGTCCATATGGGAAACACAACAAGCCATCATAAAGGCCGACGAAATATTGCGCAGCAATTCTGAGGTAACCGATACTTTTTGGACTATTGGCAAAGGCGCCCCACGAGTCTTCTACAACGTCATCTCACTGAACGAGCGTATACCCAGCTTTGCTGCCGCCTGGGTAAACACAACCTCCGCAGAAGCCACAGGAGAAATACTCGGCGCTATCCAAAGCGAGTTGTCCGTGGCTTTCCCCAGTGCAGAAGTATTAGCCATTCCCTTTGAGCAAGGCCCCCCCACAGACTCGCCCATTGAAATACGCATCATTGGTCAAGACTTAGAAGTATTACGCCAGGAGGCACTGAAACTTAGAGCCATATTAGCCAGCGTGCGCAACGTCACCTACGCCCGCGCATCATTGTCTACCGCAGAACCCAAACTCACCTTCACTCCAAGAGAAAACGCCGCAGCGGCCACAGGCTTAAGCACCGGGGACCTAGCGCAGAGGATCAATTCAGCGCTCATGGGCGATAAAGCAGGCACAGTGTTAGAAGGCAATACTGAACTAGATGTGAGGGTTAAATTTCAAGCAGGTGCTCGCAACCAAATGTCAGACCTGAGTTCACTGCCTATATTGGCCAACGGGCGCGACGGCATACCCCTTAGCGAGTTAGGGGATTGGCAATTAGTCCCTACCTCATCGTCAATCGACCGACGCCAAGGCGAACGCATCAGCTCGGTGCGCGGCTATCTGACTCCATTCTCACTGGCGGGCGGTGTTCTAGCTGACTTCACCGAAAAACTCGAAGAACAAAACTATACGCCGCCGGAAGGCTACAGATTGCAACTGGGCGGCGAGGCAGAAAGCAGCTCAGAATCCATTGGCGGCATCATTCAAGTGTTTATCTTCTTCACACTCGCCATGGCGGGCATCATTATTCTGTCACTGAACTCATTTCGCTATGCTGGCCTTATTGGCATTGTCGCCATTTTGAGTTTCGGCCTTGCCCTACTGGGCGTGCGTATATTCGGCTACCCATTTGGGTATATGGCGTTGATCGGCTCCCTAGGCATGATGGGCCTTGCCATCAACGGCGCGATTATTGTTTTATCTGCACTGAAGGCAGACCCGCGCAGTCAATCAGGCGACAGCGAAGGCATAGCCGATGTTGTAGTGGATTCCACCAGACACATTGTCTCCACCACACTCACCACTATTGGCGGCTTTGTACCCCTAATCGTAAACGGTGGCGAGTTTTGGCCGCCACTGGCCACCGCGATCGCAGGTGGGGTTGTGGGTTCAGCAGTCATAGCGCTATCTATGGTACCTTCAGTCTTCGCCTACATTCAGCGCAAGAAAGTGCGTAAAGCGGCAGTTCTGCAAGTCGCCTAGCCAAAAGAGTGACCCGACACAGATTTCAAATACAGCTAAGAAGAACCTGCCTGTGTGAGCTTCAGCCTCAATGCATTGGTCGCAAACTGACTATTGTTGCCCAATGCAAAAACTGTAAATATCTAACGTTCACAAACTCCAAATTTGACCGTGCAAAACAATAAAAACAAGGACACCTACCATGCAAAATATTGATCAAATCCTCAAACAACATATCGCCGGCGGCGACCTTCCTTGCGCGGTAGCTGGTGTTGCTAACGCGGACGGCACTTTGTATACGGGGGCCGCGGGTGTTCGCAGTCTTGATGCATCTGATGCAATGACCACTGATACGATCTTCGCTATTGCTTCCATGACCAAGGCCATCACCACGGTGGCTACCCTGCAATTGGTGGAGCAAGGCCTCATTGATCTAGACACCCCCATTACCGCTTATCTACCTGATTTAGAGCACCTTAAAGTTTTGGATGGCTTTGATGAAGACGGCAAGCAAATGCTCAGTGCGCCTAAAACCAGCCCTACTACTCGGCAGCTGCTCACCCACACATCGGGTTATGTATACGAGATATGGAATGCCAATGGACTACAGAGTGTGGCCAGCGAACAATTAGACAGCCTGTTTGCTGAAGGTGGTAACGGCATGATGGCACCCCTTGGCTTCACCCCAGGCGCGCGCTGGGAATACGGTATTGGTATTGATTGGGCGGGGGTCATTGTTGAAACCCTCAGCGGCAAGGGCTTGGACGTATATTTCCAAGACCACATTTTTGCCCCACTGGGCATGCATGACAGCTTTTACGCAGTACCAGAGGAAAAAGCCGCTAGACGCGCGGCAATCCATGCCAGAACTGAGGATGGCCTAACGGTCGTGCCACACCTAGGTGAACCGGTATCTGGCGGCGGCGGTTTAAGCTCCACCATCAACGACTACCTTAGGTTCATGCGCGCGCTGTTGAATCAAGGCACCTTGGACGGCGCTACTATTTTGCAGCCCTATACCGTGGATATGATGTTTGAAAATCACATTGGTGATTTAGACGTCACCCCTGGACCAACGCAAATGCCAGCATTCAGCAACGATTTCGACATGGGCTTTGGCCAACCGGCGAAATGGGGTTTGGGTTTTTTGCTCCACGAAGCACAAACAGAATCTGGACGCCCTAAAGGTTCGGCTTCTTGGGCAGGATTATTTAACAGCTACTTTTGGATCGACCGTGAAAATGATCTTTGCGCTGTGATTGGCACTCAGGTGCTGCCTTTTTTCGATACCCACGCAATAGCCATGCTAAAAGACTTTGAATCTGCGGTTTATAAGAACCTGAAATAATAGTCGAGTCTTTTTAGCATCAGGCTATTTGCAGCGAGCAGTGTCCGAGCATGGGCACTGCTTCTGACACGTTTCTGACACGTATCTGACGCGCTTCTTTTAGGGCGTTTCTTTTAGCGCGTTTCTCTAAAAAACGCCCTTATTTAGTCGTAACCTTTCCTCACATGGATGCCTAAAAACCGTCCGCCCAAGCAATTATCCCGCTAGCAGCTACCCACGCAATTACAAATAAGAATCATTTGCATTAAAGCCGCCATACTGTCACGCTCCTGACTCAAATTTTTACTGGTTACCCTGCAATTTTTGCGTTGATCAATATGTCTTTATCCGCCTTTCCAACTGAACCAACTGATTTTTCCAAACAACCTAAATCAGCAAAAACACTGAGTGATTTCCCGCTGGGCAGCCAATTGCGCGTGGTCGGATACGCAGAACATTCAGCGTACATTACCCAGTTGCAGCGTTTAGGTTTGGTGCCTGGCACTCAGCTCACTATTGAACGGCTGGCGCCATTAGGCGACCCCATGCAGATACGTCTGCGCAACTTCAGCCTGGCTCTGCGACCCTCTGAGGCAACTGCCTTACTGGTGCAATTAATCCCATGACCGCTGTCGCCTTAACTGTTGCCTTAGTGGGCAACCCCAACTGCGGAAAAACCACCCTATTCAATAGCCTCACCGGTCGACACCAGAGAGTGGGTAATTGGCCCGGGGTGACGGTAGAAAAAAAGGTCGGCACCTTTGCACTCGCGGATTCAACCAATAAAACTGTAGAGCTGGTAGATTTACCCGGCACCTACAGCCTCAATGCCACCAGCGACAACTTAGACGAGATCATCGCCCAGAACTTTATTGGTGCTTGCGAAGCAGACTTACTGATCAACCTCTTAGATGCCTCCAGCCTTGCACGAGGCCTGTACTTAACCCAAAGCCTACTTAAAACCCAGCAGCCCATGATTGTTGTGGTGAACATGTTGGACGTTGCAAAAGACTACGGCCTTGAGCTGGATCTAGAAAAACTATCCGCTGAATTAGGCTGCCCTGTCATTGGGATGGTTGCCGCCAAAGGCCAGGGCGTTGACGCGCTGAAAGCATGTATTACTGAGATCATCTCCAGTGCTCCCAAGCCACCCGTTACCGATCAAGCTGAAGCGATAGAACAAACTGACATAGACATATACGGGCAAATCGACGCACTTCTGCTTGAAGCCACCCAGCACACTGCCCAGCCGCGCAGCCACACCGAAGTGATAGACAGCATTGTTATGCACCGCATCTTGGCCTTCCCCATTTTCTTGGGGGTGATGTATTTGATGTTTTTGATCTCCATCAACTTAGGCTCGGCCTTCATCGACTTCTTTGACCTCCTCGGTTCGGCCCTCTTTGTGGAGCTGCCTCGGCAATTGCTCGACGCCATCGGCTCGCCCCAATGGCTGACCGTATTTCTCGCCGACGGCGTAGGCGGCGGCGTGCAATTGGTGGGCACCTTCATACCTGTCATTGGCGCACTGTTTTTGGTGCTCTCGGTACTAGAAGACTCCGGCTACATGGCGCGCATTGCCTTTATTGTTGATCGCTTGCTCAAGTCTATGGGCCTTGCCGGGAAATCTTTTGTACCTCTCATCGTCGGCTTTGGCTGCAATGTGCCTGCGGTTATGGCAACTCGCGCATTGGACGGTCAGTCTGACCGCATCCTAACCATTCTTATGGCCCCCTACATGAGCTGCGGTGCGCGCCTAACAGTGTACGCATTGTTTGCTACAGCCTTCTTTCCCTCCAACGGACAAAATGTGGTCTTCACCCTTTATCTCATTGGTATTGTCCTGGCTGTGCTTTCTGCTCTAGCCGTTAAAAAACACCTACTGCCGCAAACCCAAAGCGCATTCGTCATGGAACTGCCGCCGTACCACGCGCCAATTTTGAAAAATATTCTTATCCAAACGTGGCAGCGCCTTAAAGGTTTTGTTCTGCGCGCCGGTAAAGCCATTGTTGTGGTAGTCATTGCCTTAAACATACTTAACTCAATAGGCACTGACGACAGTGTAGGTAATGAAAACACAGAGAACTCCGTACTCTCGTCAGTGGGCAAGTCTATTACCCCTGTGTTCTCTCCCATGGGCATTAGCCCAGACAACTGGCCCGCAACCGTGGGCATATTTACCGGTATCTTTGCCAAAGAAGTGGTGGTTGGCACATTGGACGCGCTCTACACCCCAGGGGCTGGAGAGTTTGATGCCACCATTCCCGAGCTCATTCAAGCCGCCTTTGCCAGCGTGCCGGATAACTTGCTTGGCCTAACTGATCAGCTGGGCGATCCGCTAGGTTTAGATCTGGGCGACCTGCAAGATTTAGACAGTCAGGTTGATTCCCAAAACGTGCAAATCTCAACCGTGCAAGCTATGCAAAATTTATTCGATGGACAAATTGGCGCGTTCGCATACTTGTTATTCGTCTTACTCTACATGCCCTGTGTGGCAACAATTGGTGTGATCTTTAAGGAGGCCGGCGGCTTTTGGGCCAGCTTCTCAGTGATTTGGTCCTTTGCATTAGCCTACAGTTGCGCAGTCATCACCTATCAAATAGGCACTTATAGTCAGCACCCTTTGAGCACTATCGGCTGGGTTATCGGCCTGTTACTCGGTACCTGTTTACTGTTTTGGTTACTGGTGCGCTGGGGGCAAAAAACTCAGCCTGAACTGATCCCTGTTTTGCACTTGTAATAGCCCAGAGCCTGATTCGCATAAATGTCGTAAGATCTACGCTGATGAATACGATGGGATACGCAAAGCCCCTATTCACCCATTTAAGCTAGGTGGTAAACAGCCGTGCCGCGCTTGGGTGAGCTGCTTTGGACACCCCATTTTGAACACACTGAATTAGACACCCTGAGCTAGACACACGATGTTATACACACTATGAAAATTACTAAAATCACCACCTACATTGTTCCACCGCGCTGGTTGTTCTTAAAAATAGAGACCGATGAAGGCATTTTTGGCTGGGGCGAACCGGTCATTGAAGGCCGCGCACATACCGTGGCAGCAGCAGTAGATGAGTTGTCTGACTACCTCATTGGTCAAGACCCACTGCAAATAGAAAAGCACTGGCAGGCCATGTATCGGGGGGCATTTTACCGAGGCGGCCCTATTTTAATGAGCGCTATCGCAGGCGTAGACCAAGCCCTGTGGGACATCAAGGGCAAATATCACGACGCGCCGGTACACCAGTTATTGGGCGGTCAAGTACGTGACCGTATCCGCGTTTATGCCTGGGTAGGCGGCGATCGGCCAGACGCCATCGTGGCCTCGGCCAAGGCGGCAATAGCCGGCGGATTTAAAGCCACCAAAATGAACATCACCGAAGAAATGCAAATTGTCGACACCATGGCTACCGTCGACCAAGCGGTGGAACGCATGGCTAGCCTGCGCGAAGCCGTGGGTAACAAATTGGACATCGCTGTAGATTTTCATGGCCGGGTGCATGCGCCAATGGCCAGAGTACTGATCAAGGCACTAGAACCCTATTCACCCTTCTTTATTGAAGAACCCGTGCTCAGCGAGCACTTAGAAGCCATGGCTGAGCTGCGGAAAAACACCCATATTCCCATCGCCACCGGCGAACGCTTGTTCTCGCGCTTCGACTACAAGCGTGTGTTCACCTTAGGCGCCGCAGACATTATTCAGCCGGACCTTTCCCATGCTGGCGGCATCACCGAATGCAAAAAAATAGCTGACATGGCCGAAGCTTGGGACATTGGCCTAGCCCCCCACTGCCCCTTAGGACCCATTGCACTGGCCGCCTGCCTACAGGTAGACGCCGTGTGTCAAAACGCATTTATTCAAGAGCAAAGCCAAGGCATTCACTACAATCAAAGCAATGATTTAACCGACTACTTAGTAGACCCAAGCGTTTTTCATTACAAAGACGGCTACGTGGACATTCCGCAAAAACCAGGCCTGGGTATAGAGATTGATGAAGAAGTGGTGATTGAGCGCGCCAAAATCGGTCACAGATGGCGCAACCCGCTTTGGAACCACGCGGACGGTAGTATTGCAGAATGGTAGAAGGCCTTTATCTCACGGCTAATCCAACGCAAAATTTGATCCGCAGTTTTAGCTGGCAGGCAATGCAGGCAGAGCAAGCGGATATAGAAAGATTCTTAGGGAGAGAACAATGAGCAACGTAGCATTTATAGGTTTGGGCAACATGGGCAGCGGCATGTGCGCCAATTTGGTCAAGGCAGGTCACAGCGTCAAAGCCTTCGACCTCAACCCCCAAGCCATTGAACAAGCCATCGAAGGCGGCGCTTCCGGCGCGCGCTCTATTGCAGATTGTGTGGCTCAAGCCGAATACGTCATTACCATGCTGCCCGCAGGCAAACACGTACACAGTGTCTACTTTGACCTAGACGGCATCACCAGCCACGCGCAAACATCTGCTGTGCTCATAGACTGCTCTACCATCGCAGTTAGCGAGGCCCGAGACATCGCGACTCAAGCGGCAGCTTTGGACTATGCCGTAGTAGACGCGCCAGTTTCAGGCGGCGTAGCCGCAGCCAATGCAGGCACTCTGACATTTATGGTAGGCGGCAGCGACAGCGCCTTTGCACAGGTTGAAGACCTGTTGGGCAATATGGGACAAAATATTTTTCACGCGGGGGTATCAGGTAACGGTCAAGCGGCAAAAACAGCCAACAACATGTTGCTGGGTATTTCAATGATCGCCACATCAGAGGCCTTCAACTTGGCTGAAAAGCTTGGTTTGAGCGCTGAGAAGTTTTTTGAAATTTCCTCCAAGGCGTCAGGTCAGTGTTGGTCAATGACCTCCTACTGCCCTGCTCCTGGCCCGGTACCTACTTCTCCTGCCAACAATGACTATACGGCTGGATTCGCTGTGGCCATGATGTTGAAAGACTTAAAGCTCGCCCAAGATGCAGGGCAATCTGTGGACGCTGCCACCCCACTGGGCCAACAGGCCACAGAGATCTATCAAGATTTAGATAATGCAGGATTAACCGGCAAAGATTTCTCAATTGTGATGCAGCAGATCAAAGGTGAGTTATAAGCCGCTGGCCTTTCGAGGACGTTCAAGGCTGTTCTAGGATGTTCTAGGACTTTCAAGAAAGTCTTTGAACGTCCTTACCTGAAAGTGACTGAAAAACTCGCTAGGGGCTGCCCCGGCGAGACCCTTCGTTAGCAACCCACATACCACTGCCCATGAAGTAGCCTGCCACACTAAAAATCACTGCATTGATGCAAACCGTAGACCATGAAAAAGTCATGCAGGCCAAATCGTAATTTGCAGCTTGGAAACGGAAAAGCAGAGTCATCGCAAAAAACATCGACAACCCCCAACCCCAAACGCCGTAGCGAATAATATAATTGGTTCTGCCCATCGCCCGGGTAGCCTCCCACTTGGCGAGCGAGAAATTCTTGTCCACCAAGAGTTTGCTTAACATGCTCATTGCGACCCTCCCATCACTTTCCTGCATTGCAGCACTGATAAATGTTCATAACAAAACAAATGGATGACCGTTGCCCTAGGGCGGATTAACGGTACAAGGTCTATATTGATGGCTACTAGGCCGCATTGGTTGGGGGTTCGGAGTGATATTGAAAAGTACTGGTCCGCATGAAGAAGAATGTTAAATCAATGCTCTAACATCCCCAAATCGTGAAAGGTGCTAGGTGAAAGGTGAAAGGTGAAAGGTGAAAGGTGAAAGGTGAAAGGCAGGATAGCGTGGACGCCTTTTAGCCAATTAGCTAATCAACCAAAAAAACGCCCTGCTACTTTCAATGTATTACGCGCTTGGACTCCATTGCAGGCCAAGGCTAAAGCCCCAATCTGTTTCCATCTGCGGGCCGCTTAGACGTTGCCAAATCGGCAGAGTGAACTCAAGCCCTAAACGATAATTTTCGTTAGGCAAAATCCAGTTAGCGCCTACCCCCACATCCACCCGCTGACGCTTGTGCCGATTGGGGTCCGCTGTCTGCACCGGCGCCATGATCAGCGCGTCCTTGCCACGCACATTACCCTTGTACGTATACGTCAGCCTGCCGGAGAGACTCACCGGTGGCGCAACAATATAGCTGGCCCAAGTAGACAACTGGTGCTCATCGCCCAGACGATAATCATCTGAGTTGTCTTCAACACGCCACACGCTGCGCCACTGACTACCCCAGCCCAGTTTTGCATTGTGGTCTGCATTGTGATTTGAGTAGGTAAGACCACTGACTAAATCAAAGCTACCGGAACCCAATTGCATGGGGTAGGGCAAACGCACGTTGGGCCGCATATTCATAGGTGTAAGAATTTGATCGGTTTCCTCAATATCGCCAGTGGGTAACGAAACCCCTAGGGTGCCGTGCCAAGACGCGCCTGAACCTGCACCAAGCTTGATCAGTGCGGCAACCTGAGTATCGCCCAATCCGCTGGTCTTGGTGGTGAACGTACCCAGTCGCTGAGTACCCATACCGCCCAAAAAGGTAATGTGATCCATCTCAGTATTTTTGTAACTGGTCATGGCCATTAACGTCACCCGATCTGTTGGCGCGTACATTGCCCCCAGCATTTGCATTGCCATCGTCATTTTTGTGGGTACAACCCGCAAGTTGGCAGGCTGCATTGGCATACCTGCAAAAGCATTAGCCTGTGTTTGCACGATTTGTTCAGGAGACAAAGAATTGGTCCCTTGCAAATTACCCCGCATAGACATGGTCATTGTTCGAAAGGACAGCATCCACTCGCCTTTCTTGTGTACGTGGTCACCCATTACGCCAATGGGTGCGTGACTATCGGGCCTAGTATCCGCTCTAATATCCGAAAGAG
>Ga0257126_1000689_pt1 | contig 26723 bp, 29 predicted proteins | sample SI060_120mmetaG_FD_190151 | JGI IMG/M metagenome (GOLD analysis project Ga0257126, IMG submission 190151) | Marine microbial communities from Saanich Inlet, British Columbia, Canada - SI060_120m | ecosystem: Environmental > Aquatic > Marine > Inlet | place: Canada: British Columbia | collected... | reverse complement strand
GAGTACCAACAACTAGAGTACCAACAACTAGAGTACCAACAACTAGAGTACCAACAACTAGAGTACCAACAACTGTAGCACCAACAACTAGAGCACCAACAACTAGAGCACCAACAACTGTAGCACCAACAAAAATAACTATTAATAATAATAATCTTTTTATTAAAGAAGAAAAACCACATCCAGAAATTCAAAATGTATTAAACGTTTTTAATATTGATATTGATGGTGATTATAAACATCATAAAATAGTAAAAACCTCTGTGCCTATAAATCTTAGTATTGAAGATTATTTAAAAAAGTTATTTGGTCCTGATGTAAAATTTCATAGAGAAGGCAATCGATTTTATATATATTATGAAAAATAGTAAATATTAATATTCATAGTATGTTTTAACTTTATATTTTTTAAAAATATGTTCTATATTTTTAGTAATATTATTACTTTTTAAGAATTGTAATAATTTTTTTATTTTTTCATTATTAATATCTTCATTAGTTGTTATAAATAATATTAATCCACGACTAAGATTACTTTTAAAAATAATCTTAGTTTTTATTAAATATGTAAATAATTTAATAATACTATTTGTACTTTCTTGGTTAAAAAAATATTTAATTGCAATTGAACAAAGTATATTTTTTTTATCTGCACTTATACACTCAGTTTTAATAAATTCTTTTATTTCTTCATTTGATTCAAGATATAAAAATTCTTTTATAATATTTTCAACTAAATTATTAAATGAGTTTTCGGTATCATATTCATTTTTAATATTAGATATATTTATATTAATATCAATATTAATATCATCATCAAATAGATTTTCTAATAATATTTTATCACGCATACAAGAACATAATTTAAGTTTAGATAAAATTTTATCTTTAAATATATCAATATCTTTTTTATTAAACCAAAATGCAATATCTGGAATATATTTATTTTGTTCAAGTAAAATATTATTAATATTTTCTTTAATATTTTCACTAAAAAAATTTTTAAAAATAAAATATTTTATAATTTTTAATGTATTAATTCTATATATTTCATCTTTATAATTAGAAATAAATGTAAAATTATTAGAAAGTTTAATATCTTTATAATCATAATAAACTTTATTTTTTAAAATATTTATAAAAAAATAAGGTTCTATATTTAACTTGTTATATACTATACTAAAAATATTTATAAAAATATTAAAATAATTATCAATCATATTAATTTCTTTTACAAGTTTAGTAAAAAAAATATTTTGAACTAGTTCATATTCTTCTTTTGTTTCAATATTAATATTTTGTAAAAATTCAATTATTAATTTATTAATATTATCATTTGACACCTTATTTAAAATTAAAATTATTTTATTTTCTATTTTATTTTTATTTAATTGAAAATTATTATTTTTTAAAATATTTGATGATTTTTTATATTTTTTATTTTTAAATTTTATATTTGAATTTGAAAATAAATTATTTATTTTATTAATAATTTTTTCATCTAAAATTTGGTACGTTGTATTATTTTTTAACTTAAGTAATTGTATTGAATTCATTATTAATTAATTATATATATATGTGTTTATATAATTAAATAATTAATATTACTTTATAAATATATATATATATTAAATTAAATTAAATTAAATTTAATGGTGTCCATTTTTTAAATCTATCATTATATACACAATTAAATTTATTCTTTTGTGAATCTTTAAAACTTTCATTACATAATGATGATATTCTTAAATTAGGAATATGAGCAATTCCTAATTTTTCTTTTTCATTAAGTGTATAAATATTATATACATCTGTAATATTTGTTTTTTCTAAGAGTAATTTTTTTGTTTTTCCATTTTCATAAGAGTATGATCTTGCTTTTAAAAAATCGGTAAAATCTTTAATTAATTGATATGATTCATTATTAACATTTTCATTTGACGTATATTCTATTTTTTCTTTAATTTTTTGTGGTTTATTAATAAAAATTTTAGAAATACCAGAATACTCTGGAAAGAATACAATACCATTCGTGTCTAATTTAGATGATGGTATAATATTATTAATTAAATTTTTTAAGTCCTCATATTTAAATAATTTATTGATTCTGAATGAAAAATTAGAACAACTATTATTATTTATTTTATTCTTAAATATACCACTAATATATTTCATTTTATCATTTAAATTCATAGTTAATAAATTATTACCCATTAGAATATAACAATCATTTATTAACATAGTATGGTTATTATCATATTTAATTAATTTGGAATCAAATATTGAACCTCTATACATAGTATTAAATGTATTAATTTTAATAGAATACATTATTACATGCCTAATATTAATTTTTTCTTTATGATAAGATAATTTTCTTTTATCAATTGCAATACAGTATTGAATATTATTAATTTTCAAAAAAAGTAAATAATAACTATATCCACGAAAATTAGGAGAAACATAATGAGGATTTTTTTGTAATGTTTCAAGTTGTTTAATATTTTCTAACATATTAAAACGAAAGTTTTTAAGATCTATTGTATTGAACAAATAATCAATGATCTTGTTTTTTAAATCAAGATCATAAATTAATCCAACTGAATCATCGCCGAATGGAACATATTTCATTAATATATAAATTAATTATTTTTTATATTATTTTTCAATTTTTTAAAATAAAGAACCCGGACCATCTTTAGAATATGGTTTTATGTTTTCATCATAATTAAATTTAATATCGGTAATTCTATCTTCATCTTCATTAGAATATAATAAATTATCTGGTAAATTAATAGTTTTATATAAAGAATAAGATTTACCGGGTGCATCTGTATCTATACCTGGTATATTAACAAATTCATAATTTGTTAATTTTTTTAATACATCATAATCATCTTCATTTTCTACAAATTCATAATCTGGTTTTTTTAAAAAATCATTTGACATTTGTGGTATTATTCTAGAAGAATATTTTGGAGTATTCTGAAAATTATCTAACTTTTTTAAAATATTAGAATTATCTAAATTATCTAAATTATCTAAATTATCTAAATCAAATCTAACTTTTTTTTTAAATTTATTTTTAATATTTGGTAAATTTTCAATTGCTACTTTTTTATTTTTATTATTTAAAAAATTGGAATAGTAATTAAGTAGTAAAATTAATGATATAAAAATTAGAACTATTAATATTTTATTATACATATATATTATAATAGAATATTAATATAATTTAAATTATTTTTTACAACAACTTGTAAGTTTACTCCATAATTTAATACAGCCTTTTTTAATTTTTGGTTGTAACATTACTAATTTAATTACAGTACTAATCATTTTTTGAAAGTCTTCTTCTTCATCATCTGGAATTAAATCATAATGTTCAAGAATATAATTAATTAATTCTTCTAATATTTCTGGAAGTTCATTATATGATAAATTAAATTTACCTAGATTATCACAGCATTCAATAACAATATTAAAAATATCCGGAATATCACTAGATGTAACTTTACCGTCTTTCATAATATCATTTAAAGAAGATTCAATTTTATCTAATGTTTTATTATCATCAATTAGAGATTGAATAAATTTAGAAACGACTTTTTCACTCATATATTATAGATTAGATTTTAAAAATTGATTAAATATATAATTATATATATAGTTATATGGTAATGGAAAAAATTATAAATGAATTGAATAATTCAAATGATCCTTTTATGATTGCAAATAATTTATCTATTGATGAGCTAGAAAAAATAATTACTTTTACATCTGATAAATATTATAATGATGAATCAGTTATTTCAGATTCAATATGGGATATGTTAATTGATTTTTTGAGATTAAAAAATAAAAAAAGTAAAGTATTAAAATTGATAGGAACTAACGTTATATCAAAAAAGAAAGTGCAACTACCTTATTATTTAGGAAGTATGGATAAAATCAAACCACCTAGTAATAAAATAAATATTTGGAAAAAGAAATATAAAGGAGATTATATTTTAAGTGAAAAATTAGATGGTGTATCTGCTTTGCTTGTTTATAATAATAATAATATAAATTTATATACACGTGGTACCGCAAAAGAAGGAACAGATATTACATCGTTATTAAAATATTTTTCTAGAATTCCTTCTTATTCTGAAATGGAAACATATTGTAAAAAAAATAAAATTAAAGGTACAAATAATTTAATTGCTTTCAGAGGTGAATTAATTATTTCAAAAAATACATTTAATAAAAAATGGAGTAATATTATGAAAAATACAAGAAATACAGTATCTGGATTAGTTAATAGTAAAAATATTAATCCTAAACTTGCAGCCGATACACGTTTAGTATTATATGAAATAGTTGATCCAAGATTTAAAATTTTAGAACAATATAAAATAATAAAAGAATTAGATTTTTATACTGTACATAATAAATTAATTAAAGAAATAGACTATTCATTTTTATCAAAGTATTTAGTAAAAAGAAAAAAAATGTCAAAATATGATATAGATGGTATTATTGTTACTAATAATCAATTACATGAACATAACAAATCAGGTAATCCTGATTATTCTTTTGCTTTTAAAGATATTTTAGAGGATCAAAAAGCAGAAACAAAAGTTGTTGATATTGAATGGAATATTAGTAAAGATGGTTATATTAAACCAACTGTTTTAATTAATTCTGTTAATATTGGTGGTGTTACAATTAAACGTGTAACTGGTAATAATGCTAAATTTATTAAAGATAATATGATATCACCCAGTGCTACAATTGAAATTATTAGAAGTGGTGATGTTATTCCAAAAATTCAAAAAGTATTAATTAAAGCTAAAAATATTAAATGGCCAACTGTTGATTATGAATGGTCGCCATCAAATGTAGATATAATTGCAAAAAATAAATGTTGTAAAAATGTTAATATTAAAAATATATACTACTTTTTTTCAACTCTTAATACAAAAGGATTAGGTGAAAAAATAGTTGAAAAATTATATGATGCTGGTATTGATACAATTGAAGAAGTATTAACAGTAAAAAAAGATACCATATTAAATATAGAAGGATTTAAAGATAAATCTGCCGAAAATTTAATAAATTCAATTAGTAAAATTAAAATTAAACAACCACTAATATTAATAATGAAAGCATCAAATAAATTAGGACATGGAATGGGATTAGAAAGAGCAAAATCTGTATTAGATAAATATCCAAATTTATTAAATGATTATAAAAAATGGTCGAAAAATGATTTTATAAATAAATTAAAAGATATTGATGGATGGGAAAATAAAACAAGTAATACATTTGTTAACAATTTTCCAGAATTTATAAAATTTTATACCATTATTAAAAAATATATTAATATTGAAGTTAAACAAAAAGAAAAAAATAATGGTAAATATAAAGATATAGCTATTGTTATGTCTGGTTTTAGAGATAAAGAATTAACTAAATATTTAGAAAATGAAGGAGCAAAAATTACTAATTCACTTTCTAAAAACACAGATATATTAATTATTAAAGATAAAACTGTAATGGAAACAGCTAAAGTAAAAAAAGCACAGGAATTAGATATTAAAATTATTTTACGTGATAATATTAAATTAAATTAATTTGGTTAATGATAAAACAATTATATTTCTCATTATCCCATCTTTACCTATATGTATTTTTTTATTTTTATCACTTATTTTATATTTACCATACCATACATACTTTTTTTCTGTATTATTTTTTTTAACTCTATATAAATAAATATTTTGAGTTTTATTTTCATTTAATAATGGTTCATTAAATTTTTTTTCGTTTTCGTCTTGATTACCGTTATGTCCAAATAAGGTATATTTTATATTATTTATATCACTCAGATTATCATCATAATAATACGTATCATCAACAGATTTTAGTATTGTTGTTTTTTTGTCAATTCTTGGATTTATTCCTGCTCCACTATAAGGCTTACAACCTGTATGATTAATTATAAATTGTTCAATACCTTCTGGTCCAGACCATTTTGAAAAACTAAGTGTTGTCATATTTATATATTTATATTAATAAATACAAATATATAAATTTTCATTTTTTTTTAAATAAAATTATTGTAAATCATATACAGTAAATAATTCTGGATAAGGAGTTTTATATAATAAAACTAAAACAAAAATATATAGATAACATAAAAATAATAAAGTATTCATATATATATATATACTTAGATTTTAAATTAAGATTTTTCTAATACACTTTCTTGACGTTCATTTTCTAAAAATCCTTGACTATTACCATCAATTGTTCTTCCTACATTATCACTAACACATCTCATAACATTTGAAACACCTTCAGAAGAATAAGAATAATTAATACAATTTTTACGATTTAGACCAAATGATTCACCAACTGCAATTGAATCAAAATTAGTACCTAAAAACATAAATTCCCATTTACACTTTTCTTCGTGTTCTTTTACAAGTTTACGCAGATTTGTAATACCTTTTCTTCCTTCATATGGGTTATCATATTCATCTTTATTAATTAGATACGGTATAGTTTGTTCGCCATCAGATAGTAAAATGAAAATTACTTTACCTGGTTTACGTTCAGTCATATTATCAAGACGACAACCTACAATTCGAATCATTCGTGCAAATGAAGGCATTAATGCGGTCATTCCATCTGGTTTTAGCTGATCTTTTGTAATTTCTACATTACAACCATCAATACCATCTGAAAATAATTCAAATGTATCATTAAATTTTGCTCCATAAAAGACAATATCTGTCTTTTCTTTATTTTGTTTTATAATATTATTTACACTTTCAGCTAACATTTCAGTATTAATATTAGCCATTGAACCGGAACAATCTCCTAAAAATGCAATACAAGTGTAATTATTATCAAGCTTAACGTTATTATTCATTAATATAATTATATGTATATATAATTATATTAATATTCAATTTTTTATAAAAATAATATACTAACAGTAACATTATCGTATGATCCTTGTTTTATAGCATATTCAGCTAATTTTTTTGCAATATTACCTTTATATTTTGTACTAATATTATTATTTACAAATTTAATAGCATTTGAATTAGATACAACATCCCATAATCCATCACATGCAAATATAACAAAATTATCATTTTTATTTAACTTTACTTTTGATATTTGTGGTTTATGTGTAACAAATGGTGATGTATCAATATCACCAAAAGCACGAGAAAGACTTAAATCTTTTATTCTCCAATCTGCTCCATCAAACTTTATTTTACCCCCTAATTTTTCTATTCTTTTTTTTTCAATAGAACTATTTGGTTTATGATCTTTTGATAATTGAACAGGTATATTTTTATGATTACATAATACTGCACGAGAGTCACCAACATTAACAATCCATAATCTAGGAATATTTTTTTCATCAAAGTAATGAATACCACATACTGCAGTAGAACCACATCTTTTTGAAACAATTGGGTGCTCTTTACTTAATTTATTTTGAATATTATTATAATTTAAATTAATAAAATTTGTAACAACTTTATTATCTTTATTATATATATTATTTTTAATAGATGCCTTTTTTAACATATATTTTGGTAAATTATTTTTTAAATATTTTGATACTAATTTACCACCATGACCATCAAAAACACCAACAAAATTAACTGGATATAAACTTTTATTATTATTATGTGAATTTAATAAATTAAAATGTTGATCCTCATTACTTGGTCTTTTTCCTTGTAATGTATATGTATGTATTTTCATTATAATATAATTTAGATATAAATTATTAGAAAATTATTAAATAAATATAACATGTTTCAAATACCAAACGGAGTCTTTTAAATTACAAATTAAAAAAGTATGAGAAAAAATAGTATTATCACTTTTAAATCCAACAACATTAATATTAATAGCGCGTGAACCAGAATCAACACATTCTATTTTATGTATTTTATATAAACTCTTTGATATTATATCAAAAATAGGAATAATATTATCACCTTCATATTTTATTGTATTTGAAACAACTTTTGTATATGATCTTAAAAAATTATGATTTATCAAGTTTTTATAATTATTTTGTAATTCTTTATAAAAATATTGTACAAATTTTTTACTAGTCTCTTGTATATTAATTTTATTATTAATATTACCATTTTTTATCTTTTTTTTTAATTGTATACTTTGTGTATTTTCACTTGTTATATCCATAGAATCATAATGAGGTGTAGTCATTAATTATATTAGTTAATACTTTTTTAAATAAAAATTCAACTTTTTATAAAATAATATTTATTAAAATAATAATTATTTTATAAAGTAATGCATTGTTTGCTTATTTCTATTAAGAACATAAAAATTGTTTGTAATTTTAATTGCTGTTAGAAATAAAAATAGTAACGACAGGATTCGAACCTGCGAAGCGTATAGCGGACGATCTTAAGTCGCCTTCCTTTGACCAGACTTGGATACGTTACCTTGTTGTTTTTATATTTTTGCTTATTTCCATTATACGGTGCTCTACTATTGAGCTAATAGGGGATCCCTATGTAGGATTTGAACCTACAACCTCCGGCTTAAAATGCAAGAGAATTTGCTGTTGGAAATAAAATGCGTGTTATGCTTAATCCTATATATACAAAAATAAAGGGTTGTTTTATTAGTTGCTGTTAGGATTAAATAGTTGCTTTCTTCTATTGAGACAAATTAAAAGGTTGTGTTTTTATTAGTTGCTGTTAGAAGAGTATTAGTTATATCATATGATGCTAAATAATTTAGATTTCAATTTTTTAAAATCGGTTCCAATGGGGGTCGAACCCATGACCTTTCGATTAACAGTCGAACGCTCTAACCAACTGAGCTATGGAACCATATGTCCTAATTGGACTACAAATATTATAAAACCTCCTGCGGGGCTCGAACCCGCGACCCTCAGATTAAAAGTCTGATGCTCTGCCAATCTGAGCTAAGGAAGCTTAAGTATACCGCCTTAGATCGCTCGGCCATGATACCATTATATTGTTTAAATAAATAAAATCCTTGGTGGGGATCGAACCCACAATCTACTGCTTAGAAGGCAGTCGCCTTATCCATTGGGCCACAAGGACATATTCCCTTGAAGGGACACAAATATTTATTATAATTAAGGTGCCCGTAGGCAGTGGTAGCAACAGGATTCGAACCTGCGAAGCGTATAGCGGACGATCTTAAGTCGCCTTCCTTTGACCGGACTTGGATATACTACCTTGATTGCTTTCTTCTATTGGGACAAATTAACAGTTTGTGTTTTTATTAGTTGTTGCTGTTAGAAGAAAATACTCTATATGGGGCTCGAACCCATGACCTCCGCATTATAAGTACGGTGCTCTAACCAACTGAGCTAATAGAGCATATGATTATTGTTTCTGTTAGAAACAATTGATATATTATATGATGGAATTCTAATATATATATATTAATTTTTTTAGTAAGATATTCTTTTTCTCTTACTAATATATAAATATAATAATTGTTTAAACCCTTTTACTTTTTTTTATATTAAAGAATATATTTATATATAAGTAAGATGTTCTCTTTCTCTTACTAATATATAAATATAATAATTGTTTAAACCCTTTTACTTTTTTTTATATTAAAGAATATATTTATTTTTATTTATTTATATATTTTTATTTTAAAGATTATTATTTTATTTATTATAATGAGTTTAGAAATTAATTTTAAAATATCAACAAATAATGATATGTATTGTTTTTGGGGTTATGGAAAAAAAATTAAAGTTCTTGATTATAATGAAAATGGCGAGATAGGATTTATTAAAGATTACGATGAGGTTGTTAATATTGTACTTGATGCATTAAAATTAGATTGTCAAAATTTTCCCACAATGTTAGAAAAATTACCATATTTAAAAATACATTGTCATGAAGATTATTATACAACCGTTTTTAATAATTATAAAGATAAAGATTTTGTTTTTTATTTATGTCATCATTAGATAAAATTATCTACTGATGAACAAAATATATCTAATTGGAATACAAAAATTGTTATTAGCATAGATAATATATTTAGACGTGCTGTAACTGTTAACAAATATATCATGTCTAATTGGGATACATCTAGTTTAATTTCTGAGTCTGGTATATTTACATTTAAATAAATAAAAATAAATTTTATATTTCCCTTTGTGGGACAAAAATAAAATTTATCTTAATATAATATAGAAATATTTTTTTAAATATTTTTAGACTATATAATTAATAATTATTAGCTTTCTTAAATAAACTTTTTAAATTCATATATAATATATATATTATATACTATATATTTAATTTTATTTTATATTTACTTGGAATATTATCTATATAATTATTAGCTTCTATTATTTTTTTCCAGTTTTTTAAGCTATCTTTTAAATAATATCTTTTATTACTTTTATATATTAAATTGTAACTGACTAATTTATTAATTTGATCCTCAGAAAAATAATCTGTCCAATTTTTATTTTCAAATATAATTTTTTTAATTTTTTTTGTATAATTTTTTAATTCTTTTTCACAACAATTATCACAATTTTTACATGTAAAGAATTTTGGTACTTGTCCAAAATATTCTAAAATATATCTTCTTCTACATGTTTCATTATAAAAATATTTAGCCATAATATCTAAACATCTTTTTTTATTTTTAACAATATCTTTATTCATATTACTATTTTTTTCATACATACTTTTTCCAATAATAATATTTTTATATTGAAAAAATAATACTGTTTCTGCTTGTTTTGTATCTCTTCCAGCACGCCCAATCATTTGATAATATTCTTCAATTGACGAAGGTGCACCAATTATTAATACACAACGTACAACTTGATCAATACCCATACCAAATGCAACAGTGGAAACAATAATATTAATTTCTCCTGAACTAAATCTTGTTTGAATTTTATTTCTTAAACCTTTACTTAATCCTGCATGATAACTTACAGCAATTTTACCATATTTATCATTAATTGCTTTACACAAATCAACTGTTTCTTGTCTACTATTTGTATAAATAATTATTTTATCATCTACATATTTTTTTATCCACGGTGATATATAATTTATTTTTGATTTAATATCTGTTTTTTCTATCGCTTCACATTTTAAATACAAGTTTGGTCTATCAAAATTTGCTGACACAATTTTTGGTTCTCTTAATTCTAAATATTTAACTATTTCTTCAACAACTTTAATTGTTGCTGTTGCTGTAACTGCTAAAAAAGGAATACTTGGAAATAATTTTCTAAAATTTTTAATTTTTAAATATTCATTTCTAAAATCATGTCCCCATACAGATATACAATGACTTTCATCTACTGCTATAAATCCTAACATATTATCTTCAACTAATGTTTCTGCTAATTCTAAACCTTCTCCTCTAATTAGAAATTCAGGCGACATATATATAATTTTTATATCTCCATCAATAATTTGAAAAATTTCTTTTTGTTTATTAAAATTATTTCCATGTAAAGCAGCTACAGGAATATTCATTTCAATTAATTTTTCTTTTTGATCTTCCATTAAAGATATTAATGGTGATATAATAAATATAACTTTATTAGTAACTAATGGTGGAATAAGATAACACATTGATTTACCAAAACCAGTTGGTAGTAATCCAATAACATCTTTACCTTTAATAAAGTGTTTAATAATATCCATTTGTTTATCTTTTAAGGAATCATATCCCCAATATTTTTTTACTATTGAATTAATTTTTAGTTCCATTAATAATTATATATAATTATTAATTTAACTATGTTTATTTCATTTTTTTTTAATTTTAGCAAAATAATTATCTTTCTCATCAACATATGGTCTATCATTACTTGCATCTGTATAGTATTTATCCATTATATATATATATATATATAATTTTTATTTAAATAATTAATATTATATAATGTAATATAATGATTAAAAATATTAGAACATTAATTCCTTGGGTTAAACAAAATAGTGTATCACAAATTCAGATATTAAAAGCAGATAATTGTTATATTTATTCTAATAAAGATAGATATATTGATTTTACATCTGGTGCGATGGCCGTTAATTTAGGTCATAATAATAAATATATTTTAAATGGGATTAAAGAACATATGAATAGTGGTATTAGTTATGTACCATCATATTTTTCAAATTATCAAAGAGACAAACTAAGTGCAAGACTTACAAATATATTACCTGCTTTTAATAAAGTATTATTTACAAATGCTGGAGCAGATGCTAATGAAGCAGCTATTTTTATGTCAAAAGAATATTTTAGATTAAAAACAGGTGTTATTAAAAATCGTACTTTATCTTTTGAAAGATCTTTTCATGGTGGGTCAACTGTTGGATCTTCTTTAATTAGTGGTGATAGTAGAAGATATAATAAAACAAAATATTATAAAATGCCATTAGATCCAATTTTAGAAAATCCAAAAATGGACGATAATGGAAATTCAAGTTTAATACAAATAGAAAATATTTTTAAAAATAATCACTATAATGTATCTTCTATTTTAGTTGAAGGATCATCCGGAACTGCTGGTTGTGTATTATATCCAGAAAATTATTTAAAACGTTTACATGATATTTGTAAATTTTATAATATTATTATGATTTGTGATGAGGTAATGAGTGGATGGGGTAGAACTGGTTCATTATTTGCGTATCAAAAACAAAATGTACAACCTGATATTATTACAACAGCAAAAGCAATTACATCTGGGTATTCACCTTTAGGTGCTGTATTTTGTAGTGATAAAATTTCAAATATGTTTAATGATAATTCTTTAGAATATGGATTAACTTATTCTGGTCATAATTTATCTTGTACAATAGCAAATAAATGTTTAGATTTATATGAAGAAAATGATTTTGAAATAGTAAAAGATGTTAATAGAAAATCAAGAATTTTATCAGAAAAATGTATTGATTTAAAAAATAGATATTCATTTATTAAAGATTTTAGATTAAATGGATTATTAGGATGTTTTGAATTTAATTTAAGTAATGAAGAAATTATAAATATTTCTAATATATTATTATCAAATAATATTTTTTGTTTAAGAATGAGAGAAAATATTTTTGTTTCACCACCCTTAACTATTAATGATAATTTACTAGTATATGCATTAAATAAAATAGATCAAAGTTTTTATGAGTACGAAAAAATTAACAAACAACCTTAGAATAACAAATGTTTGTATCTAATGTTTTATTATATTTACATTCACTTTCATCAAATTTATTAAATTTAAGTAAAATACTATATTTAATTTGTTTATATGGTACATTACTTGGTAGTCCATGTGCCCATTCCATTCTAGATGGTCCATCCATTACGACATACATACCTTTCCTTATTTTAACTCTAATAAATTTATTTTTAGGATTATTATGAACAAGAGATGGTGATAAATCGTAATATGTATAATCTGGACCAACGTTTGTTGTTATAATTGGACCTTGATCATATCTTGCTACATTATCAATATGCATCCAAATACCTCTATTATCTGTATATTTTAATATAACAATCTGACAATATTTATCTAAGAATTTTTCTTTCATTTTATCAGATGATAATTTGTCTAGATTATATATTTTAAGCATATTAAATACATATTTTTTCATTATATTATAAAAGTTTTCATCGATATTTTTTATTTGTTCCATTGTTTTTTTATAATATTGTGTTTCACCTTTATCACCTGTAAAATAATATATTAAACCTCTTGTTTTTATTTGATTTGATGCAACAATATTTCTATCTTCATATATAACCGATAATCTATTAAAATAATTGTATAAATCTTCTAATTCATTATCATTTAAAACAGAATCAAATAAACATAATCCTTGTGGTAAAACTGGATTATTTATTGGTTTTGTTGGTGTATTAAAGTAGGTATTCATCCTTATTTGTTTTTTTATCCACCATATTCTTTCTTTTAATTGTCTTTCTTTATCTTCACCTTCATAAACGAATTTTGGAAATTTTTCATTAATATTAAATTTCCATTTAGATAATTCTGGTAGTAATTCCATTATTTTATATTTTATCATATATAATTATATATGATAAAATATTTATATTAAATTAATATTAACAACAATTTAATTTATTTTTATTATTTTTTTCAAGTTCTACAATTTCAAAATGTTGATAATTTGGTTTAAATCCATATACAATACTATATAAAGTTGATTCAAATATAGTAAAATCATTATCGTCTTTTACACTGATATTTAAAAATGGTATATTACGTTCATTAAAAAAATTTTCTATTTCTATTAAATCAACATTCATAATAAGATCACTTTTATTTCCAATACCTAAAACTTTAACGTCTTCGTTACAATAATAATCTATTTTATCATACCATTTTTTTATTTTTTTTAAATTATTTTCATCATTTAAATCATACATTAAAATAACTAATTTTGCATTTCTAAAATATGATGTCACAATACTAGTAAATTTTTCTTGACCGGCTGTATCCCATATTTGTAATTTAAATATTTTACTATCTGCAAATATATATTTTATAAAAAAATCAACACCAATAGTTGAAGAATATAATTCAGAAAATTCACCTGTTGTCAATTTTCTACAGAAGGATGTTTTACCAACACCCGCTTCACCTATCATAACAGTTTTTACTAAAACATTATATTCACAATTAATAGGTTCAATCATTAAATATATATTAGAAAATAATAAATTAAGGTTCATCATCTGAAGAGTCTGATAATGATTCTGAAGAATCACTTAATGATACTTCAGACATGTTATCGTCACTTTCAGATTCACTTGAACTCGAGTCACTTGTATTAACATCTGATAGTTCATCATCTGAATGTGTTACAACTGGAATATTTTTTTTAGATACTGTTTTTGTTTGTTTTTTAATTTTAACCGGTGGTTTTTGGATAGTGTTATCACTATCTTCAATCTCCATTAGTTTAGATAATTCATGTGTAATAACCATTCGTTTATCTTCTAAAGTTAATATCATATTTCTTAATTTTGTAATTTCTTGAGTTATACTAACCCATTCTTTTTTAAAATCTGTTAATTTTTTACACTCATTAGTAGATTCATTACATACCTTTTTACAACTACTTTTACATGGAGTTTTTCCTTTAGTACTAGTTGTACTTTTAGATTCTGATGTTTTTACAACATTATTCTTTGTTTTTGTTTCTTTTTTTGATTTTGTATTTTCAACTGATTGAGTACTTTTTGATTTTGTTGCCTTGGGTTTACGTGTAGACGTTTTTGTTTTAGTATTACCACTATTATTTACATCATTAGTAGAATCATCTACAGTACTTGCAAGTTCATTAGCTTTTCTTGGCATTATATAATTACACAATATCCTATGATCTCTTTATATCAATTTTTTATAAAAATTGATATAAATACAATTAAAAATAATGATTCTTACTAGTTAATGTACACACTTTATATTAAATTTGATGATAGTATTCCAGAAGATATTATGGAAAAGTATTTATCTATTATTAATACAAGAGAAGATTCCGGGTATGATTTATATTGTCCAGAAAATATTAATGTATCAACATTAGGGGTTGTTGATCATAAAATTAAATGTTGTATGGTAAATAATAATGATGAGTGTTGTGGATATTATTTATATCCAAGATCTTCAATCTCTAAATATCCTTTAATGTTAGCTAATCATGTTGGTATTATCGATTCTGGTTATAGAGGAAATATTTTAGCAAAAGTAAGATATTTACCATTTGCTGACCCAAATAGTAGTGGATTTTTTAATATTGAAAAAGGACAAAGATTATTTCAAATTTGTACACCAGATTTAACACCATTTAATGTTCAAATTGTAGATACTTTACCAGAATCGATTCGAGGTGAAAATGGTTTTGGATCTTCTGGAAATTAATATAATTATTATTTTAAATATTTAAAATAAATTAATATTTATCATATCCATAGATTATAGATTTGTTATTTTTATCAATATAAAAAATAACTTCGTATATAGTATTATTAATTTTGGTCAAAATTAAATAATAATTTCCCATATGTGAAACACGTGTAATATAATATTCAAATTTATTTAACTCTGTTGAATTAAACTCTTTCAAGTTATCTAAAGCATTTTTAATATCTCTCGATGACGCGGTTGGTTTTATAAGTTCTTTTTTTAAAGTTATTGATTGACAATCACTATAGATTTGTTTTGAAATTTGTTTAAAAATATTATCAACATTTGACATTATTATAATAAAATATAATTTAATAAAGATTATATTATCAATTTTTTTAAATTAAATATATTATAAATTATTAAAATCAGTCGTTTTAATCAGACTATGAATTGAATCAATTGATTGATGTCCATTAATAGTAATAATTTTTGTTTGTGTATTCTCTAACCATTTAATATGTTTTTCATGACAAGACTTTAAATATTCTAATGTAATTTTATCTTTTTCTTCATTTCTATTTCTTATTTTAATTCTATTATAACATTCTTCTGGTTCGGTATTAACATAAATAATTAAATCTAAATTAGTTTTATCTTTAAATGTATCAAACCAATATAAGTAAGTCTTCCATTCAATTTCTTTTATATATCCCATATCATATAACATTTCTGCAAAAACAAACTTATCAGTATATATAGATCTTTCACAAATAATTATCTTATCTTTATTTTTTTCTAATACATCAAAAAAATTTCTTAGTCGAGTAATATATGCCATTATTTGAAACCAAAATGAATTATCTTTTTGATTTTCATAGAATAATTGTAAAGCATTTTTACCATTACTATTTTTAATTGATACCCATTCATCAACAGGTTCATCAACAAAAACAATTTGATCATTATTTAATTGTTTAATTGCTTTCAAAATGGTTGATTTGCCCGACCCAATGTTTCCTTCGATAGAAATTTTTTGCATTATAAAATCAATACTATTTATATTATATAAATAGTATTCAATTTTTATTTTTTATAAGATAAAATTAAAATTATCTAGTAAAAATATAATAATACTCATAATAAATCCTTTTAATAATATACAAGGAATATTAGATACCATTGTAACAGTATCTGGTATAAATTTGCAAATAATATCAGTCATTTTACTATGACTAAATATTACAAATAAAATAGTACATATAACTATTGATTTTAATGAATTAAAACTAAAAATTTTTTTACTTTCTAAATTTTTAAAATTTTCTATACTTTTTATAACTTTTTTGCTTTTTTTATTATAATTAGGATTTTGCGCATTTAACATTTGATGATTTAACATACGATTATTTAATAAATCTTGATTTATATGTTTTTCATTCATTCCCATGTTATTCATTCCCATGTTATTCATTCCCATATTATTCATTCCCATGTTATTCATTCCCATGTTATTCATTCCCATGTTATTCATTCCCATGTTATTCGTTCCCATGTTATTCATTCCCATGTTATTCATTCCCATGTTATTTATTCCCATTGAATTATTACCTAAAGATGATATATCTGACTGTCCATATGGGTCAAAAGAATTTGGATTATAGGTTAAATTATTTATAGGTACATAATTATTTGAATTATTATTAGAATAAGTATCTAAATTTGTCATAATATTATCAACAACTTTTGGTACATCCATATTATTATTATAATAATTTTGATTCATATATTAATATTATAGAATAAATTTTTTTAATACTATTTTTAATTAATCTTTATATTTATTATATACAGATTCTAATATTCTATATTTATTTTTTATTATATTAACATTTTTTTCATTTTTCTCAAAATTAATCAAATCATCGTTATCTGATAATATAAAATTATCTAAATGTTTTGATAAATAAATTATTTTTTTAATTTCATCAATTGATAAGTTACCTCTTAATTCATTCGTAATTTTTGTAAATATAATACCTTTAAATACTTTAGAATTTTTATTAATTAAATTACCAAAAACTCCAGCATCTCCATATTCATCTTCAATATACCAAATATTTATATTATATTTTAAAAAAGGAAATTCAACTCTTTTTAATTTATCATAATCTTCTTCAAATAAAACTTCAGCAAATTTTTCAGTATCTCCAGGTATTGGTTCTGTTCTAAATTCATCATCTTCATAAATTATTACATCAGTATGAACTCTTTTATTTAAATGATCAATAATATCTTTTTTTTGTAAATCAACGTATTTACTTGTATAATCTGTATATGGAGTTTTTAATTTTAGTAATAAAAAATTACCAAACACTTCTTTTCCTTGTAAATCTATTATTGTACCTAAACAATTATGTTTAATATTTTCTATATTTTCTTTTTCAGGTGTAAATGTACAGTAAATTATTTCATATGTATAATTTTTATCAAAACCAATAATATGTGGAGTTATATATGGATCATTATATTTTTCAATTTCAAGGTATTTAGCAATATCTGTTAACATTAATTTTCTTTCATAATTAATTGGAATAACCGAACAGTTTTTATTTTCAAATAATGAATGTATATAATCAACATTTCCCCAATCATAATTATCAGTATTAAAAGGTTTAACTAATATACCATTAAATGTCATTAATTAATTAAATATAATAAATATTGTTTATATATATATATATAATAAACATGTTATTTTCTAAAAAACAGAATAAAATTTTATTTATATTATTTTTTATTGCAGTGATTATTCATATTTCTATTATATTAAGATACTATTATGACAAGTATCAATATTTTGATATAGATTTTTTATCTTTTAATAAACAAAATAGTTTAATATTTAATGGATGGGCTTTATCACATTTAATTCTCTATATTATTATTGGATATTTCTTTCCTAATGAATATCTTTTTGTATTTATTATTGGATTAATTTGGGAAATATATGAATTTTCTTATTCGTATTTAGATATTTGTAAAAATATATATACAACATTGCTCAAAACAAATAAGATGTATATTGTTGGAAATCAATATGATCCTTTAATCAATATGATTGGATATTTTATAGGGTGTCAATTATTTAAATATAGTTGTAAAAAAATTTAATATAAATGATTAAAACATACCAAGTGTCTGAAACTTTTTATATACATTATTTATTTCTTCTTTTTCTTTAATTAATACAGGAACTTGTGAAAAAAATTTAATATTATTTCCTTTTTCATGTGGTATAAATGTATCTGAATCAACAAAATATAAAAATCTTTTTTGTTTTAATTTATCTAAACAATCTGCTTTTTTTTGTATTAATTTAATATCATTACCTTTGTAACTTTTAATTAATTCCGAATCATCCCATGTAAAAGAAGATAATAAAGCATGAACTGGTTCTGTATATGCAAAAATTTTATCATGTTTTTTTGGATGTATTTTTGATTTAATATTATATGGTTGTTTTAAACTTAGCCATAAACCATTATGTTTTAATTGTTTTGTATTTAGTAATTCTAAAATTTTTATAATATCATTAAAAGTTTTACTTAAATATCCTTCTTTTTTATATACTTCTTCTAATTTTATTTTATTTTTATTTATTAAGTTATAATCAATATTTTCTAATGGATATATACCTTTGATTATATCATCTTTATTATTTTTTAAATTATTTTCAATAATTGATCTTATATCATATTTATTTGTTTCAATTATAAATTTATTATTTGTATTAATATTTATTTTTTTTGACATGTTTTTAAAATAAGTATTATAACCTATCACTATTGATTTTTTTTTTCCACATATATTATCATCTATATTTTTTGACATATGTTTTTTCCAATAGTCTACCATTTTTTTTTCTACCTCTTTGTATTTATCATTTTTTTGATTTTTAAAATTATTATATTGTTTAAAATATTTTAACATTTCTGTGTTTTTAATTATATCTTTATTTAAATATTCCAAATCTATTATATTTATTTTTGTATTATCTATTTTATTTATTAGTTCTAATTTTTTATTTGGGTTTAATCCAATAATATGACATAAAATATTATTATTCATTATAAAAATATTAGATTTAATTTTATTAATAAAATACGATTTAAATTTAAATATAAAAAATATATTATAATAATAGATATGTCAAATCCATTAAATATTATTAAACATTCAAAAAATATTGATGATTTTAATAAATGCGAATACCTTTTTCAAATATTTTTAAATTTAAAAGATGGTACTATCAAAGAATATGTAAAAGTTGAGGATAAAAATTATACTACTTTACTTGATTTTAATGATAAAATTAAATATAATAATATAACTAATTTCTCTTTAACAATAACAAAGTTAGTTATTCCAAATGAAAGTTTTACTTTAAATGATAATTTTAATATAGATAAAAAAATATATAAAAATATTGATATTTACTTGGAATTTATAAATAATGAAAATTCTTATATAAAATGTTTATGTACCCTAAATTCTGTAAATAGTACAAGATTATTTTTTACACCGCCGAATTATTAGAAAATAATGTTTTATTTTCTGTACTAATATTAATTAATATATGTCATTACTTTATGATAGTAATAACACATATAGTCATAATAAACAAACTTCACAACTTTATATTTTTGAAATTGAATTAACTACAGATTCTAAAAAAATATTAAGAAAAATTAGAAATTCAAAAGAAGGTAATATTATTAATACTGATGATAATATTAATAATAACTTAAATAAAATTAAATTAACTATTTTTGATTTTAATGATCCAGAAAATCCAATACAAATAAAAAAAAAATTTGATTCAGATATAATTGAATATCATATTTTAAATAAAAATAATATTATTATTACTTTAGCGAGTATTCAAAATACCTTAATTTGTAATTATTCTATTGTTTAATTTTTATAGCAAATTGAATATAATTCATTTATAAAATATATACTTTCATTGTAGTTTACAATAAAAGTTCTAATTAATATTGTTGCCATTTGATCATAAAATTTAAATCCTTTTTCTACTGTCCCATATTTTTCATTATACGTTATTAAAATATTAGGATTATGAATATAAACTGAGATAGAATTAGTTGGATCATCATTAATATTAGTACAAGTATTTAATATTTTATATAAATTATTATTTTTAATAAACTTATACCAATCATTATTATTTCTATTCAATAAACATGTTAATTTTAATTTATAAATATTACTAATTTCATTATTAAAACTTTCATAAATAAAATTAACATTATCTAAATGAAAAAAATGCTGTATATTTATATCTTCTAATTTATAACATGGAATCATATAAGTTAAATTTTCTTGTACTTTTATAGTTTCATATTTATTAATTTTTATTTTATGTTTTAAATTTAATGTATTATAATTAACAAAATCATTTGGATAAATATGTGGAACATATAAAGTTTTAAATATTGATTTTAATGTTTTTTTGTTAATATTTTCTCTACATAAAGGACACGAAACTGTTTTTTTTTCTAAAAAATAATCAAAACATATTTTTTGGAGACAAATATAATCAAAACTATGACCACATAATAATATAAAATTATTACTATGCACCTCATAACAGATTGGACATTCTTTATTTACTGGTTTAATTTTGGTATGTTTACATCCCATTAAAGTATAATATATAATTATATAATAAAAATATTATTTTTTTAAGTATCCAATAAAAAATTTTTTCCATATTTTTTTTCCTTTTTTACTATGAAATTTATAATCTTTTATATTATCTTTTTTTATATTATTAATAATTATATTATTACCAGGATGCAAATGAATAAATTCTGTTACATCATATACTTTATTTTTACATATTAATATTATTCTTAATTTTCGCATCTCATTTATTTCTTCTATTGTATAATATTTTTTCATATATATATATATAAATAGATTTAAAGTATTAATCAATATTAATTACAATGGCAAATAGAGGTAAATATGGTTCTTTTATAGTTAATGTAAAAGGGGAAGATATAATTGTTAATCCACTTACACAAAAAGAACTTGCTGAAGGATGGCAATTAGTTGTACCTAGAGTTAAGTCTACACAAATAACATTATCTTATGGAAATAAAAAAGTAAAAAAAAGTAAGAAAAACTATAAAATTTTTAGGATAAATATATCACAATTACCAGAACATTTATGGAATAAATTATATCCTAAATATGAAGATGGTCAATATTCACATTCTGTTGCTAGAGATAATATGTATCTATATATTGTAAAAGATACACCGGTTGATAAAGAAATTGTAAAATTATATAATTATTTAAATTATAAACATTATACAGAGTCTAAATTACAAGATATAAGAAATTTACTAAATATTCTTGAAGATAATAATATTAATGGATGGATAGTACTTAGGGCAAAAATGGCTCTAAATAGGTAAAATATAAGCCATTTATTACCTATAATATACACAAAAAAATTGAAAATTTTTTTGTATATATGTTTTTATAAAAAAGGTGTTTAGTGTAGAGTTTGAATTTTAATTGTAGGTTGTCAGATACCTACACCTTATTGAATCACGTAGCAATAAGGAATATACTGAACACTTTACATTTTCGTATTTATAGAAACTAGAAAAAAAGACATTATTTTGAAATATAGAGATCCTATATTAATTTGAATATGAGATCGGGTGACTATTCCCGAGTGCCTTTTGGTACGAACGAAAATGTGGTCTAAGTACAGGTTATGCTGGCATTCTACATTGAAGAGTAACTCGTAAACAGACAAGATTTTGTATTTTTTCCTATGTGGAGTAGATATGTATTAAAGATCAAAGAGCGACTACCACATATGGTTGTCTAAATGACGAAGACGTAGACATACGTACATCGAGATATCTTTGAACGAAAATGGGAGCAGACACCATGCCTAGATAAAGCAATGTTCTGATGAGAGTCTTCGGGGTGAGTAACTACCGAAGAGACCATACTCTAAAGGCTCGACAGCGGGTCTATGTTAATAACTGGTTATTTTTATTTCCTGGCATTAATTCAACTATCAACAATGGGAACTCCATCCCTGCCTCGGCTAAAAAGGAGAGGAACTTCATCCTTGTTTCGGCAAAAAAGAAGACAACTACACCTAATATGATCAATTCAAAAAGGAACGTTGGAAATAATCCCTTTGCTGTATTAGACCTTGATACAGAAGGAACAATCAAGTCGACGAAAGTCGCACCAATCAAGACGGCGAAAGCCGCACCAATCAAGACGATGAAAGCCACACCAATCAAGACGGTACAACCATCAACAGTCGAATATTTAGTTAATGGTAATACTTATGTCTTCCCTTCTAACGGAAAGAAGACAATTATCAAGATTGGCACTACAAGTATGTGTGCATCTCAGATGTATCATTTATTTGGAAAGTGCCAGACAACTGGTGCTACAAAGTGTCGTCATGCTCGTGGTCTTAATCACCACGATAACATTCTTGATGATCTCGATCTGACACCATACATGAAACGACCAGAACCTCAAGAGGTTCGTTGCATTCCGATTGTACAGGAGGTTAAGGCACAACATCAAGTTGTACAGCAAGTCAAGACTCGACCAAAGATTCTTACTCTCACTGATTATATTCGTGCTGGTGATTGGAAAGGATTTACTATATTGTGTGCAAAGAATCCTGAACACAAGAAGCCACGAGGAAAGGTTCTTCTGTGTACATCAATTCTCACTCAAAAAACATGCCAGATGGGAGGTCGGTGCGCTTTTGCTCATTCTGTTGATGAACAGGTAACTAGTCTACCAACAAAACTGGTGAATACACTTGCACAATGCTCTACAGATGTTAAGAAAGTATTCATCAGATCCATACGCGATGAAATTGTAAAAGTCATCAACTTGAACAGGGACACAGTTCTCTCACTCCTAGCAGTCCAAAGCAAGATGACTGAATACAACAAATATAAAGTAAAAGAAAAGAAAAAAACGATTGCTAAGGACAAGTATGAAAAGACCCGTGATGGTAAAAGTTTGCGAAAAGATGGAAAATATATCCACGAGATTCCTTTTCACAAGTTGCAGGAAGCATCAACAACAGACATCTTTAAGATGTGGCGCGGATTAGCTGTCAACGATCACACGACATTTGCATTGTTTGGTCGTTACTCTTCAAAGTCATCAATTCTCGAAGATTTTGTCTGGGAGATTACACGATTGTGTGCGATTGATCCATGTTTTACATGGACATATTACGATGCAAAGCTCCAACTTTTTATTGAAGAGAACGCACAGAATTGTAACTCTGAATGGACAACTGTCCAAAAGATAAAGACAACGTTTAAAATTGACCCAAAAGACATGTGCTATGGTGGAATTAACTGCAAGCACGGACGTCATACACACGCTCCTCTCATTGATTTGGATTTTTCAGACCATTGTGAGATTCCAGTCCAAGAAACATTTGAGGAAAAGACTACCGATTTTGTACCACTTTGCAAGCCTAATACCAAACAGACTACACTGACAGAATGGTCTAAGTTTGCAGCAATTGTACCAAAGCCTGATGTATCCAAAGTCAGGGTTAGTACTGTTAAAGTAAGTGCACATTCCCGGGTTACCTCACCTGTTGAGAAACCTAAAGAGGTCATTGCAACTCCTGAACATGTTAAGCCAAAGAAGAAGAAGGCTACTGTCCAGGAATGCACAGATGACTCTTTTTATGAGGGTTGTGAATTTGCTTTGGACACTGAGTGTATCTTGCCATCTGATATGAAGAAGAAAAAGAAGGAAAAGAAAAAGATGGACGAGATGTCAATTCTGATAGATCTTCCTGAGACAGCAGCTAAGCCTTCCAAACGTGAAAAGAAGAATCGCAAGAAGAAGTCTGTACATTCAGCGGAAGAGTTTAATACCTTCCATGATTCAATGGATGATCTTATGAGTAGTACAACTCATCCACAAACTATCAATGTTACTCGAATTAAGAGCTCAGGAGAAATCCTTGAAATTTTAATGGATAATCCACAAGATCTTCGAAAAACGTTAAAGGATATGAAAGCCGGATTTTCCTTCAGACTTAAAGGCGGAAAGTTAGTCATTTCACTTGGAAAAAAGAACCAACGCCAATTTGAAGATCTCTTAGGATCTATCTTCGACACCCTGTCTCAAGCATTCCATGTACTTGAGATTGATGTTGATGATGTACTCTTGATTGATATGAAGGGTAATGGTTTTTTCGATCAAGATCTGACAGATCTGACCAAGATTGAAGAAGACAAAAAAGAGGAAACTATTGAAGAACGAGAAAATACTCTCACAAAACTGCATAAAAAATGCAGTTGGTGGGGATCAGATTCTGAATCCGATTCCGAATCTAAGACTGAAGATCATCTCAACTGGTGCGACTATGAGTAAATAATGAATATAAGTTTTACGCTATCCATTAGTAAGAATATTTGTTTGAAAAACTCTGGAAAATCGGTTACCAGAGTTTAAACAGAATTAAAATTCTTTTTATTTTTACCGTGTTCAATTAAGTGTTTAAATTATAAAATCCTGGAGTAATCAAATATCAGGAAAAACAAAAGATTATGTTATTTTGTTTTGTAGTATTTTTTTATATATTTATCAAATTAAAAATTATTTAATTTTATATAATTTTTAATAAGATAATAAGTGTATTATTTATTTTGTTTTTTTAGTTAAATCAATCATTTCTCCATCAATAGAACCACCATGCATTTTTCTTGATTTGCGTTTACGTCTACGTTTTGGTTTTTCATCTTCATCCATTGATTTACGTGATTTACGTGACTTCCGTCCTTTGCGTGATTTACGTGACTTCCGTCCTTTGCGTGATTTACGTGACTTGCGTGATTTACGTGACTTTCGTCTTTTAGCACCTCCTGTAAGTTCTTCTTCATGACCTTCATCGCCGGCACCTCCTTTCATTTTTTTTGATCTACGTTTTTTTGATTTTTTTGATCTACGTTTTTTTGATTTTCTTGATTTACGTCTTTTAGCACCTCCTGTAAGTTCTTCTTCATGACCTTCATCGCCTGCACCTTCTCTCATAACTCTTGATTTATGTTTTCTCGATCTACGTTTTCTTGATTTACGTGATTTTTTTGATTTACGTGATTTTTTTGATTTACGTGATTTTTTTGATTTACGTCTTTTAGCACCACCAACAAGTTCTTCATCATGACCAGTTCCACAAGAACCTCCTTTCATTTTTTTTGATCTACGTTTTTTTGATTTACGTGATTTTTTTGATTTACGTGATTTTTTTGATTTACGTGATTTTTTTGATTTACGTGATTTTTTTGATTTACGTCTTTTAGCGCCACCAAAAAGTTCTTCATCATGACCAGTTCCATAAGAACCTCCTTTCATTTTTCTTGACTTTTTTGATTTACGTGATTTACGTGATTTACGTGATTTACGTGATTTACGTGATTTACGTGATTTACGTGATTTTTTTGTTTTACGTGATTTTTTTGTTTTACGTGATTTTTTTGATTTACGTCTTTTAGCGCCACCAACAAGTTCTTCATCATGATCAGTTCCACAAGAACCTCCTTTCATTTTTCTTGACTTTTTTGATTTACGTTTTCTTGATTTTCTTGATTTTTTTGATTTTCTTGATTTTCTTGATTTGCGTTTAGAACTACCATCT
>Ga0257126_1000681_pt1 | contig 26941 bp, 29 predicted proteins | sample SI060_120mmetaG_FD_190151 | JGI IMG/M metagenome (GOLD analysis project Ga0257126, IMG submission 190151) | Marine microbial communities from Saanich Inlet, British Columbia, Canada - SI060_120m | ecosystem: Environmental > Aquatic > Marine > Inlet | place: Canada: British Columbia | collected... | reverse complement strand
AAACCTAGATTTGATAAACCTAGATTTGATAAACCTAGATTTGATAAACCTAGACATGAAAATAAAGAACATCCTCGTGATAATGATAAACCTAGATTTGATAAACCTAGATTTGATAAACCTAGATTTGATAAACCTAGATTTGATAAACCTAGATATGAAAATAAAGAACATCATCGTGATAATGATAAACCTAGATTTGATAAACCTAGATATGAAAATAAAGAACATCATCGTGATAATGATAAACCTAGATTTGATAAACCTAGATATGAAAATAAAGAACATCATCGTGATAATGATAAACCTAGATATGAAAATAAAGAACATCATCGTGATAATGATAAACCTAGATTTGATAAACCTAGATATGAAAATAATAAACCTAGATTTGATAAACCTAGATTTGATAAAAGTAATACAGAAAAAAAGAGTATTTATGCTACACAAGAATATCCAAAAAATCCACCAATTTTAGCAGAACATAAAGTTTATAATACACAACCTCAACCACAACCACCGCCACCTATGAATTTTCCACCTACTTTTGTTCCAGTAAATGATACTTTATATCCTCAAAGTTACTTACCATATTATAAAAAACCAAATGAAAATATTCCTATACAAAAAATGTATAATATTAGTTTAGGAAACCCAAAAGAACATTATAATATGATGAATAACCTTTATGAAGATATGTTACCAGGTGATCCATATCAATTTACAATGGTAAATGTTTTTGAAAGAACACAACTTAAAAATTTTGTTAGAAATTCTTTGTTAGAAAAAAGAGATGGTGAAAATATGTCTTTACAAGGAGGTCCTGATTCATTACTATCATATGTAAAATTATTAGAATTTAACCCATATGGTTTAGGTAAAAATCCATATAGAACAATTTCATATGACTTTTTATTATATAATGCAGCATATCCAGTCAAATATGATGAAGTAAATAAAAGAATTAATATTTCAGAGGATTCTATGGGTTTAAATGTAAGAATATACAAAATGAGTGAAGGTGCAATGAATGCTAATAATTACAACTCAAATATTGATAAAGAAAATTTTGATGCCTGGAGGGAAATAAAATATTATGAATATGTAAGAGATCATATATTAAAAAATAAAATATCTCCAAACTTTGTTAGTATTTATTTATATAAGATGGATCCAGATACAAACATAGATTATGATAAAATTAATGGAATTATATTACAGAATTTTACACAATTTGATCAAATAAGCCATACAGAAAATAATAATTTGATTAATAGACTTCATACATTTAATGATTTAAAAGGATTTGGAAATACATTAGTTGGTATAAAAGGGAAAAGTTATAAAGAACCACAAAATAAAAGTGATTTAACTAAATATAGTAATAAATCATTATTTGCTTTAACTGAAGCTCCTACACATAATATAATTCAGTGGGCATCTCCTATTTATGATAAACATGGGTCAGTTAAAAGAATGATATCAACTGGATATCATACACCAGAAGTTTGGAAATCAATATTATTCCAATTAGTGTATGCTTTTTCAGTTTTACAAGAAAATAATATTTACTTCAAAAACACAAATTTAGTTAATAATGTATTTATTAAAGATATATATCACAATCAAGGAAATGTTGGTTATTGGATATATAAAATAGATGAAATGGAATATTTTATTCCAAATTATGGATATATATTACTTGTTGATTCTAGGTATCCAAATTTAAATGAAAATGTGGGCACAAGCCAAAAATTTAAAATAGTTTCAACAAAATTATTTGAAAAGAATGATATGACAAATTCAAAAACTTATGAAGACGATGTATCAGATTTAATTTTTAGTGAGTTTATTCAAATGTTTTCACCTGATAATTTTACACATAATCATAGAAAAGAAGATAATATGGGAAGTATTGATGAAAGTGTTTTAGAATTAATAAAAAAAATTTATGATTTTAGTAAAAGTAAGAAAATTAAGGATATACTTTTAGATTCTAATTTATTTGATGACTTTTTACATAATAGGGTTGGTACATTACTAACAAAATCTGAAAAAGATAATGTAAGTTTAATAACTAGACCAAAATATAAAAAAGGTGAATTAGTTGTATATCAAATTAGATATAATGAGTATGTATGGGGGATTTATGTTGATGAAAAAGGAAATAAAAAAATTATAAAAGTTAAAGAAGACGGTAATTATATTAATAAAGAAGTTTTTACTAATAGTCTTTTATATTATCCACCATCAGAACCAATAAACTTTGATAATTCTGGAAAAATTAATTTTACAGAATCAAATTTAATAGAAATATATAAGTTATAAATTATATTTTAATTTAAATATAGTTTATAATATATATGGAAGATTATACTAGATTTTTATGCATAGCAACAGAAGCAGAATTACAATTTGTTAAAAATATTTTAAATATTGAACCAAATGATATATCTTTACTATTTTTTCATAGTGATAATATTTCATATTTAAATAATAAAATTATTAGTGAAATTTTAAAACTTACAAAAGATAAAATGGATAAACCAATTAAAATTCAACAACAAAAAGAAGAGTATATGATAACCCACATGAGATATATATATTTTGATAATATTAGAAATAATATGTCAACAAAAGAAGAAGTTGAACATTTGAATAAAATATTTTTAGAATCAATTATTCCACATGTTTATTCTGAATTAGTTTCCTATTTAAAATATTTAGATGAAATTGAATTATATCAAGATAATAAAAAACCATTAATGGATATTCCAGTATCTACTAAGAGAAGAAATGAATTAAAACCTCTTAGTAAATTTTTTGATGTTTAATTTTTATTATTTTTAAAATCTACTATTTCATTAATTAACCATGAACTGGATTGAATTTTGTTACCAAAACCATCTCTTAATTCAATCCCTCTTTTACTACAAATGTTTACTTCTGGAATTGTATTGTTATTTTGATCACCTCCATTACAAAAAAAATCTGGCTTAGGTTCAACAGTTTCTAATGTTTTACATACTGTTCTATCTGTATCAATTGATTTTACTACATAATCAACACATCTAAGTTCTTTTATAATTGCTATTCTTTCATCTGCTTTCATAAAATGTTTACCTTTTTTCAGTAAAGCTTGTTCATCATTATTAACGATAACCATTAGTTTATCACCAATTGCTTTTGATTGTTTAAAATATTCAATATGACCAATATGGATCGGATCAAAATATCCACTAACACAAACTATTTTCATTATATTAAAATATATATTTTTTTTTTATATATTTTAACATACAATAAATTTAGTTAATCAATTAATTTAATATTGGAGAGTACCATCTGAGTTTTCAGCAACTAATTGGTACATGAAGATAACACCTCTTGTTTGAGCAGTTTCAACAAATGATGCACCAGTTGAGGCTGGTCCCATACCTTCGTTGTAAGAAATTTCAACAATTGGGTTTGGTTGGACTACATTACCATTTTGGATAGAAGCATTAGTGACATCAAGTGGAGCATATCTGGCATAGGCATCCATTGTTTCGACACTTGAACCAGAGATAAGGCATGATGATCCTACAACAATATTACTTGATGGGTCATTTCTGTTAAGTTCAGCACATACAACTGATCTGAGTTTGTATCTATCGTTTCTTAAGTTGAGAGTTGGTTCAAAGTTAACTCTTCTGGTGTTAATTCTTTCGAAGCCTGAGACAGCAACTGGTAATCTTGAAAGATTGAATGGTTCGTTGTTAGTGAGTCTCATGGTGTATGATCTTCTGTCAACGTAGAAGAAGAGAACACCTTTAGAGTAGATGAGATCGGTTTGTCTTGGGACAACAGTGTTACCATCCATGAAAAGTTGGTGTTGTTGTAAGGCACCTCTAAGTTCAACTGGTGTGTTGTTGTTAAGGTTAGCCATGATTCTAAGGTTAATCATTGGAACTGATGTAACAGTTGGTCTGACATTTTGATGGTATGGATTGTGGTTGTATACTTGGTAAACTGGGACAGTGGCAACAATTGTTGGTCTGAATGAGAAAGCTGATACAAGTCTTTTGATGACTGTACCATCGTGTCTACCGTAAACTAAATCTGGGTTATCGTGTTTGTTTAATCTGCAGTTATCGACAACATTGATGAATTCTCTGAATGAAACATTAAAGTATTGACCGTTTCTTAAGTGTAAGACTGAGTTCCACAAGTGTTGTTGTAAGTTAACTCTGTTGAGTAAATCATTCATTGGTGATTTGTTATCGCAGACAATGTCATTTGGATCAGTGACAAGAGCATAGAATAATTCATAATCTGGTTTAGTGGTTAATGGTCTTTTGTTGTATCTGGCATCAACAATACCAGCAATATTACTGTGTAAAAAGTGGTTTTCGAGAGTTTCGATCTTTGGTAAGAAAAGAGCGGCAACTACTGGGTGAATGTGGTTTCCTGGTTGATGACCGTGTTCTGGGTGGAATTTACCACTTAAAGCTTGAACATCACAATCTTGGTATTGGAATGATTGTAACATAACTTGAGCATGAAGAGCTTTTGATGAAGAATATGTTTTTAAGATTTCTTGAAGACTTCTGTAGTCTTTATCTGAAACATTTAAACTTCCTCCATGTGATCCAGCTTCGTTAATGTAACCTAAAAGTTTCATCATGTTGGTTACTGGAAGTAATTGGCGATATTTTGGTGAAGTACCAGCAAGTTCTTGTTCGTATAATCTTTGGAATTCAGCAAACTCAGCTTCAGATAATTTTTGTGATTTTCTGTGTTTTCTTGCTTTTTCTAAAAGTTGGTGGTATGGTACATCTGAATTGGCATATTTTTTTCTAATAGCTTGAGCGAATTTTTTCGCTCCTCTGATAATGGCATTTCGTCTTTCCATGAAATGAACTTGGATTTGTTCAACTAATTCTTCATCTCCATATTTATTTCTTAAAGAAAGTAAAGTAGTTGTATCAACACGTTCACCTTGTTTGAATAGTCTATTAACTTCTTGTACAATAGTATTATCACTTCTTGATGATCTTCTTCTTGACATATATATATATATATAATTAGAAAAAATTTTCTATAGAATTTTTTTTAATATATTTTTTTAAGATAATTTGAAATATAAAACTTTACATTTAAAGACGGAATTTTAAAAATATTAATGGAATCAAAGAAATTTATTGATTATAATCCACAAATATTAGAAGAAATAGTAGGTAATGACATACAAAAAAAAAGAATTATTGATTGGTTAAATAACTTTGATAATATTAAACATAAATGTTTATTATTATCAGGAAATCATGGAATAGGAAAATCCATATTGGTTAAACTAATTTTAAAAAAATTAAAAATTTCTTATAGGATTATATCAGCAGACGAAATTAAAGAATTTAGAGTAAATGATACTTTTGATTCTTATTTTAATAATAAAAAATTAAAAGATATTAAATTTGCTTTTATTTTTGATGAAGTTGAAATGATAACACTTGCTAGTGAAAGAAAATTTATATTAAATTTAATAAAAATTAATACAAAAAATAATTTATATCCTTTCATTTTTATATCAAATAATAATCATAGTAAGTTAGTTAATGATATTAAAAGATCAAGTATTATATTAAATTTCGCATCACCGACCAAAAATGAAATTTATTTGTTAATCAAAAAAATAGCAAAAATAAATAATATTAAAATCAAAAACGATTGTAATTTATCAGAATTTATTAACTTTTCACAATTTGATATTAGAAGATTAATATTATTATTAAGAGATTATTCTTATAATTATAAAACATTAAGTAATAAAAATATTAAAAAATTTATTGAAAATTCTGTTGAAAAAGATATTGGAGTAAATTTATTTGATGCAACCAATAATATTATTAACGATTTTAGTGGTTTTAACAAGTTATATAGATTGTATGAAACAGAAAAAGTTTTATTGCCTTTAATGATTCATGAAAACTATTTTAAAAAAATATTAAATGATAAAAAAAATTTTGACTTTTCAATAGATAAATTAATAAATGTATCTGAAGCATTATCTATTGGTGATAATATTGAAACTAGTATTTACACAGATCAAAATTGGTATTTACAAGATATTCACTGTTTTTTTACATGTGTTCTTAGTTCTTATCTATTAAATGACAATTTATCCAAAAAAATTAATAATATTGCTTTTAGTTCTGATTTAAATAAAACTTCATTAAAAAATATAAATAAAAAAAATATAAATAATTTATCGAAATTAATAAATACAAAATCTATAGAAGAGTTACTAATATTATGTAAAATGAGTAATTTTTGTTTTAAACACGATAATGAAAAACTAATTATTGACATTTTAAAAAAATATAATCAAAATATTGATATTAAAGATATAGAATTATGTTTAAAAATAGATAAGTGTTGTGATTTTATTAAATTAGATAATAAAAAAAAGAAACATATAAATTCCTTACTAAATTTATAAATATATATTAATATCTATATATATATATATATATATGATAAAATTAAATTACAATGATAGAGAAATTATACAAAAAGATACCGTTTTTAAAACAAAATCTAAAAAATTATCAAAAGAAGTTACAAAACAACATGATAAAGTTTTACCAAAAAATTTTTATGTAAAATGTAAATTTCCTATTGGATTTAAAAACCAAATGGTTATTCCAAATTAGTGTTTTTAAATAAATTATTTCCATTTTCCTTTTCTATATTTTCGTTAGGAATATGTTTAAAATTATTTTTTTTCAAAAATTTAATTTCTTTAGTTCTTTCACTAATTGAATTTAATTCTATCATAATATATTTTACATTACTAATTGTATTTACAGCTCCTAATAAACAATCATATTCCATTCCTTCTACATCAATATGAATCATAGATATATTCATATTTTTACATAAATTATCAATAGAATCTAGATTAATTGAACCATTTTTATTTTTATTTATCTTCCAACCACCGGGATGATTGGATTTATCAATATTACCAATTTCTTTTTTAGAATTTACACCATAGTTTAAAGTAACTAAATTATCTAAATTATTTTTTTTTGCCATATTTTTTATAAAATTTATTTTTGTATTATCTGGATCAATAAAGATAACTTTAATATTTTTATTGTAATAATCCTGCTTTAAAATTTTACACAGATATAATCCAGTATCCCCTACATGTGCTCCAACATCTATTATGTAAGAATTGTTTGGTAACTCCTTTAACAACTCTTTTAATTTTGTATTTGTATATGGTTCATGTACTTCAAATCTATGTTTAAAATCAGAAGTCCATTCATTATTTATTAATTCTATTATAGTATTATCTTCTTTTTTTGTACATATATCATCTAACATAGTCTTGTCACTAATTCTTACACCATATATTAAAATAATGATTAATATTACTATTATACATAAACATATATTATTAAACATTAATATATAATAGAAAATATATAATAATGTACCAATTAGATTAAACTACTAAGTGAAACATAATAAAGTATTACCAAATGGTTATTCCAAATTAGTTAAAAAAATTTTAGAATATTTTTTTCCTATTTCTAAATAGTTTTCTAATTGATTATTATTATCTTTTCCTAAATTTTTAAATTCACAATTAATATTTAATACATTTTTATGGGAAATATTTGAACCCATTTTATTTAAAATATTGCTTAAAATTCCAAAGATATACGTGTCCAATTTCATATTAGTTGTATTAACATAAAATAATAAATTAATGCCAATAGTTTTATCTAAATTACAATAATTTATAGGAAAATTATTAGCTAGTCCGCCATCTAAATAATAACAATTTTTATAAAGAATAGGTTTATAAATTAAAGGGACTGCTGAGGATATTTCTATTGCTTTTAGAACATTCATATTTGGTGTATTTTTGTAATTAAATATTTCTTCCTTAGATTTGGTATAATTGAATCCAATTATATTTAATTCCTTTTTAGATATTTCATATAACTCTAAGAATGTTAAATTTTCTTTTGATTTTAATTTAACTATCTTTTTAATAAATTGCATAAATTTATCTTTATTAAATAAAGCATTATTTTCTAAAAAATATTCAATATCAGTAATATTAATCATATTAATTAAATTAAATTTATTAAATATATGTAAAATTTGTCCAGGATTTATATTTAAATTTAGAAATAAACATATCATAGATCCAACAGATGTACCATAATATTTTGTTATTTTATTTAGATCTATTTTTTTTTTAATTTCTCTTAGTACACTTATTTGAATTAATCCGGCACTACCACCCCCACTTAAACATATAGTATCAAAAGACATTTTGTATATATTTATATATATATATTTGTATATATATATATAAATGGTAAATGTAAAAGATCTTCATAAAGAAAATAAATTACAAGAAGATGAAAATAAAAAATTATATAAAAAAATTTATAAATTATTAGAAACTAATATTGTATCAAATAATAAAAAAAATGTAAATGAATGCTATTTTGAAGTATCTTTATTTTATTTTGGTATGCCTTTATATTCAATTGATGATTGTATAAAATATATTAAAAAAAAACTTATTAAGAATGGTTTTAATGTTGAAATAATGGGTAAAAATGGTATTCATGTAAAGTGGTAATTTTATAAATTTAGTAAATTAATTAACTCGGGTTTATTTTCCATCATAATATATTTTTTTAAAATTCTCATATTATTATTATGGTTTAAAACACCAACTATCATAATAATTAATAATATAGATAATATACAAATAAATAAAATTTTATTATTTAAAATATAATTTTTGAATTGATTTAAAAAATCATTAGTTGTAAAAAGTTCCTTTAAATTATTATTATTATTATTATTATTTTTATTAATTTTATTAACTTCATTTTTTTGATATTCCTTAATAACATTTTTTAATTTTCTATCAATATTATATCTAAATTCAGATTTAATATCTTCTTCAACTTGTTTTTTCAAATCAACTTTTATTTCATCAGTTAATTCTAATTTAATTTTATTTAAGTAAGAAATTAAAACATCTTTTAATTGATTACTAATTATATTTCTGTTTTCTATATCAGATTTTTTTGAATCAATATATTCATTATCATAATCATCTTGAACATCATTATTAAATTTTTTTTTTAAACTTTTTTTATCAATATGTGTTTTTTCAATATAATCATCAGTAACATTAGCAAACCCTTCTTTATTTGTACTCCATACATCATTTATGTTAGCAAAATTAATTGTCATAATATAGTAAATTGAGATTATTTATTTTTTTAAATATAAATATCGTTTGATGATAAAGAAAAGAATATAATAAATTTATATGGATTCAGATACTAGTTCAGATAATGTTAATTATTTAGATAATGATGGTATTTCACTTAAGGTTGAACCTACTAATGAAGAGTCTACTGATGTATATCTTAATATGGTGGCAAATAATGATAAACTTTTAGAAGAACAAAATAACGAAAGCGAATCATTCAATATATTATCATCAGAATCAGAAAAATCAAATAATTCTATTAAATCAGACTCAGAACCAAAATTTGAAACAGTTGATTTATTTAGTAGTAAAAGAAAATCAAAAAGAAATAGTCAAATATCAACAAAACCAAGTAAAAAAAAATCTGTAAACAATTTTTCAGAATCTTCTATTTCTTCAAATAAAAGTTATAGAAGTGTATCATCTACAAAATCATATAAATCACCTTTAATTGATAAAAAACCAGTTTTAACACCTCAACAAATTAGAATGAAGAAAATAGAATTATTGAGAAAACTTTCAGAATTAAAAACCAAAGGTTATAAATTATCAAAAGAATATGATTTTAATTCTACTTTAGAAGAAATGGAATATGAATACGATCTTTTAAAAAGTTTTGCTGATAAAAGGAACGGAGTTAAACTTTACAAAAGTTTGATTGTAAATTTTGCTTCAGTAGCAGAATTTGTAAATGATAAATACGATCCTTTTGATTTTACTTTAGATGGTTGGTCAAATCATCTGAATGTTGAAGTTGATAATTATGAAGAGGTATTAGAGGAATTATATGAAAAATATAAAGGAAAAGGAAAAAAAATGGGACCAGAATTTAAATTAATGATGTTAATTTCATTTTCTGCAATATCATTTAACTTTTCAAAAAAGCATTTATCAAATATTCCAGGATTAGGAAAAGTAATGGAAAATAATCCAGATTTTATTTCAAATATGATGGCACCAAAACCAAAAACATCTCAATTTATGACAGATCAGGAAATAAACATAGAGAGACAAAAAGCTGAATTAAGAAAAAAAGAAAAAGAGTTAAAAAAAAATACAAAATCACACCAACAAAATAAATCTAATAATAATGACAGTAATGTAAATAATTTTATGTCAAAAATTTTAAATGATGACAAAAATATTAATATTGATTCAGATAATCAACAACCAAATTATACAAATCAGCAATTTAATTTAAATAATCAAAGTTTAAATCCGCCAAGAAAACCAGATAATTTATTAAATAGAAAAGTAAATACAATTGAAAATAATGCAAATGTTATTTCATCAAATGATACTGTAGAAAATATTTTACAAAGACTTCATAATAGAGAAGATAATTTAGCTACAGATACACAAGAAAGTAGTGATACAAAAAATAGAATAGTATCAGACTCATATAACGAATCAGATACTAAAAAAAGAGGAAGGAAAAAAAAAAAAAATTTAATGGTAATATCATAAACATAAAAAAATTAACTTTTAAAGATAAATTTTAAAATTTATTATATGAAGTCTGATAAAGAAAAGGCTAATAAGGATAAATCCATAATTGTTCATTTGCCAATTAAACCTTCTGATATCGAAAATGAAAAAGTAGATAGTATATTTTTAAAAGATCAATCTGATTATTATAATCTTGAAATAGATGAATTAAAAGAAAAAATTAAAGAATTAAATCACGAACTTGAAACATATAAAAATATCGATGATAAAAACTTTGTAAGTTTAAATTCTAAAAAAAAATCAAAATGTTGGTGGTGTAAACATACATTTGAATGTCCAAAGGTTGAATTACCAGAAATTTATTTTAATAAAACATTTCATTGTATTGGACAATTTTGTTCATATAATTGTGCTAAAAGTTATAGTATAGATCTAAATGACGAAAATGTTTTTAAAAGAAATTCATTACTCCAATATAAATATAAATTAACTTATAAAGAAGATATTGAAATAAAACCAGCTCCATCATGGAAAGTTTTAAAAGAATTTGGGGGAATATTATCTATTGAAGAATTTAGAAAAAATTTTAATTGTAATACTTTAAATTATTCTTATTTAAGACCACCTATTATTTCAAGATATTCACATATTGAAATTGATAATAAAAATAAAAAAATAGAGAAAAAATTTAATTTAAAAAGATCAAAACCTATTGAATCTTCAAAATATTCACTTGAAAATACAATGGGTTTAAAAATATCAAAATAATTTTATGTTTGTACAAATGTTTGATCACACATTTTTAAATTTTCTATAAATTTTTCTAGTTCATTTTCGTTTTCATACTTTATATTATAGTTTGGTAGTTTATCTAAAATTATTTCAATATTACTATTTTGGATTATTGATTTAATATTTTCTTGTAATTTAGTAAAAGAGCCTTGTGTGATGATACCAATTCTTTTAATATTACAATCTTCTTTTACTTTATTTGTATTATCCATATATTCCTGAAATATATCAGGATATTTTAGTTTTTTTAAAAAATCTTCTAAATAATTTTTTAAATATTCATATTTATCTTTTTCATTAATTGTTAAAATATTATTATTCCAGAAATCTTCAAAATCAAGATTATTTTTAGATGTATATCTTTTTGATACTGAAATTATTTTTTTATTATTACTACATAATTTTGTAAAATTGTCAAAATCATCTGATGTAAAATCATTATAAGCTAAACTTATCATATAATTATCATTTTCTGTATCTTCTATAATTCCTATTAAGTTTTTGTTTAGAGGTACTATGGCATTAATACTCTTTATTTTTTTTTTATTTGAAACTAAATTAATAGGTAAAAAAGCATCCAAATCGTAATCAGTTAAAATACAATTAAAACCATGTAAATTTTTTCTATATGCTTTAAAATTTACATAACTTTTATTTGTTGGTTTATTCAAATATATCTTCATAAAAATATTTACTAGCTATTGTTTATATATTTTTAAATTTATAAAAATAATAATAAAAAACAATAATTAATATAACACCATTCATTTCAATAAAATTTAATAGTTTCTTACTAGATATAATTGATATAATTACTAAAAATTGATTTATCATAATAAAATTTTGAGATAAATGTATTATATTGTCATTTCCATAATTTTTGAATGTTATTATTAAAATTAAAATAGGCCAAAATAATAAATCAGCAATTATATCCATATATTTTCCTATATTAGTATATTGTTTATAAGTTCTAGCAATAGTTCCATCTAAACAATCTATAATGTGACTTAAAATACAACATAATAATGTTTTAATAGTAGCATTATTTTTTACTAAATCTTTCAAAATAAAAAATCTAAATATAATATTTAAAAATGTAACATGATTCGGTTTTAGATCTATTTTATAACATATAGGGGCAACTTTTTTTGCTATTGGATAACTAATATATTTATCAAATGATACTATATTATTTTCTCCAGGCATATTAATAATTATTAAAAAATTTACTATATTTAGACTAAAAAATTGAAAAAAACATTATCGTATTATATCTTTTAAATATGACATCATTATCAAGATTATCAAGGTTTATGAGTAAAATACTCCGACACGAAGCAACTAATAAGGATCTAGAAATTGATTCTAATGGTTGGGTATCAATTGATTCTATTTTGGCACATCTAAAGACAATAGAATGTTTTCGGCATACTACTCTAGAAGATATAATACAAATCGTTGAAGATGAAAAGCAGAAGAAGGTGCGGTTTACTATCAGATATGGTAAGATTCGTGCTAATCAGGACCATACTATTCCAGGAATTAACCCAGATTTGACTGAAATTACAGATCCAAGTAAAATACCTGTATGTATTCACGGTACATATGATACATGTATTGATATTATAAGTAGAAATGGTTTATGTAAGATGAAGAGGAATCATATTCATATGAATACAAAGATACCTGAACCAGGAATGGTGATTTCAGGTATGAGACAGTCTTGTAATCGAATTGTTTGGATAAACATTTCAAAAGCAATGGAACTTGGAATAAAGTTCTTTGTATCTACAAATGGAGTAATTTTATCCCCAGGAAATGATGATGGATATATTCCACCTTCTTGTTTTGATAATATTACTGAACGATGAATTATTGATTTATAATACTATACATACCCTGTAAAAAAGCATCTGCTAAATCATCCTTTTTTTTATGAGAGTTAATCTTTTCAACCCATTCTGGATAGTCTTTTATCATTTCCATACAATACTTTATACCTAATGCCTTGGTTAATTTATAAGTTTTTGCTTCATCACCTTTTAATTTAACTAATTTTTGGGTATCACCATCATCTGCTAACTTTAATTTATTACTTGGACACATATATTTTACTTTTTCAATTGAAGATCCCATTTGTTCTTTATCAATAATTCCTCTTATTAAATAATAGTCATATACAGTTGATGAAATTGCTTTCATTCTAGGATTTTTTAATGTTGGTTGGTTTTCTATTACAACTTTATTTGCTTTTAGTAAATGTAATTTTTCATCAAGTTTTTTAATTAGACTTAATCTTAAAATATCTAAATCAATTGATTTAACACTTTTTTTAGTAAAAGGTTTTAATTCATATCCTTTACAAATTTTTTTATACTCGCTTTTAGCATGATTATTACACAAAAGCTGTCCATTTAATTTAAATTTTGCTTTTTTATCACATTGTTTTTTACTTTTAAAATTACAAGTTTCTTCTGTTGATACTAATTCTGAAATGTTTTCAAAAGTAGCTGGAGTTGTATTGATTTTTTTAGCATGTATTTTACAGGTATATATTTTTTTATTATCAATTTCTTGGAATAATGATGGATTCTTCCCGCATTCAAAACATTTTATTTGATTTCTATTTGTTAAATTTATAAGATCCCAATCAATTATTTTCCAATCATTTATATTGTTATCATCATATTCGATTAAACAATAAGCTAGATTTAGAATACCAACATCCCAAGAAAGGACTTTCATTGTATCAAATGATAAATATAATTTTATATAGTATTATATATTCATATGAATACATATTTATTTTTGTTATATAATTTTATAATAGGTTTCGTATCTGATTTAATTTTAAATTATTTATCAACAAATGATATTTTTGTAAAAAGTTTAAAATCTTACTTTGAAAATAAAAATTTAATTGTTGCTGGTATTTATGCTGGTTTAACAATTGTAATAGCTTTAATTGTTCAAATTTATTTATCAAAAATAATATTTAAATATAAAATACCAAATAAATTTTCAGAAATTGTAAAATATTTAATATTAGCCTATATTGTTGGTTACATATTCGATTATATAATTTATAAATTTAAAATATTTGACGGATTAGAACAATACTATAAAGAATTAGGTGTTGGTCATTGGGGTGCTATTGCTTTTATATTTTCAATTCTAATTAGTTTAATTATACAAAAATTTATTATAAAAAATTATAATAACTAGATGTTACTTGAAGAAATAAATCAAAAAATATCAAATATTGAAAAAGATATTAATGAAATTAAAGAATTATTAGTTGAATTAAATTCTAAAATTGATAATAATTTAATTTCTAATTGCGATAAAATGGGAAATCATATTGATTTTGTAGAAAACGTATATTCTAAATTTAAATATCCTTTAGAAAAAATAGGTAGTTATTTTGTTCCAAATTTAAAAATAGAAGAGGGGGATGGTATTAATTTAAAAATGAATCCAGGGTAAGAATAAATGAACCCATTATTGATAGATTTTTTAAAAATTGTATTTTTTGTGATGAATCTATAATAGGATTATGATAATAACCTGTTATAATTAGTGTAAAAATTAAAAAGGTTAAAGATAGAAATATTCCAAGTTTATTTTTATTTTTTAATTTAGCATAAACTAATAATATACTTCCTATTATCCATACTAAAATAACACATGCTAAACAAATATTTGTTACCAAAATCGGTAATTTATTAAATATAAATTTTTCATTTATTCCTTTAGCAGTTGATGAAAAATTAAATAGTTTATTTATACCTGATAAAAAATATAAAGCTAATATAAAAATTAATCCAACTATATCTAAATATTTCATTTTATTATATTAATTTATATTTAAAAATCAATGTTTGGAGATCCCGAATAGAATGGTCGTATTTTATTATTAATTTTACTAATAACTTCATTTGGGTCATGATTTTTCATTAAATTTAAACATTCTTTACAATTTTTAGTTTTAAAACAATTAAAGTGATTTTCATCTCTAATCCAAATATCTGTAACATTTTCATATTTAGTAAATATTGGATCAAACAATGGAGGAAATAAAATTACACATGGTGTATTAACAGCATTACAAGCATGCATTAAACCTCCCTCTGCAGATACAAATAATTCACAATATTTTAACAATAAAGCCGCTTCTCTAAAACTAGAAATTTTATCAGAAATATCTATAACATTATTTAAAATTTTTTTACCAGGGATACTCATTTGAACAACAGGTAAATCTTTATAAATATTATCAATTATGTATTGCCATTTTTTAAAAGAATATCGTTTTGAATCACACCATGATGTTTTAGCATGAGGTTCAATTACTATAAATTTTCTTGGCAATATTTTTCTTAATTCGTTAATTTTTTCTATTTCTTCAGTAGTAAAATATATTTCACACTTAATATTATCATTTTTTAAATTAAAATATTCATATCTAGTTAATATTGAATGTTTATCGACTACCCAATCTTGTTTATTTAGTTGTTCCGGTGTTTTTGATATACTTAAAATTATAACATCATCTGAATCATTATTTGATATGTATGGATTATTTTTTAATATTTCGTGTATTACATGTTTTTTTTTATTACCAATAACAAATACCTTTTTCTTATGATATAATGATAATTCACGAATAACAGAAGTCCACATTAACATTCCTCCTATTCCCATTAAAATATTTTATTTAATTATGTTTATATAGTAATATACAAATAATTTAAATTTTGTATAAAAGAAAAATAAATATTTAGAATATGAATAAAGTTAGTGATAAAATAAAATCCTTTGAAATAAATGATAATATTTTTATTATTAATTGCGAAAAAAATAAATTAAAATATGAAATAAAAGATGGATGTGTAAATATAAATATAAAAAATAATTTAAATGAAAGACTAGGAATATCATGTTTAAAAGAAAATGATTATGTTAGTCTTATATTTGAAAAAAATAGTTTAGAAAAAAAAAATCCAAAAATCATTAAAAATATAGAATATGAATTTATATCTGATTCAAGTGAATCAGAAACATTTGATAATATATTATAAAAATATTAATATATAAAAATTTATAATTTTTTTCTAAGATTGTATATATCAGATGGATGTTAAATTAATAACAATGTTACTTGCAGTTATTGCTTTAATTGCAACTATTTATTTCGTAGCTAAAGTTGATCCTGATTCAAATGAAAACTTAGAAAACTTAGAAGATAATTTAAGTGATTCAGATATTGAAAGTTATTCTGATTCAGAACAATTAGAAAATTTTGCTTCTGTTGAATCAAACCCACAAGCTTTAGATCAACCATCACAAAAAATTGTAAGCTCTGACAATACACATAAAGAAATTCTTGATTCAAGAAATAATAGATTAAACCAAGCTCCAAATATGGTAGTATCAGAAAATGCAGTAACTCCCTCAATTGATGCAGGTCCTTCAAGTGGAAATACCGCAGTAACAAATTGGGATGGAAGAAGAACAAATAACGAAGATGGTTCTGATGAAGTATTAAATACAGATGGTACTACAACTGATGATGGTGTTGAAAATCCATTCAATGAAGAAAACCAAAATGCTGTTGATCAAGCTACTGCTGTATTTAATTACAATGCTAGAGAAGAAGAATATAAAAAAATGAGAGATAGACTCAATAACCCAGATCAAGTTGCTCAAGATAATGAAGTATTAACTCTTCCAGGAACAGATGCTCTTTCAGCATCCAGTAAAGGATTTTATGCTGTAAGTTCAATTAGTACAGCTCATAAAAATCCATCAACTGACTTGAGAGGTGAACCAAATGTTAAACATGATTCTAATTTCTTTGCTCCATTCAATTCAAGTTCATGGAAAGAAGATAATTTAGTATCAAAAGTATCAAACCAAAATTGGTGCCAATAAATTTAAAATTTAATATTTAGATAAAAATTAAATAAAGATTTTTTATCTATTTAATTATATATGTCAGATTCTGAAAATGACACAGTACAACAAAAAGTAACAAAAACATTTAAAAATAATGTTTTAAAATGGGTAGAAATTGATGATATGCTAAGGGAATTAAAAGAAAAAACTAAAGAATTAGCTTCAGAAAAAAAACTTTATGAAGGAAAAATTATAGAATATTTATCAGAAGTAGAAGAAAAAAGTATTATCATAAAAGATGGTAAACTTAGTCGTAATGTCTCTAAAACTAAAGCTCCATTCAAGAAAGAAACAATTCAATCAGCTTTAACAGAGATTACAAAAGATGCTAATAAAGCAGCTACAATGACTGAACATATTGATAATTCTAGACCAAAAACAGAAAGAATAAACCTTAAAAGAACAAGATTTAGAGGTCAAAAAAATTAATAAAATAATTTTAATATAATTTTATAAAATAATTCTAATCAAAAATACTACTTTCAGTTTCGATTCTAGGTAAAATATTCACACTCATAAGTTCTTGAAAGAATACCTTACAAGCATATGGCATATTTACCATTGAAATTCTATTTGTATTATTACAGGATTTACAAACATAAAAATTGTTATCTGGTGATTTGGCAGCAAACAATCCACAATCATCACAAACATGAACTGTTACAATGTCAGATGTTTCCATCATTCTTTCTTTCAAGAATTGACTTACTCCGTGAGCAATCATGGAATCTTTTTCCATCTCTCCAATCTTTAATCCTCCATCTCTAGCACGACCTTCTAATGGCTGTCGAGTTAAAGCTTGTCTTGGTCCTCTGGCCCGAGAGTGAACTTTATCAAGAACCATATGTTTCAATCTAGAATAATATGTAGGTCCAATAAATATTTGGGTTTCTATTTCTTTACCTGTTATTCCACAGTACATTTTCTCTGTACCATATGGTGAATAACCTAATTTCTTCAAAATATTTGGCAAGTCTTTTACATCATAGTTATTAAACGGTGTACCGTCTACAAACTTTCCATCAATCGCACCAATCTTTGATGATAAACATTCAATAAGTTGTGCTACTGTCATACGAGAAGGAATACCATGAGGGTTCATAATAATATCAGGTACAATACCTTCTTCTGTAAAAGGCATATCTTTTTGTGGTAAGATAATACCAGCGGTACCCTTTTGTCCGTGTCGACTGGATAATTTATCACCCATAGTTAAAACTCTCTCCATCCTAACTCTCATATTGTATTGTTCATAACCATCATTACTATAAATATTAGTATGAACACGATCTACAGCCCCCCTTACATTACTCTTAAATATTTCTGAACTATCTTTGTAAACTTTATTATTATTTCCTGTTGGATTAATTGGAGATACTTTACCAATTATAGCATCATCATTATCAATAATAGTTTCTTCTGGAGCATATCCATCTTCGTTTAATTTTTCATAATTTGCTTGTTTCATACCTGTTACTTTATTACGATCAGGTTTTACAAAAATATCGTCTTGTGATGTTGATGGATTTTTTTGTATTTCACTAAAGTATTTCTTTAATGTATCTACTCTAAATCCTCCTCTGTCTACAAAACATTTATTAATAATAAGAGAGTCTTCTTGATTATAACCAGTATAAGACATAATTGCTACTACTACATTTTCACCTAAAGGTAGATCCATTGTTTTATTATATTTCATTCCTTCTGTAACTACAATTGGTACTTGCGGATGATATAATACTTGGGAAATATCCATACGATCTTTATAGCTGGTAAGATATAAACCGATAGCCTGTTTAATTTGGGAAAACATAACAATATTTTTAGTACTGTAATTATGATTTGAAAATGGAATCATACTACTAATTACACCAAGCATAGTCCATCTATGAAATTCTAAGTGTGTGTAATTAAGATATCTATAATCACCATAACGATTAATCTGTGATTTATCTGTATATTCTATTTTTCTATTCATATTTTCTATGTTCTTTTCAAAAGCAGGCAAATCTTCTGATATCATAATATAATTACTACTTTCAATATCTTCATATGAAATAATATTAGTATCATTTAATAATTGATTCCAGCCTTTAGACTTTTCTACATCAAGTAGTAGTTTTTCTACAAGTTTTATATTATCTTTCTTTAGAAGAAGATTATTATTTTTAATCTTTAAAAGTGGTCGAATTAATCTACCTCCGTCAAAGAAAACATATATCTCTTTCTTTTTAAAATCCATTGATACAGATGTTTCTATATCAATTACTTTTTTATCTTTTTGATTATGTAGTTCTTGATAACATGTATATAAATTTTTAGTTATAGCATACCAATCACCGTTTAGATAAATTTTACCATAACTTTTCATTTCTAATGGACTTACTTCATAAATTTTATAAATACCTTCTATTTCATCTAGAATATTAATAATAATATCTTTTTGAGATAGATTTTGATTAGTTATTGTAGACATCATCGATAAAGATTTTACAATACCAATCTTTTGACCTTCTGGGGTTTCTACTGGACACACAAATTGCATTTGAATGTTATTAACATGACGAATTGAAGTTACTCCAGATGTGGCAGAATCTAAACTTGGTGACATAATTCTTCTCAAGTTAGATATTGCTAGAATCCAAGAAATTCTTTGTAAAGATTGAGCAACACCCTTTTTGGATTTATTCATTCCCCAAATACCTGTAGCCAAAGCAGTCTTAATACCCTGTTCAATTATTGTTGGTTTTATTTGATTTACTACATTAATTGGTGTTTGATCAGATTGATTTTTTTTCTTAAAAATTTTTCCAATTTCATTTAACATTTTTTTCCAATTTTGTTTAAATAATTGACTCAAAAGAATACCAGGTGTTTCAATTCTTTTATTTGAAAAGCTATCTCGATCATCTTCTGCTTCTCTTCCTAACATAACCGATAGTAATTTATGAATCATTAGACCGAAAAATCTAATTTTTTTCTCTAGATTATTACCAAGATGAGGTAGACAATCAACTTTTAAAATTTTATCTAAAAGTAATTTTCTTTGAATTATTGCTACATCCTCTTCTGTTTGTGTAATTCTTTTATTTCTTTTAAGTTTTGTTACTAGATATTCATATGCTTCCACTTTATTTGTAATTGGTTCATTTTCCTCATTAACACAACTTTCAACTGAACTTCGTAGTAAATTTACCATTTGAGAATCATTTAAATCATATGTTATATTACTAATAATATCTTCATCTGTTTCTAATCCCAAAGCTCGAAATAGTAAAAATATTGGAATATCAGATAATTGAGAACTATATAATGATAATGATCCATTTTTTTTATTCTTAATTGATAAAATTTGTAAATTTTCAGACCAATCATCTGTTCTAGAATTTATATGTGCTGTATATATTTTACCACCAACAAATGTTGGATCATTTTTACTAAAAATTAATATTTTATTATCAACCATTTTTTCAATTGACATTACTACTTTTTCAGCACCATTTACAATAAAATGACCACCTGGATCATACTTACATTCTCCAAGTAAATCTTGTTTAATACTTGTTGTACAATATTTACTTTTTACCATAATAGGAATATTACCAATAGCAATATTAGTTTCTAAATCACCAATAATTGATTCTTCTTTATCACCTGTAATCAAGTCTTCCTTTACAACTATTTGCTGTACATCGGCAAATACAGAAGAAAAATAATTAAGATGTCTTTTTCTAGCAACTTTCGGTGATAATATTTCACTGTTACTTTCAATTATTGGTGGTCTAATTCTAACATTCGTACATTTAAATCCATGAAGATAAATACTATCTTTTGTAATATTTTCATAAAAATAGTTGTCTACTCTTGATAGACTTGCTGGTATAATTTCTTCAACAAATTGGTGATATGAAGAAAATAAATGTTTGTACAAAATATTTGGTTGAGAAAAATATAATTTAATCAGTTTATCAATATCCCTCTGTGTAATTTTTTCAGACATTATATTTATAACATATATATTATTTTATATGTTTTAGTATCAATTTTTTTTATAATGAATTAATAAAAAAAACAATTGGATCATTTAAATATAACATATTTAGATATAGGATTGGTTGTATATAATAAAAAATATATACAAAATATAAAAATACATACCATTCGTATAAAAATTTAAACATTTTATATTTTATTTTACAATTAATTTATTGATATAAATCCCTTAATCTTTTATTTTTAATATTATTAATATCATAATTTTTAGTTACATAATTGTAATCTGTATCAAATAATTGAATACTAATAGAATTTATATTTATTAATAAATTTAATATTTCAATAGGAAAATTATCAGAATATTTATTTTTAATTGAATATTCATTTTCATTTGATTTCACATTTAATTCTAATACAATTGGATAAATATAGTTACTATTAATATCTTCAATAAAATTTATTTTATTAGTTATATCTGTTTCAATATAATTATATTTTTTTTTAGGATAAAATATTTTAATCATTTTATTATGAAAATATGGTTTAATCAATTTATTAGTTTCTTTATCTTGTACATAAATTACTTTTGTATTAAAAAAATCATAAAACAAATAATAAAAATAAATATACAAATCATATAAATAGGTTATCATTATTTAATAAATAATAATTATCTCTTAAACATTTAAAAGTTGATATACTATTTTAATAAATGTCTCTTGAAAACTTTGATCTATCTGAAAAATATAATATTTGGTATCACCATGAAAAAGATAATTGGACCATAAGTGGGTACACAAATGTTTTTACAATAAGTAATACAAAAAATTTTTGGCAAATAATAAATAATATTAATTTATTATTTAATTTGGATAAACATTTTTTTATAATGAAAAATAATATTACACCAATATGGGAAGATAAATGTAATATTAAAGGAGGTTGTTGGTCTATTAAAATAAGAGAAGAAATACTAAATAAATTCTTTGAAAAATTAATGATTCATTATATTGCCGATAGTATATTACAAAATTCTTCCGAGGATGAAATCCATGGAATTTCTTTTTGTAAAAAAAAAAATAACTATTTTGTTATTAAAATTTGGAATAAAAATGCGAATAAGAATAGCATTAAATATTTAAATAATGATATTTTAAGTCAATGTGGGAATGATATAATTTATATTGCTCATCTTGTTAATAAATAAATATTTATTTATTTATTTTTTAATTTTAAATATTTGTTTTTGTATTTTAAATATTTTTTATAGTAATAAGCATTTGGTACATTAAAACCTTCTCTACCTTTAAATAATAAACCTTGATTTCCTTCTGATTTTTGTCTTTCTACTTTTAACATTTCATCAAATTCTGGTAATCCATCTATTTGAACCAGGTCTATTGAATTACAAATTAACATTAAATAATTTCTATTTTGTAATGTAAATACATCTTCTTCCTTAATTAAAACATCTAATGTATTTTGAAAATATGAATTATCTAAAATTAAAATTTTTTCAGAACCTGTATCAAAAATATCACCTATTATATTCAAGATAAATTCATCTTTTGATAAATAAATTGAATTTTTAAACATTTTATCATATAGATAATCAATTATAGCATCATTGCTTTCCCCTCGTATCATAATATTATTTTCTAAATCTCTATCTACAAATATATTTTTTTGTTCATCATTATTTAAAGGAGTTTCAGTAATATTATCTTTAAAATAATCAGATAATTCGTATAATCCACTTTTATTAACAAGTTTTCCATAAAATAATTTAAAATCTAAATATGTATTTGGTAATTTATGAAAATAAAATCTTAGTTGAAAATTAAATAATTTTTCTACATCACTAACATCATATGATTTCATTGGATAGATAGGTGGGAAAATAATATTCAAATAAAGAGGTTTAGTCTTATATTTTTCTTCAATTTCTTTAGAAGGACCCGTGAAAGTAATTTTAATCAAGTCTGTAAAAATTTCCGCTATTTTAACTAACATTTTATTTTCCAATGGTCTAATATTATCTTTTCTAAAAGAATATTTTATACTAAAATTTGATTCTAAAATTCTACTAGGACTTTTAGAAGATAAAAATCTCTGATATTCTTTTTTTAATGTTTCACACATTTGATGTAATTCCGTATTAATATTATCTTCATTATAGTAAAATATTGTATTTAAAATTTTTGCAAAATTATTATCTAATGTTATTCCTCGTTTTGTAAAAAAAACATAACAATTATTTTTCTCATGTTCTAAATCTATAGTAGCATCTCCATGCATATACATCATTTCATCTCTTAACCCATGACTATTTAATACTAAAAAATTTTCCATATATTATATTATAGTTTTTTTAAAAAAATATAATATATATATATATATATATATATATGTTTAATAAAAATATTATTACAATTCTATTAGTTACATTTTGTTTAGTAATTTTTGTTTTTCAACATGTACAAAATTTAAATAAAAGAGTAAAAATGCTTGAATCTAATAAAGAAAAATTTACTATGACAGAAGACCAAATAAAACAAACGGTAATGAAAGCAGTTGATAGTACATATAATATGGATACTGAGGCTATTAGAAATCTTGGTGCTATTTCAAAATCAATCTTAACAGGTAAAAATTATCATAATTTAGATGGTAATGTTGTACCTGGTAAACTAGTTATCCCTGCAAATGTTGAAATACAAGGTGAATTAACAGTTCATCAAAAATTAATAGTAACCAGTGGTAAAGATTATAATACTGCTCCAGGTGCTGTAGACGAAGCTGATGGTGATCTAGTTTATGATAAGTATGTTGGTAAAAAAAAAGAAAAAGAAAAAATAGTAATTGAAGTTTTAAATGGTAAAATTCCAAAGATACAATCTTACAATACGAAGAAAGAATTAGAAATAACTACACATGATGCTAGTCCAGCGTCTGTATACGGTAAAAACAGGAAGGGGGGTGCATATGGTGGTGACCCGTATAATTCTTTAGTAATGTTAAGTAATAAAACGTTCATTAAAAGCGAATTAACTATAGAGAAACATTATCATAATAGTAAAACGGTTTCTCATCATGATAAATATGCTGATGACGGACGATTACCACAGTCAAAAATAATAATCACTCCTGGTAGTAATGATGTAGTACCGGAGATCAGATCTTATAATCCCGCTAAAGAATTAGAAATATCTACATGGGATTCTAGTGAGGCGGCGGTCACCGCAGGTAACTATGGACACGGAGGGGGAAAAAAAAATACTCTTACTATTAAATCAGATAAAACTGAAATAACTAAAACTCTATTAATTAAAACAACGAAGGATGATGATACTGTTCTAGAAACATTCTTAGGTCATAATTATTTCGATGGAGATACTATATATAACAAGCTAGATGGGGATGTGCGTGAAATTGTTGATTCCGCAACAAAAAATAAAATTCCCGAAGGATTTTTTATTCAAAATATTATGCCAGATAATACTCCAGGAAATATTATTATTAAAACAGATACTAGTGGAGATAGTTTAGGATTTATTAGATTTAAAGGAAGAGAGATTTCAGCTCATGCCGAAGACAATCTCTTAGAGGATCGATACCCAATTAAAATACCCCACTTATTACTAACAGAATTCCACGGTATGGGTTTAAAAGATATCAACAACACTAGCAATTTAGATGATATATTTGCCACTAAAACTAAAGGTATTCCTGAAGAATTACAAGGAGACGACGAAGACGAACTATATTTCTTGACTCATCATGGTGGAGAGCGTGAGACTGACGGAGATTGGCAGTGGAAAATTGTACCATTTATGGATAAAGAAAAGTGGGCAAGTAATTAATAAATTAATGTTTAATAAATGCACCCGTATAGTTACAACCTGATTGTGATACATTGTGAAGAAGACTTGTTGATACATTATGATATTCAAGAACACGATGGAGATACATTAGATCAACCTCTTGGATCGTTTGGTTTCGAGAGAAAAGCCAAAGTCCCGATCCATTAATACCGCTCTCTGCTGTTGTACATGTATGGTTTTCCATTTGAACAGTTGGTTGACCTCCAATTACAATAGCCCATTCATAATGTGACGGACTTGGTCCAGCAGATAGAATCCAATATGGGCCGGCAAAAAAATTAGGAAGAAAACATGGAGCAACAGCCAGTCTTTCTGGTTGGGAACGGTTATATACTCGTCCACACAGGGTTGTAGCATTCGAAAATGATCCATTTGTTCCAGGCATAATATAACCCATAGGTGGTCCATTTACTCGTCCGCTATTGGCATAATTAAATACCGAAACAACATCACCTGAGAAAAATGGAACATGGGTATTATTGTTAAGATCGTATGTAGCAACTACACAATATAGATCATTAATGTTTTGATATCCGTTAACTTGCTGTTGTTGGACATACCATGAGGCTCGAAAATATTCTGTTAGATTAACCATTGGATTCGTTTGAAGATGTACTTGAGAACAGTTATTCATCTGATAGGCATCAGAGAATGATCCAGTCATAGTATAAATAATCGCAAAAATTGTAAGAAATAGCATTAAAAGACCATCCCTTCTAAATATATTATCTTCAACTTTTTATAAAAATATATATATATATATATATATATATATATGTTTGTTAACAATATAAATGATATATTACTAATTACTTTTAAAAATATTTATGATGAGGTGGATAAAATTTAAATCTCTTCCAATCTTCAAAACTTCTAGATAAGATAGGATTTGAACTATTTGGAATTTTTACAATTAAATTACCAAATTTACTATTTTTTAATGGATATAATTCTTTAATACTTATTTTACCTGTTGATTTGAATCTATCTCTATTGAATTTTAAATTAAAATCATAATTATCTCCATTTTTTTCCATTTCAAATATATCTATATAAATTCCAGAACCATCATTTTTTTCAAATCTATATATAAAATCATTATAAGCAATTTTGAGATTTTTTCTAGTTAAAGAATCATCTGAAATAGCTTGTTTTAATTTATTTATAGATTCTGTTGTCATACATATATCAATATCGTCATCCCATGGAATAATATCTTGGTGTCTTATACAACCTAATAGTGTACCACCATTTGCCCAATACTCGATATTATGTTTATTACATATGTTTAATAATTCGTTAAACAAAAATTTTAATTCATTTTGAATTACTAATAATTTTTTAGGTGGAACAAAATTTTTACCATCTTCCTCAATACTTTTTTTAATAATTTCTAATTTTTCTTTATAATCTTTATCTTTATTTGATTTTTTTTTTTGGAAATATATTTGTATACTTAAAATAAAAATAAAAGTAAAAATAAAATAGATAATTTTTTTATTCATATTAATTATAGGTAGAATATAAATATTACTAAATTTTATTTATAGCTAATAAT
>Ga0257126_1000678_pt1 | contig 27069 bp, 26 predicted proteins | sample SI060_120mmetaG_FD_190151 | JGI IMG/M metagenome (GOLD analysis project Ga0257126, IMG submission 190151) | Marine microbial communities from Saanich Inlet, British Columbia, Canada - SI060_120m | ecosystem: Environmental > Aquatic > Marine > Inlet | place: Canada: British Columbia | collected... | reverse complement strand
CGGACTCGAACCGGCACGGCCGTTAAGCCTGAGGATTTTAAGTCCTCTATGTCTACCATTCCATCACGCGGGCACAGCGGCGAACATAGGCAAAATGCTGGGCGTGTAAAGGCAGATTCTCTACAAATCCGTGCCCAAATTAGGGATCAAATCCCGATCTGCGGTGAATGGGTTCAAAGCCAGCTCTCTTAGAAACTCAATTTCTGCCAGCTCTGGCTGTCCGAGGGCCAGATGGGTCAAGCCTTTGCCCGACAAGGCCCCAAGATGGCGCGGTCGAATGCTCAGGGTGCGGACCAGATCTGGCAAAGCCGCTTCGAAGTCCCCCGCCAGATACCGCGCGAAGGCGCGTTGATTGTAGCCCTCGGCATAATCGGGGCAATAGTCAATCAGTGCGCTCAAAAGCCCCTCGGCAGCTGCTAAATCGCCCAGCTGAAGGTTCATCATCCCGCGGTTGAGCATGCGTTGCGCACGAATGTCAGGTGCACGAGTCCACAGGCTCCAAAGCACATCGGTCGCAGCCTGTGCATCTCGGGGAAATTTCGCGAATTTCAGCGTTCGATAGGCCTGATCGAGCTCCTCAGAAATCTCAGGATTCTTTGGGCATTGGGCCAAGGCGCCTGTGGTGAAGACGGTGAATAGGAAAATAAAAACGCTTCTCATAGCCCCAAACTGGGCCAAATCGATCATCTGTCAAGCCTAGAGCATAGTGTGCCAACGCGCCTGCATAAACAGTCGACACCCCATACAAAGACCGCATGTCAAAGCCAGCAAGCCCGTGTCCACTCAGATTGAACAGCTACAAAGACGACCGGAGTTAGCTATTTTTGCGGATGGTCTTGCTAAACGGCGCGAAAACTTGATCGTTTGCGGCAATTATCGTTCCGTCTTGCAACGGATCGCCACTCGGTTGAATAGATTCGGAAAACCCGCCCGCCTCTTTCACGATGATCATCCCAGCGGCAATGTCCCAAAGTTGCAAGCGGCGGCCCCAAAACCCATCCACGCGGCCCGCGGCCACATAGGCCATATCAAGCGCAGCGGCACCAAGATTGCGCACGCCCGATGAGGCCGGCAATAGCTGCGCCAGATCAGCCAGGGCTTGCGGCAAGTCCGAGCGGCCTGAACTCGGCAGCCCAGTGGCAAAGATACAATCCGACAGGCTGCGACGGCCAGAAACCCGCATGCGCGTTTCATTCATCCAAGCCCCCTGGCCTTTTTCTGCAAAAAAACATTCATCTTGCGCGGCATCGTAAATCACGCCAGCAACAATCTCGCCCTTATGCTGCAAAGCAATCGTAACCGCATAATGAGGCATGCCGTGCTGGAAGTTGGTGACCCCGACCATGGCATCCACGATCCAGCGGCGGGTCGGATCTTTGCCCTCAATTTCAGCGCTTTCAGCGGCCAAATACCCATAGGTCGGACGGGCCGCGAGCAGCTCTTCTTTCACCACTTTATCCGCATGCATATCGGCGCGGGCGACAAAATCACTGGCGCCTGTAACTGACACTTGCAAATTGGCCACCTCGCGAAAATCTTTCGCCAAGGCGCGACCAGCTTTACGCGCTGTCGCGATCATTACGTTCATATTTGCGCTTTGTACCATGGTGATGCTCCTGCAGATCAGGCTGGGCTATACGCCGCCCAAGCCAGCTTGCCAAGGGCTAGCTGCGTTGCAATTTCACTGGCTCGCTGCGTGCGAGTTTGAGCAGATGCGCCATGAAGGGTTTTGTTGTGTCTTCTCGGCGGGTTGCAGCATAGAGCCGGCGGGTGAGTCCCCGCTTTGTGAGCGGTCGGGTGACATAGTCGGAATTATAACGCACTTCGCGCACAACCCAATCGGGCAGCACCGCAACGCCCCGATTTGAGGCCACCAAAAGCAAGATCACCGCCGTCAGCTCTACCGGACGCACCGCCCGCGGCTCGACCTTGGCGGGCATCAAAAGCTGCGAGAACACATCCAGCCGGGCGCGATCTACAGGATAGGTAATCAAAAGCTCGTCACGAAAGTCTTGCGCATCAATCCACGGTTTTTGCGCCAGCGCATGCTGGCTTGAGGCAACAAAAACCGGTTCATAATCAAACAGCGGAGAAAATTCGAGATCGCTGTGCACTTCTGGATCAGACGAAACAACCAAATCGACCTCCTCACGCGCCAGAGCTGGCAAAGCATCAAAGGCCAGACCCGGACGTATGTCGACATCAACATCTGGCCAGGCTTTGCGAAAGGCCTCCAAAACGGGAAACAGCCATTCAAAACAGGCATGGCATTCAATGGCGATATGCAACCGGCCTGATTTGCCCGACAGCAGGCTTCGAAATTCCTCTTCCGTGGCCTCTACCTCTGGCAACACCCGGTTGGCTAATTTCAGCAGCCGCTGCCCGGCGGCCGACAATTTTAGCGGTTTGGTGCGCCGCACAAACAGATCAACGCCCGCCTGATCTTCCAGCCCTTTGATTTGATGCGACAGAGCCGATTGTGTGAGATTGAGCATATCAGCCGCGCGGGACAGCCCTCCACATTTGTCGATGGCGCGGATGGCACGAAGGTGGCGCAAATCAAAGTGCATTCGTAAAATTCCTCATAACTAAATTGAATTTTATGAATTTGATTAATCACATCCCCTCTGGCACTGTCAAGAAGATCAAGCTTCCATGAGGATAAAATGCCCCAAATTTCGTTTGAATTTTTCTCGCCAAAAACAATATCAGCTGCCTTTTCGTTAAGCCGGGCCGTCGAGAATTTGGCCGGATTCGCGCCACGGTTTTCCTCTGTCACCTGCAGCAATGATCCGGCGCAAACCCTAGAGACCCTGCGGGCGTTGCGGCAATCCGGATTGGGGCGCTTGCAGGCACATATCACCTGTGCGACCCAGACACCGGCCGCTCTTCCCGCCTATCTGAAAGCGGTGCGAGAGACTGGCGCGGAGGGAATCGTCGCCCTGCGCGGAGATACGGCGCCCAAAGCTCTGGAAGTGATGGACTTAATCGGATGCGCCAAGAAAAACGCGATGCGGGACATTTTCGTCGCCGCCTACCCAGAGGTGCACCCATTGGCGCAGAGCGCTCAGAGTGATTTAGATTGGCTCAAGCGCAAACAAGATGCCGGCGCGACAGCCGCCATCACACAGTTTTTCTTTCATGCAGATTTTTTTCTGCGCTTTCGCGACAAAGCAGCCGCACAGGGAATAACCCTGCCCATCATTCCTGGTATTTTACCCGTGCAAAATTGGACATCGGTCCAAGCCATCGCTCGAAGCTGTGGCACCGCGATCGCCCCAGATCTGGCAGAAGGCTTCGCCCGCGCCGAGCGAGAGGGCCGCGCCAAGATGATGGCCATCGCACAGGCCACTGAACTTTGTGACAGTCTGATCCAAAATGGCGTGGAGCACTTGCATTTTTACACGATGAACAAAGCTGAGGTGGTCTGCGCCATCTGCACGGCTTTGGGAAAGGCACCGCAGCAAAGCCTCCGCAGCGTGGCTTGAAGCCCTCCCTGCGCCGCGTTAGGCTTGGTCAAAACCGCAACGCAGGAAGCTCCAAATGACACAGGCGAGAGATTTTTCGGATTTACCCACCCGCGCGCAACTGCTTTCAATGTCCGGTTATGAATTTATGTGCGCCATGCGCGACGGCACGCTGCCACGCCCGCCCATCGCTCGGGTGCTATGCTATGAGCTGATCGAAGTGTCGGACGGGGCGGTGACCTTCACTGGAACACCGCAGTTTGATCACACGAACCCAATGGGCGGGCTACATGGGGGATGGTATGGCGCGGTGTTAGACAGCTGTATGGCCTGCGCGGTGATGACCAAAGTCCCGAAAGGCAGTATTTATACAACGCTGGAATATAAGGTGAATATCACCCGCAGCATTCCAATTGGCCAATCTGTTATCGCCCGGGGGTGGGTGCAGCATGCCGGCCGATCCACAGGCGTGGCTGCGGGTGAAATTCGCGGCGCTGAAGATGGTAAACTCTATGCGACCGGCTCAACCACATGCATCATCATGCAAGCTCACGCGGCGCCCGGGCCTGAGGTCCGCAACGCTGGGGTGAATTGACTCAGAGCCATAGCGTCCAACCAAACGCCGAGACCGCGCCCAAAACACCCAATTCAATCCGCTCCAATTGCCTGTCGAGGGCGCATGAACATCCTGCACGAACCCCTCTGTCCAGGCTTCGGGCAAAGGAAGACCTTGCTGCTGCAATCGCTGCATCATCCAAACGAAGGGAATGTTTGACAGGGGCCGTGTCTGCGGAGATCCCATCACCTGCCCGCCCACATCCCCATGGTTTCCAACAAACCAAACTTGCTGCACCAGGACCGGCCAATCTGGTGACTCCTCCCATATCTCAGGCCGGTACGTGTTTCGGGTCTCATCCAAGGCAAGCGCCTGGAACCCGGCACCGACACAGGCGCTGATCTGATGGTTATGAAACCTGTATTTTCCCTCAAACAGCCGCCAGAGCACCGGCAAGCGCAGCCCGAGCGCTTTGACCGTGTCCCAAACCCCAATCGCAGCGATTGGGACATGTTTGTGGCAATATTCATCTGCAAAGACCCGAAGGTCTGCGCCGCCCTGCCGATAATGGCGATAGGCCATGGCAACATGCCGCTGGGTCGCCTGATCGCGGCGCAACAACCCCACTCGATCAATCAATCCCGCCAAAGACCGCGCCGCAAAGGCCCCGCGCGAATAGCCAATCAAAAAGATCTCATCGCCCGGCTGATAGCGGCTCGCCAGAGCGCCATAGACCTGCTGAATTTGGAGATCTAAACCGCTGCCCGTCACCACGGACCAGGCGGATGCCAAAAGATTACTGCGGTCAAATTGCAGCCCCGGTTGGTAATGCAGTATGACACCCGGCCCAGCGCCGCGCTTCAAAAGCTGATAGGCCAGCCCAGCGTTGGTTTCAAACCCCTGCTCAAGCGAGGAGAGTGTACCGTCCATCACGACAATATGCACCGTTCGGCGTGGCGCGGCGGCCGAGGTGGCACCCGTATTCTCGACAATTTGGCCAAATCTATTCTGCCAAATCTTAGACTTAACCCAATGCCAGAGGGACATGACGACTTATCCTGCGTTTTGCAACATGCTCCAAACCCGCTGCGGCGTGAAGGGCATATCGGCCCGCGTGACACCTTTGGATGCCAAAGCATCCATGACCGCATTGGCAACCGCGGCCATTGAGCCAATGGTGCCAGCCTCACCGCAGCCCTTCATACCGATGGGATTGGCGGTTGAGGGCACCACAACAGAATTAAAGTCAAACATCGGCACATCACTTGCCCGCGGCATGCCATAGTCCATAAAACTGGCTGTCAGGAGCTGGCCGTTGTCATCATAAACCACATGTTCCATCATCGCTTGACCCAGCCCTTGCACCACGCCGCCGTGCACCTGCCCCTCCACCAACATGGGATTGAGAAGATAGCCAAAATCATCAACGACAACGTAGCGCACGACCTTTGACTGGCCGGTCTGCGGATCTACCTCCACCTCCGCCAAATGCGCCCCATTGGGAAAGCTCAAATCATCCAAAGTTGCCGATTGCGTTATATCCAAAAGCGCCGATTGCCCAGCCTCACGCGCCAATTGGGCCGCGTCCGACCAGCTGAACACCACGTTGGAACCTGCAATTCGAAATACCTCATCATCAAAACTCACATCCGAAGTATCGGCCTCATGATGCTCCGCCAAAAAGAGCTTATAAGCCTGCGTCATGACAGTCACCAAGGCCAAAGTCGCGGAGTTTTGCACCGTCGCGGAGCGCGATCCACCGGTTCCACCTCCCGTGGGAATGAGATCACTATCGCCTTGGATCACATTGATCTGCTCTACGGGTAGGCCGGTTTGATCGGCCAGGTATTGCGCATAAACAGTTTCATGCCCCTGCCCTCCGGACTGTGTGCCCACATAAAGGTCAACGCTGCCATCGGCTTGAAACACAACCCGGGAGGTCTCGGTCGGGTTGCCCAAAATACTTTCGATATAGCAGCAAAGCCCCAAGCCGCGCAGCAGACCCTTTTTTGCACTTGCAGCGCGCCGCGCCGCGAAGTCTTCGAGCGCGGCCTCTTGGGCCAAACGATCTAGCACAAGACCGAAATCCCCAACGTCGTAGCGCACTTGGCTGGCTGTCTTATAGGGAAATTTTTCAGGCGCGATGAAGTTGCGACGGCGAAACTCCCAAGCGTCTATGCCCAGCTCACGGGCCGCATAATCCATCGCCCGTTCCAAAACATAAATCGCCTCAGGACGCCCCGCACCCCGATAGGCATCCACCTGCGTTGTATTGGTGTAGATCCCAGTCACCTGCAGATGCGCGACCGGAATATCGTAAAGACCGGTCAAGACTTTTGAAAACAGCTGGGTTTGAATGGGCTGGGCAAATTGACCTGAATAGGCACCCATATTGGCCAGCGTCTGCACCTGATAGCCGATGATCTTGTGATCCGCATCAAGCGCCAGTGTCGCCGTAGAAGTTAAGTCTCGCCCCCCATTGTCAGACAGCATCGCCTCTGAGCGGTCCGACATCCAGCGCACCGGACGATTGAGCATACGAGCGGCCTGCGCGGCTAGGAAATATTCCGGATAGGACATGGCTTTCATCCCAAAGCCGCCACCAACGTCAGGATTGGTCACGCGAATCTCGCTTTCTTCAAGGCCCAGCATCTTCGCCAATTGTCCCTTTTGCGACCAGACCCCCTGCCCATTGACGCACAGGTGCAGGCGCCCATCTTCAATATCGGCCCAGCAGCCACGCGGTTCCATAGAATTGCAAATCACACGGTTGTCAGAAATCTCAAAACTCAACACATGGGCCGCTTCGGCTTTCACCGCCTCCATCTGCGCGCTGTCACCTAACGCCCAGTCAAAGGCCACATTATTCGGAGCCGCGTCATGCAAATCGACTCCGCCCGCTTGCACCTCAAGATGCACCGGAAGATCATCAATCTCGAGCGCAATCATATCCGCCGCGGCCCGCGCCTGCGCATAGGTGTCAGCAAAGACCATAGCCACGGGCTCGCCGACAAAACGCACCCGATCCTTGGCCAGCAAAAAGCGATCTGTGTTGGGCGCCAATTGACCATCTTGGTTTTTCACCAGACTGGCCTCCATCTTGCCCGAGAGCCCCGCCTTATCCAAAACGGCCGCAGTGAGTACGAGCCGAACCCCATCGGCCGCCTCCGCCTCTTGCGTGTTCAGCGCTGTGATGACCCCATGGGCGTAGCTGGAGCGCAGCACATAGCCATGTAGCGCACCCTTGGGAGCCGTATCATCCACATATTGCCCGCGCCCCGTTACAAATCGATCATCTTCTCGCCGCAAAACCGATTGGCTTTTCCCAAATTTTTCCACGCACCTGCTCCTAAGTTTCGTTAAATACTACCAACCTGCCCCCGACTGTCCAGCGACAAGCGTTGAATTCACTGATGTCGTGATCAGACAAGACCGACGCTTTTTGACATGGCGTATTGAGGGGGATCCAAGGAGTTTATGATGCAAACGACACAGACCTCAAATTCTCTGTCAAAGGCGCAAATAGAGCGCTATTGGGAGAACGGTTTTTTATGCCCCATACCCGCAATCTCCACTCAGCAATGTGAAGATTGGCGCGCCGAGTTGGAGGCGATTGAAAGCGATTGGCTCGACAATGGCCTGCCAAGAGCTTTGAATGTATATAAGCGTGTCAATGCACATCTGGTTATGCCGCTGGCCTATGAAATCGCCGCCCATAGCGCGATATTGGATGTGGTTGAGGGTATTTTAGGGCCGGATGTATTACTGTATTCTACTGAGTTTTTGATCAAAGAGCCGCATACGAAACATGTGGTCACCATGCATCAAGACTTGGCCTATTGGGGCTTGGGTGAAATTGATGGGATACTGACCGCTTGGCTGGCGCTTACGCCGGCCACGCCTCAAAGCGGATGTATGGATTTTGTCAAAGGCAGCCACAAAAGCTCGATTATTCCCCATGAGGACAGCTTTGATGAGCTGAACCTTCTGTCGCGGGGCCAAGAAATCAAAGTGAATGTGGCCGAGGAAGACAAATCCAGCGGCGCGTTGGCGACAGGTGAGATGAGCCTGCACCACGGTTTGATGATCCACGGGTCGGGAGCCAATACAAGCGATGACCGCCGAATTGGCGTCGTGATGCGCTTTCTAAGCCCGCATGTAAAAAAGCCCAACAATGCTCCCGATTACGGCGTCGCGATGCGCGGCAATTGTGATACGGGCAATTTCACACTCTGCCATGCGCCAAAGGGCTTGTTTCATCCTGAAGATCTTTTACTCTATGAAGAAATTCGAACCGAACAGGCGAAGGTCATGATGGCAGGCGCCGAGGGAAAAGCAGCGATGTACGCATGATGGATCAAGTAAAATTTCGCGCTATGAAAGATGGCGACGCGGCAGATTATGCCTTTCTCACCGACCATGAGATTGAATATACCAAAGGCACGGCTGATCGCCTTCTCAACGCTTTGGTTTCGCTGGATGAAGGTCTTTCAGGCTATCAGGTGACACGTCTGGGCCATTCGCTGCAATCGGCCACCCGCGCTGAGCGCGATGGGGCCGATACCGATTGGATCGTATCAGCGCTGTTGCATGATATCGGCGATATTTTTGCGCCCTACAATCACGACGAATATGCCGCCGCGATCCTGCGGCCCTTTGTGCGAGAGCAATGCGCCTGGGTGGTCGAGAAACACGGTGATTTCCAGATGCTCTACTATGGCCACCATGTGGGCGGCAATCGTAACAAGCGCGAGACTTATCGCGGCCATATCTACTTTGAAGACTGTGCAACCTTCTGCGAACGGTGGGACCAAAACAGCTTTGATCCTGACTATGAGACCTTGCCAATTGAGCATTTCGCGCAGCGGGTGCGCGAGGTTTTTGCGCGCAAGCCCTATGATCCGGCCGTCCTGCGCCCCGGCGCACGCGAAGCTTTGGTCAGCTAGGGCTTTCACTCGCCCAGAGAAATAGGTATTCGGAGACAAATTCGAAGGATACCCCCCTATTATGGCCATGGAAAAATTCAACGCAGCGGAAGCTGAAGATCGTCTTTATAAAGCCTGGGAGGCGGCGGGCTGTTTTACAGCCGGGGCCAATGCCAAACCCGGAGCCTCGAGCTATTGCATCATGATTCCCCCGCCCAATGTTACGGGCGTTTTGCATATGGGTCATGCCTTCAACAATACTTTGCAAGATATCTTGGTGCGCTGGCACCGGATGCGCGGCTTTGACACCCTTTGGCAGGCCGGGACAGACCATGCGGGCATTGCCACGCAAATGGTCGTTGAGCGGCAATTGGCAGACCGGGGCGAACCGGGCCGCGTGGCTCTGGGCCGCGAGAAGTTTTTGGAAAAAGTCTGGCAGTGGAAAGAGCAATCTGGCGGGACAATTGCAAACCAACTCAAACGCTTGGGCGCCTCCTGCGATTGGGACCGCACAGCCTTCACCATGGCAGGCGCGCAGGGTGACACGCGCACCGGCCATGAAAATAGCCCAAATTTTCACGATGCGGTGATCAAAGTCTTCGTGGAAATGTACAACAAAGGCCTGATCTACCGCGGCAAGCGTCTGGTCAATTGGGATCCACATTTCGAGACAGCCATCTCAGATCTCGAAGTTGAGAATATCGAAGTCGCCGGCCATATGTGGCATTTTAAGTACCCGCTCGCAGGCGGCGCGACCTATACATATGTGCAGAAGGACGAAGACGGCAACATCACATTGCAAGAGGAGCGCGACTATATCTCAATTGCCACCACCCGCCCAGAGACCATGCTGGGTGATGGCGCGGTTGCGGTGCATCCCTCCGACGAGCGCTATGCGCCGATCGTGGGGATGATGTGCGAAATTCCCGTCGGGCCCAAAGCGCAGCGGCGTTTGATTCCCATCATCACCGATGACTACCCAGACAAAGATTTCGGATCTGGCGCTGTCAAAATTACAGGGGCGCATGATTTCAACGACTATCAAGTCGCAAAACGCGCTGGCATTCCGATGTATAACCTTATGGATACCAAAGCCAACCTGCGGGCCGATGGACAGGCCTATGCGACAGAGGCGGCCACGGCCAAGCGCATTGCCAATGGTGAAGAGAGTTTTGACGAGGCCAAAATTGCGGCGATGAATATGGTGCCTGATGCCTATCGCGGCATGGATCGTTTCGAAGCGCGCAAGAAAATTGTCGAGGATATTACCGGCGAAGGATTGGCGGTGATGACCCAAGAGACCATCACCGACGCAGAGGGGCAGCAGGTCACCCGGCTGGTGCCCTTGGTGGAAAACAAACCCATCATGCAGCCCTTCGGCGACCGATCCAAAGTGGTGATCGAGCCGATGCTGACAGACCAATGGTTTGTTGATACGGATAAAATCGTCGCCCCAGCCCTGCAGGCGGTGCGTGATGGCACCGTCAAAATTCTGCCCGATTCAGAAAAGAAAGTTTATTTTCATTGGCTTGAAAATATTGAGCCTTGGTGCATTTCTCGGCAATTGTGGTGGGGCCATCAAATTCCTGTTTGGTTTGATGAGAGCGGCGCGCAATATTGCGCCGCGACCGAGGCAGAGGCGCAGGCGCTCGCTGGCCCAAGCGCACAGCTGACCCGTGATCCCGATGTGCTCGACACCTGGTTCTCCTCCGGTCTTTGGCCCATCGGAACTTTGGGCTGGACCGGCGAGGCGGAGGCCGATGCGCAAAATGATATGCTGCAAAGGTTTTTCCCCACCTCTGATCTCATCACCGGCTCTGACATCTTGTTTTTCTGGGTGGCGCGGATGATGATGATGCAATTGGCAGTGGTCGATCAAGTGCCGTTCTCTACCATCTACCTGCACGGCTTGGTGCGTGATGCCAAGGGTAAGAAAATGAGTAAATCCACGGGTAATGTGGTCGATCCGCTGGAAATTATCGACGAATTCGGTGCCGATGCTCTGCGTTTTACCAATGCCTCTATGGCCTCCTTAGGTGGGGTGCTCAAGCTGGATATGCAGCGCATTGCAGGCTATCGAAATTTTGGCACAAAGCTCTGGAATGCCTGTTCTTTTGCAGAGTTCAATGAGGCGTTTGAACATCGCAGCGACGCCATTCCAAGCCCAGATTTGGCGCTCAACAAATGGATCATCGGCGAAGTGGGGCGGGCGCGCGTGGCGGTGGATGCCGCGCTCGAGGGCTATCGGTTCAATGATGCAGCCGCCGCGCTCTACGGCTTTGTCTGGGGCACGTTGTGCGATCGCTATCTCGAGCTGTCAAAGCCAATTTTGAAAGGCAGCCATTCCAGCGGCGACGCTGGGCGATTGGAAACTCAAACAACATTGGCTTGGGTCTTAGAGCAATCTATGACTTTGCTGCATCCCATCATGCCCTTTATCACTGAAGAGCTTTGGGGCATCACAGCATCGCGGAGCCAGATGCTGGTGCATCAAGATTGGCCAGACTATGGGCTCGAATTGGTCGATGCGGCGGCCAGCGAAGAAATAAGCTGGGTCATTGCTTTGATTGATGCCATCCGCTCTGCCCGCGCGCAGATGAACGTGCCAGCCGGTGCGAAAGTGCCTTTGGTGCAAGTGGCGATCAGCCCAGCCGGAGAAGCCGCTTTGGCCGCAAATATGGCGCAAATTCAGCAAATGGCTCGGATCACCGAAGTCACCCAAGTGCCTGAAATGCCCAAAGGTGCCATCACCATCACCGCGCCCCAAGCCACCTTTGGCTTGCCGCTGGCAGATATTATCGATGTGGCGGCCGAGAAGATGCGACTTGAAAAAAGCATGGGTAAATTGGCCAAAGAACTGGGCGGCCTTCGCGGGCGTTTGAATAACCCGAAATTCGCAATTTCCGCCCCGCCAGAGGTCCTGGCCGAAACACAGGCCAATCTCGAAGCCCGTGAGGAGGAAGAGGCCAAAATCGCTACGGCATTGGCAAGATTGGAAGAAATCGGCTAAACTGCCCAAAACCCTTTTGCCTGGAGATCGTGCCATGTCACATTATGCGCTCACGGACTTGGCCAAATCCTTGCCGGCTGTCGTGCCCTTTGTGGGGCCGGAAACCCAAGAGCGGGCCTTGGGCCGGCCTTTCTGCGCACGATTGGGGGCCAATGAAAGCCAATTTGGCCCCTCGCCACTTGCGATCGAAGCTATGACACAAGCGGCGCAGGAGGTTTGGCAATATGGCGATCCTGAAAATTATGATTTGAGACAGGCATTGGCCGCGCATCACAATATTGATCCGGGCCATATCACCATAGGTGAGGGCATTGATGGTCTTTTATTAACCCTGACCCGCCTGACCGTTGCGCCGGGGGATGCTATTTTGACCTCGCAAGGGGCCTATCCAACGTTTAATTATCATGCCGCCGGCAATGGCGGCACTCTGCATATGGTGCCATATCTGGACGATCACGAGGATCCCCAGAGCCTTGCAGAGCAGGCCCATCATTTGGGTGCAAAACTGGTCTATTTCGCCAATCCTGACAATCCAATGGGCAGCTGGCACAGCGCTGATCCTGTGCAGGATTTGATTGATAACCTGCCCGATTCTAGTCTTTTGGTGCTTGATGAGGCCTATATTGATTTGGCACCAAAGGGGACAGCGCCGGACTTGCGACCCGAGACCGATAATGTGATCCGCCTGCGGACCTTTTCCAAAGCCTATGGCATGGCCGGCGCGCGGGTGGGCTATGCCATTGGACCAAAATCGCTGATCTCTGCTTTCGACAAAATGCGCAATCATTTCGGCGTGTCGCGAATCTCCCAAGCTGGAGCCTTGGCCGCCCTCAAAGACCAAGCCTATGTGGCGGAAATCGCGCAAAAAGTGGCACAAAGCCGCGAGACCCTGGCAGAAATTGCCGATGACAATAACCTCATCGCGCTGCCCTCAGCCACGAATTTTGTCACGATAGACTGCGGCGGCGATGGCGATTTTGCCCGTGCGGTCCTAGAGCAGACAGTCGCGCGCTCTGTGTTTATTCGCATGCCGGCCGTGGCACCGATGAACCGCTGCATCCGCATCTCATGCGGAGACTCAGCAGCGATGGCTTTGGTTGCAACAGTCTTGCCGCAAGCCCTGAAAGCCGCAAGATTAGGCTAGGCTAGCCGTGGGTCGCCGCGGCCAGCACATGCGCCGCGGCCTCCAATCCCCCCGCACCATGGGGGATCTTTGTGGCCATCAAGCCCGATTGGATTGCGCCAAGCGTTCCCATGATCATCTGCGCATTAACATGCCCCATATGCCCGATGCGGAAAAACCCATCCGCATTCGGATCGTCATCTGTGGCCATATTCAAGCCGATGCCCAGCGTCAGACCGGCTTGATGCTCTGTCCAACGGCGTAAATTGAGCCCGTTGGGTGCCCCAATTGACAGCGCCGTCACCGCGCGGCTGCGCAAAGCGGGATCGGCGATATTCATCGCCAATGGTCCACCTTTGCCCCAGGCTTCGCATGCCGCCCAAACCGCCTGCGCGATCGCCTCATGCCGCGCCCAGACATGGTCCAATTCTTCTTCAAGAATCATATCCAAAGCCTCCCGCAACCCCAGCAAATGTTGCGTGGGTGCCGTGCCGCAGAAATATTGATAAAAATATTCGGGATTGATGCGTGCGTTCCAGTCCCAATAGGAACTGACCCGCGTCATCGCATTGCGCGCCGCAGCAGCCTTATCAGACAAAAATACAAAGGAAATACCGGGCGGGGTCATCAAGCCTTTTTGGCAGGCTGTGACCATGAGATCGACGCCCCATTCGTCCATTAAGAATTTATCACAGCCAAGGCTGGCGATACAATCGACCATCAGCAGAGCCCCATGCCCCGCAGCATCAAGACTGCGCCGCAGCGCTGCGATGTCGTTGAGAACTGAGGTCGATGTATCCACATGCACGGCCATCACGGCCTTGATGCGCCCCGACTTATCAGCGGCAAGATGGGCCTCGACCTGGGCCAGATCAATCGTCGCTTGGTTGCCAAAATCAAGTGTCTCCACCGTAACCCCAAGCGCGCCGGCCATTTCGCCCCAGCCTTCGCAAAACCGTCCGGTTGCCAGCACCAGGACCGTATCGCCCGGTGCCAAAACGTTCGATACAGCCGCTTCCCAAGCGCCGTGGCCATTGGCAATATAGATTGCCGCCTGACCGGCCGTGCCAACCACATGTTTCAGATCCGGAATCAAACTATGGGTCAGCTCAATCAATCCCCCCTCATAGATATTTGGGCAGGGTTGATGCATCGCTTGCAACACGCGCTCGGGCATGACCGAAGGGCCCGGAATGGCAAGATAGGAACGGCCTTGAGACAGTGACATAAAATTTCACCTCTATTATGATAGCCAATCGGTATTCGCGGTTTACTGCCGCGTCAAGCGGCCGTCCCTTGCAGCAACTCGAACAAAGCACTAACAGGCGCCCATGGACATGAAATCATCATCCCCCAAAGACATAAAACAAGGCACATTGTTCCTGTGGCTCTGGCGCGGATACCTGCGACGCCACATGTGGGTTTTGGCGATTATTGTCGTGTTGATGATGATCGAAGGCAGTATGGTCGGCGGGCTTGCCTGGATGATGCAGCCCCTGTTTGATGGGGTCTTTGTGGGCGGGAGCAAAAGCCAATTGTGGATGGTGGGCGGTATCGTCTTGGGATTATTTTTGATCCGAGGCGTGCTCTCCGTGGTGCACCGGGTCCTCATGACCAAAATTGCCAAACAATCCGTAGCTGATTTGCAAAATGACTTGCTGCGCCACTTGCTGCAATTGGATCTCAGCTTTTTCTCCCGCTATGCGCCGGGATATTTGATGGAGCGGGTCAACGGCGATGTGCAGGCCGTCGCCGGAATATGGGCACTTTTGGTGCGCGGCGCGGCGCGCGACCTGATCGGATTGGTATCGCTTTTTGCGGTCATGTTATCCATAGATTGGTTATGGACTGTCGCGGCATTGGTCGGTGCACCATTGCTCTTGTTCCCGTCGCTGGTCGCGCAGCGCTATACGCGCAAACAGGCAGTGAAAGCCCGAGAAGTCGCCGCCAATATGGCCACGCGCCTCAATGAGGCCTTCCATGGGGTTGGAACAATCAAGCTCAATGGGCTGGAGCGCTATTATACCGACCGCTATCGCGTCCTCACCAAGCGGCAGATTGAAGTCGAGGTAAAAACCCTCTTCGGCACGGCCGTTATCCCTTCGCTGGTGGATGTGATGAGTGGCATCGGTTTTGCCTGCGTGATAATTTACGGTGGATATGAAATCATCAGCGGCGCGAAAACAGTCGGGCAATTCATGGCCTTTTTCAGCGCATTGGGATTGGCATTTGAACCGCTACGCCGCTTGGCTGGCATCTCAGGGCTCATCAACGCCGCGTCTGTATCCATTCAAAGAATGCGAGATATTTTCAACCATCAGCCAACGCTGCTCGGACCGGATAATCCCAAACCCGTGCAGCCCTTTGGCGATATTGAATTTAAGAATGTCAGCTTAGAGTTTGGCGAAACACCGGTGCTGCGCGATGTCTCTTTCCGCGCGCCCGCTGGAAAAACCACCGCCATTGTCGGCGCTTCAGGAGCGGGCAAAACAACAATATTTAATGCGCTCACCCGGCTTTACGCCCATAGCTCGGGCGCGATCACGATCTCCGGTCTTGCCAATACGGAAATTGATCCCAGTGCCCTGCGGACCTGCATCTCGGTGGTGTCGCAAGACAGCTTATTGTTTGATGAAACCCTTGGGGAAAACATCACCCTTGATGCGCGCGATACGGACCCATCGAAACTCGATGAGGTGGTCGCAGCGGCCCATGTGGGCGATTTCCTGCCAAGTTTGGCCCAAGGTATGGATACCGAAGTCGGGCCGCGCGGCTCAAACCTATCTGGCGGGCAGCGTCAACGGGTCGCCATCGCCCGCGCGCTCCTGCGCGATACGCCGATATTGCTTTTGGATGAAGCCACCTCAGCACTGGACACCCAATCAGAGGTCCTGGTGCAAAATGCTTTAGAAAAGCTCTCTGAAAATCGCACCACTTTGGTCATCGCGCATCGCCTGTCGACCATCGTCTCTGCCGATCATATCATCGTGATGGACAGAGGTCGGGTGATTGAGCAAGGCACCCATACGGAGCTGATTGCGGCAGGTGGGCATTATTCTGACTTATGTCGCTTACAATTTGATCGCTCGGAAAACCAATAGGGCCAGCGCCGCCGCCTGTCAGCTCTTGCCGCCGCATGGTGCAAGCGCTTCTATATTTTGTGATAGCGACGCGCCAAATCTTTGGCATCTGCACCCAAAAAATATCGCAATAAGAGGCCGATATTTTTCGCCCCACGACGAAACCAGCCCTGTTGCTGATACTTATCGGCAGCTGTGAAAGCACAGGCCGGCAGTCGGCGGATTTTTTGCTTTATGGCCCGGACCAATGCCACATCTTCCATCAATGGCTGGTCTGGATAGCCTCCCGCCCGGTCATACTCTACCCGACGCAGCAAGAGCCCCTGATCACCAAAGGGTAGACCCAATACATCACTGCGCAAATTTGCCCAAGCCGCCACCCATCGGGCCGCAAGACCTCTGGCACGGAAGGCCAGTGAAAAACACAGCGGGCCTTGCTGCATGTGCGCTTTCACCTGTTCGGCCCAGCCCTCTTGCAAGATCGTATCCGCATGCAAAACCATAATCCAAGCACCGCGCGTGACCGCCACCCCACGGCGCAATTGCCCGCCGCGCGAGGCCGCTCCGGTGATCACCTCAGCGCCCCAGTCCAGAGCGATAGAGCCGCTGGCATCTGTCGATCTGCCGTCAGTGACAACCACTTCGCAGATCAAACCAGCCTCCAATCCCTCCATCAGCGACAAAAGAGTCGCCGGTAAACTATCGGCAGAATTAAGCGTCGGGATCACAACAGAAATCGGTGCGGACATGAGGCCTCTGGCTTTGCGGTCAAAACAGCTTATATGGAAACGTCAGACAAAGGAACACCCATGGCCCAGCCCGAACAGCCCCACAGCATTCTTCAAGTCACCGGTCGCGACCGGGTTGGCTTTTTGCAAAATCTTGTGACCAATGACATCTCCGCACCCGGATTACATTACACGGCGCTGTTGACGCCACAGGGCAAATATCTTGCAGATTTTTTCGTGTTGCACCGGCCAGATGATCTGCTGATTGACGTGGCTTCAGAGATTTGCCCCAGCATAGTTATGCGCCTGAATATGTATCGGTTGCGCGCAGATGCCCAAATTTCACAAACAGATATGGACCTGTGCTGCGGCTTGGGCCCGATCCCACCGGATGGGTTTGCAGATCCGCGCGACCCAAATCTGGGCTGGCGCGCCTACGGACGACAGGAGGCAGGTGCCATCAATTGGCCAGGCTTGCGTGTCGCGCATATCATACCAGAGACAGGAATCGAATTAATCCCAGAGCGATTTATCCTAGAAATGGATTTCGAGCGTCTCAACGGGGTGGATTTTAAAAAAGGCTGCTATGTCGGACAAGAGATTGTCGCGCGCATGAAACACAAAACCGAGCTCCGCAAAGGCTTGCGGCAAGTTAAAATTTCTGGATCGGCGCCCATTGGCACTGCCATTCTTGCCAATGAAAAACCCGCCGGCATATTATACACACAATATGACGGGCTTGCATTGGCCTATCTGCGCTTTGATCGGATCGCGCCTGAGATGGTTGCGGGCTCTGCCGTCATCACAGTTTAGGCCCGCTCTGTATATTCCATCGAAATCGTGTCGACGATGATCATCTCATCTTGCCCAACAAAAGGCGGCACCATGACTTTCAACCCATTGTCCAAAACCGCAGGCTTAAATGAATTCGCTGCGGTTTGACCTTTGACCACAGGCTCTGTCTCAACGATTTTGCAAGTCACCTTTTGAGGCAAAGTGGCATGCAGCGCTTCGGCCTCATGATATTCAATCTGAACCGTCATACCATCTTGCAAAAATGGACGACGATCGCCAAGCAGCTCCGCCGGCAGTTCAATCTGGTCATAGGTTTCCATATCCATGAACACCAACATACCGTCATTTTCATATAGAAACTGCTGATCTTTTTGCTCCAAACGTACCTTTTCCACTTTGTCAGCAGACCGGAACCGCTCGTTCAACTTTGATCCATTGCGCAGATTGCGCATTTCCACCTGAGCAAAAGCTCCGCCTTTTCCTGGCTTTACGTGGTCGACTTTAACCGCACTCCACAGGCCGCCATTGTGCTCAAGCACATTGCCGATGCGTATTTCATTTCCGTTAATCTTTGGCATGTATGGAACCTTGTATAAAAGGTTGATTTTGATTCAACACCGCCTATATCGAAGCAATGTCGGGGGTTCAAGCCACGACTGACGTCGAGGGTGGCCGTCTAGCTATGCGCTGAGTGCATGGCAGACATTCCAAAAGAGACCACCCGAATCGTTTTCGATGCTGCATAAGGAGCGCAGATCGGAAAGTTCAAGAGTAAGAATTAAAAGGACACGAGATGAAAGATTTCGTCGACGGAAACGCTTTTAACAACGAACAGGGCAACCGCGCTCGCAAACTCTTTGCGGCCGTTGTACTGGCTGCATTAGATGACGCAATTGCGGACGATAAGAAATATGGCAACGGGCCTGAGCAAATTGCGCGTTGGGCACGCTCTCGCGATGGGCGCGAAGTGCTCTCCTGCGCCGGCATTGATCCCAACGAACGTGTCGTCTCCGGCCTCATGGATTTCGTGGGCAAGGGCATTCGCACCTCCGTGGCTCTGAGCCGCGAAGAGAGCGAGCGTCGCCAGCAGGCAGAAGCCGCTTAAAACCTCTCCACGGTTGTGACCGCCAACGCGCCCCGATGGGCGCGTTTTGCGTTTTGGTGCGCAATTTGCCGAAACAGGCAAGAAACTGCCGCTTTAATGATGGCTCTGGCGCAAGTCGCAGATTAAACTTCGCGTATCTTCGACCGCCAAACCGGTATTCACTTGGGCTGAACATCCTGAGACCTCAAGGAGGGCCATATGACCAAAGCGATTATGATACAGGGTGCCGGATCGAATGTCGGCAAATCCGTTTTGGTGGCCGGGATTTGCCGCGCGTTGGTCAAACGCGGCTATCGCTCGGCACCGTTCAAGCCGCAAAATATGTCCAATAATGCCGCCGTCACCGTTGACGGTGGAGAGATCGGCCGCGCGCAAGCGCTACAAGCCCTCGCCTGCGGACGGCCCGCGATTGTCGATATGAACCCGGTGCTGTTAAAGCCCGAATCCGAAATCGGCGCGCAGGTGGTGGTTCAAGGGCAACGGCTCACCACAGTAAAGGCCCGAGACTATGCGGCGCTCAAACCGACCTTAATGCCACGGGTGCTAGACTCCTTTGGCAGGCTGGCAAAACATGCCGATTTCATCGTGATTGAGGGTGCGGGAAGCCCGGCTGAAATCAACCTACGCTCTGGGGATATCGCCAATATGGGCTTCGCAGAAGCCGCCAATGTTCCAGTGGTCCTGATCGGCGATATTGACCGAGGTGGGGTGATCGCGCAAATGGTCGGAACACATGCGGTTTTGCCGGCGGAGGATCGCAATAGGATCACGGGTTTTGCGATCAATAAATTTCGCGGAGACGTATCGCTCTTTGATGAGGGCATGACAGCCATCACCGAAAAGACGGGATGGGTATCGCTTGGCGTCTTGCCATGGTTCGCCGAGGCTTGGAAACTACCGGCGGAGGATGTCATGGATATTGCGACCCGGGCCGGTGGCGCGATAAAAATCGCCGTGCCACGTTTGGCGCGGATTTCCAACTTCGATGATCTCGACCCGCTGGTCGCCGAGCCAAATGTCACCGTCGAAATTGTTGAACAAGGTCAACCCTTGCCCGGTGACGCGGCGCTCGTAATCCTGCCCGGCAGCAAGTCCACCATCAGTGATCTGGAAAATTTTCGTACCAATGGCTGGGGTATTGATCTGCAAGCGCATCACCGCCGCGGCGGTCACATCATTGGCATTTGTGGTGGGTATCAAATGCTGGGCCGCAAAGTTCATGACCCGGACGGAATAGAAGGCGCGCCACGCTCCATAGATGGGTTGGGATATTTGGATATTGAAACCACGATGGTGCCAAAGAAAAACCTATCATTGACCGAAGCCCGCAGCGCCGAAACCAACACGCCGGTCAGCGGTTATGAAATCCATCTCGGCCAGAGCAGCGGACCCGACTGCCAAAACCCATGGCTCAAGCTCGCAGATCGTCATGAAGGGGCCATCTCCGCTGATGGCCTGGTGCGCGGATGCTATTTGCATGGGCTGTTTGCCTCTGACGGCTTTCGCGCTGAGGTCTTGACCATGCTCGGTACACAATCGCAGCTCGCCTCTTATGATGCAGCTGTGGAGGAGACTTTGGACCGGCTCGCGGCTTTTATCGAGCTGCATTTAGATGTTGATGCGCTGATCGCCTTGGCAAAACCCGTCGCGCTCTAGGCGCCGCAGCCCATCACACCGCCTGACAGAAGCTCAGGGATCGCTGTCGTCAATCATAGTGCGAACCGCGCTCGACACCTCGTCGCGCATCGGACCGGCCAGAGCGCGGCGGAGGTTGGCAATGACCTCCAGATATTCGGGATCATGTGACAGTGGGGCCTCAGGCTTGGGGGGCTCAGGCTCCACTGCATCGGCGCTGGCGCGATCCACATGCGTGAGCACAACCGGCTCCGGGGAGGGCGGCGGCGCAACCCGCTGGCTGGCTTGCAACACCAAAGGGGCGCCCCCGCCTGCGCTCTGTGCCGAAATCGGGGCATCAGAAATTAACTTGCGCATGGATAGAACCAAAGCATCTGGCTCGCGTGGGTCGTCCTTATGGGTCACAGCGCCTCCTTGTCATCGGGGCTTGCACAACTCACCCGCCGCAGTCCCGCTCAATTTCCAGCCAAGCCGCGCAGCACGCGGTCAAGGGCGGCGCCCTGTTTGCTTTTGGCCCGCGGTGCCGACTTTACCAGATTATAATATTCCGCCGGATCATAGGTTTTTACGCCGAGATTCAGCTCTGTCGCGGTTAACCGGCCCATCGCGGCCAGCAGGCTATAGCTCGCAATCTGCTCATCAATCCGCGTTGAAATGCGGCTCACGCGCGCATCCAGCAGTTCTTGCTCAGCATTTAGCACATCCAAAGTCGTCCGCGCGCCCAAAGAGGCTTCCTCCCGCACACCGCGAAAAGCGACGCTGGCCGCTTCAATCTGCCGATCTGTCGCCTCGCCCGTGGCGCGTGCAACTTCCAAAACAACGAATGCATTGCGCACGGTCTGCTCGGCCTCGAGACCTACGACATGCAAACGCGCCCGCATTGCGTCCCGTTGTGCAATCGCAGCACGGCTGGCCGACGCAATGGCACCACCGCTGTACAGCGGCCCGCTGACCGTCAAACTCAGGCTTCGGCTCACCTCGCCATCAAGATCCAGGTTAGAGACCCCCGCGCCAGCTTCGAGCCTTGGGCGATAGGCCAGCTGCGCGGCTTTCACAGCAAGCTCAGCCGCCGCAACGTCATGTTGCACGCGTTTAAGCTCCGGATGATGGGTCCGCGCGGTGGCAATGGCAGCAGAAACATCCGCTGGCAGTTCAGGCAAGCTCGATGGGGTTACAAGGTCACCGGGTTTACGCCCCACAACCGCATGATATTCCGCCGCAGCCTTCGCCAGATCGCCTTGAGCGCCTGCCAGCGACGCTCGGGCACTGGCCAAACGCGCCTCCGCCAATGCCACATCCGTGCGGGTCACCTCACCCACATCAAAGCGATCTTCCGCAGCACGCAATTCTTGCTCAATCAATTCTACATTGGCCGACCGCAGGGATACAAACTCCACCGACCGGCGGTAATTCATATGCGCCTGCACCGCCCGCAAAAGCACGTTTTGCTCAATCGACACCAACGATTGCCGGGTCGCCAAAACACTTTCCTTCAGCGCTTCGGTCTGTAAATCCGATCTGCCAAAATCATAAAGCAGCCAGTTCGCATTCAGCCTTGTGGTCAAGCTATCGCTATTGGCCGCGTCACTGTAGCTATGGGCAAATTGGGAACTCCAGCTGATCACCGGGCGCAAAGCCGCCACAGCGTCAGCAACCTTTTCATCCGCCGCGCGTAACAAGGCGCGATTTTGTACCAATAAACCGCTGTTGTCATAGGCATTGCGCAGGCTGTCGCGCAGGCTCTCGGCAGCAGCGAGGCTGGGTGTGGCCAAAATCAACATGGCCGCACAGCTTATTTCAGCAAATTTCCGTCCAAACATCTGTGCCCCCCCAGGCAAAAGAATCATTTCAATTTCTAAAGAGCAAAACTGCGCTCTGCCACAAACCCTTTCAAAACTGGTGCAAAAGCATTGCAGGCAAAACGCCAGGACATCTGACCATCCGTCTTATAGCCCACCCGAACTGCACCCTGACCTTTTTGGCTAAAGACCGCAACAATACGGCCCCCTTCCGCCAGTTGCTCGATCAAGGCGGCTGGCATGTGCTCCACCGCCCCTTGCACGACAATCACGTCAAAAGGGGCGTGTTGCGCGGCCCCTTGCGCCAAGCTGCCCTGCACAACTGCGACGTTCAAACAGCCCTCAGCGGCCAAATTCGCCTCAGCCTCAGCGGCCATAGCTTCATTTTCTTCAATAGAGACAACAGCTTCCGAAAACTTGCCAATCACCGCCGAGGAATAGCCAAGACCGCAACCAATATCCAATACCAACTCATTGCCTTGAATATCCACAGCATCAAGCATCTTGGCAAAGGTGCGCGGTTCAAGGATCACGCGGCCATGGCCCAGGTCCAAAATCGCATCCGCATAAGCGGTTTCATTCAGGTGATCTGGCACGAAAACCTCCCGCCGCACCTGAAGCATGGCGTCAATAATGGGAAATTTCGTCACATCAGCCGGTCTAATCTGTGTATCAACCATCGTTGTGCGGCGTGTCAAAAAATTGGTCATGTCAGGTATTCCTGTCGTCATCGAGTCTCGCAGTTATCCCACATGCGCCAGTGCCCTGCAACGACAAGAACAGCCATCAGACAAAATCTCAGGTGGATTTCTCGATCATATTAAAACGGTCTGTTCGGCAGGTAAACGCCACGGCTCGGGATCAGGCGATTTTGGCTGTCACGCACGTGATGTGGCGGGGGTGGACTGGTGGGTCGTGAGAGGCTCGAACTCCCCAATAGATTTACAGATTCTCTTAACATAAGGCATTATAGTATTGTAATTGTCTAGTATTAAACCATTATTGCCTCAAGGAACTCCCGTATCAATTACTTAAAAGTATTGTCCATAGTATTGTCTTTCTTGGGAGATATCACTTGACAAAGCCCTCCTGATGAGTAAAACTATAGTCATCAAGTCACGATGGGAAAAGGCATTTACCAGACTGCCCTAGCTTGATCATAAATCTGAACGCCCTCAAGGCTGGCCAAGCTAAATGCTGTGTGACCATTGAGCGGCATCGAGATCCCCAAACATAAACATGAGATTCGCTCCTTGATTCTGTGAGCTGTGTCTCTGATTCAAGAGGATCCGAGCATGAAAACTCGCTTTGACTACTATCAATCCATTCGCCGCACTCAGCCAGACTTGTTCTATACCCCGAAGCTGCAGCATCAAATGCGCCAAGAGCAGAAGCTGATGGGTAACGCTTTCTTCGATCAGTATGAAATGCCTTTTCTGGAGGTCACGAAATGATCACCACCACAGAAGAAAGCAACGCCCGTAAGGAGAAAGGCGAGACGCTCCAGATGGACGTTGCTGCTAAACTTAGAGCAGCCTTCCCTCAATATGCCGCGCACATTGAGTCCACGCCTATGAGCGCACACGGTGAGGACATTAAGATCTTATCCGCCGAAGCACGTGGAGCGATACCAGTCAGTATTGAAGCTAAATGGAAAACATCTGGGCTGTCGAATGTGTATGACGCTTATCAGCAAGCGGCACGACAGGCAGAGGCACTACCCTCCGTGGAGCAGATCACCCCTGTGGCTGTAATTCAGCAGAAAGGCTACGATCCACTGATTGTGATGGGTTTAGAAGATTGGATCGCCCTAACAAAAGAACTCCACGAGAACAGCGCCAATACAAGTGGGGGTATGATCTGATGGATTGTATCTTACTGATCAGGGCGGCTGATCAAATGTTTGAGCAAAACGATTTGGCATTTAACGAGAAAACAGAGAAGGCCTTATCGTTCCTGCGTTCCGTGGGTGTGATCCCAATACGCAGAGCATCGGTTAATTCACATCATCATGTCCGCTTTAGTGGGATGCTTGTGGCGGCGCTGGAGCAAGATACGACAGTCGATCTGCGCAGTCGCAAACAATCAACGCTGCACGATTTAGGCGTCACCACAGTTTTAATACGATGGCTGGATAATGCTGTTGAGCAAGGCATTCTAGTTCCTGCCAATGGTGGAGCTATTGCAAAGGGTGCGCTGCACATAGGTGAGCTGTTTCAAAAGACGATCCAGTAGTGAGGAAGTGTCCCAAAGTTCTGGAACGGTGGAACGGCAACAGCAAAGTTCATTCAAAAACCGCAGCTTAAAGCGTTCCAGCGCCCTGCTTAACTTTGGAACGGAGGTGGCACGGTTGGCACAAAGGAGGCACGGCAATGCCAGAGCAACATAAACAACAGATCCGCATTTATCTCAGACCTAGCGCACTCGCAAAAGCGGCGGAGCGTTCAGCTTTTACAGGCTTGAATCTGAGTGAAGCGATTGAACAAATAATTAACGGAGCAGACAATGCTAAAGACACAGACAATCAACAGTGATGCCCTTTGGCACGAAGCTAACGATCAGAACAAAGCGGCCAAGCCAAGGTCTATCACTCGTGGTTTTGACAGTGAGATAGCAGCTCAAAGTAGACAAGGGTTTGAATACAAACCGTTCACCTTCCGTGAGCAATGGCACTTTTTAAAGTCCATGTTTTATAAAGTACCGCAAGGCACGCAGCTGCAGATCAAGCGCAGATACGATAATGGACAGCCTGATGACTTTATTCCAGCGCCAGAGGTTCATAACACTTTGCTACGCTTGTTCGGCGATGAACTGCACCCTTGCATTCAGGAGTGGGCAATACACTACATCCCGACAACCGCTGGAGCCAGATATAACCCCGCAACAGATGATCCGTTATTTGTCGTGGAAGGCACTCAGTTCCGCAACGCATACACGCCATCCCGCTGCGTGGGATATGAAAGTGCGACAACGGTCAGACCCGCTAGATGGCAAGCATATCTTGATAGGCTAATGCCTAGAGATCAGCTGTGCTCCACAGCTCAGGGTGAAACACTGCTCCAGCAGGTATTCTTCGAGGCACTCATAGCCCAACGCATCCAGCTGCCAGACCAACCGCCATTGTTTTGCTTGCTGCTCAGAGGGGAGCACGGAACAGGCAAAGGCTATTGGATGGATAACATACTGCGGCCACTCATTGGCGAGAACAACTTTGCCGCAGTTACCTTGGCGGATGTCCAAAAGCAGTTCATTGCAGACCTCTACAACTGCACGGTGGTGCATATTGAGGAGATCAATGACAGCCGTGGCAGATCAGGCGAAAAGATGAAGAAGCTAATTACGGAGAGTCAAACACGGGTGGAAGCAAAGTATCAGCAGCCTTACATCGCAAATAAATACTTCAATATTGTTGCATCCTCGAATGTGCATGATCCCATTAGGGTAGAGCAAAACGACAGGCGGTATTTTGTTCCCGTTTATTCCAAGCATCTCCATACTCCAGATGAGACCAAACAGTTCTTTGCCTCATTCACGGATTGGTTAGAGGAGCAAGACGGCCTGCAAGCAATGGCAAACTATCTGCACAGCCTAAACGTTGATAACTTTGACTTTCGGTTCCCCCCACACACAGCAGCCAAAAGTGAAATCATGGAAACAACCACCAGCGGTGAGGACAATACGACCAAAGCCGCAATGGAACTCAAGATGCAATTTGATGACTGCGTGGTCTCATTAAACGATGTTGTTAGCCAGTGGCTTATCAAGCAGTCAGACGCCAAGCACGCATTGCGTAGCGCAGGGTTCACAAGCGTTAAGCGCAGATGGGCAGGCGATCCCACAAACATGTGGGTTCATAAATCTCTAGTGCCAGAAGATGGAGATTGGAGCCAAGTTGGATATAGGCTCTTTACCCGCAGAGAAAGCCACAACCCACAACATTGGGGCGAAAAGAAAACCCCTAGTCATGACTTTATCGAAGTGGAATAGGGTATATGCTGCAGTGCAGCATTATCAAGACGCCACCATCAAAAAGCGGTTTGCAATACCCTCCGCTCGACCAGCCACAATAACACTCATCCCACTCATTAATATAGACTTTCAAGTCATATCTATCAGTAGGGTAAACAATAAAACCCTATAGTTACGACTTCATGAAAAGTCGTGCAAACCACCCTTCACCTATACAAACTAAAGGATCAAAATATGGATAATACCAAGGGCCTTATGGACTATGAAAATGCACGTACTGTCATAGACACAGCATTTAACAGGTACTGGTAATGGAAGAGGCCTAGAGTGGACTGTCTTAGTTTAACTCCATGCTAGGCATTACTGACCATAGAGTGCCTATTTGACATGAACTGCACTCATATGGTTGTAATGATTCCAGAGTGTTGGCTCAGATGTTATGCCTTAATAAGGAACTACGTACCCGCTGACCGCACCAGAGGTTCGCCCTACAACTACATAGAAAAAGAGTCCTCGAAATGTCCAGGCTCACCTTGAATACCTTGCGGACCAGTCTCACCTTGCGGACCAGTCTCACCTTGCGGACCAGTCTCACCTTGCGGACCAGTCTCACCTTGCGGACCAGTCTCACCTTGCGGACCAGCAGCACCTTGCCCACCTTGCCCACCAGCAGCACCAGCAGCACCTTGCGGACCAGCAGCACCTTGCGGACCAGCAGGACCAGTAGCACCTTGCCCACCAGCAGCACCTTGCTCACCTTGAATACCTGTATCACCGTCTTCACCAGCAGGACCAGCAGGACCAGCAGGACCAGCAGGACCAGCAGGACCAGCAGGACCAGCAGGACCAGCAGGACCAGCAGGACCAGCAGGACCAG
>Ga0257126_1000675_pt1 | contig 27124 bp, 24 predicted proteins | sample SI060_120mmetaG_FD_190151 | JGI IMG/M metagenome (GOLD analysis project Ga0257126, IMG submission 190151) | Marine microbial communities from Saanich Inlet, British Columbia, Canada - SI060_120m | ecosystem: Environmental > Aquatic > Marine > Inlet | place: Canada: British Columbia | collected... | reverse complement strand
TAGAACATTCGAAGGAGTATTGATGGATGTAGCTAAAACATCTATATTATCTAAAAAAGTAAAACTACCATTACCCCTTCCGGCATGTCTTACCTCAATTTTAGGCATTTTATAGCGATAGTGAGTATCTTCTATGTCTGGATTAATATTTAGACTCATTAGTATTTACTATTATAAAGATAAATATTTTTTATTCAATTTTTATCTATTTAAATGAATAAAAAAGATAAATTTTAATTTTTGAGAAAATTCTATACAATCATCTAAATTTTTATTAAAAACTGATATTTTATTTTGAATAACAATTACATCATTAACATAACTTTTATCTACTCCTAGTCTTTTTTCATTTTCTAATAAATTTCCATTTATATCTGCATTTTGTTTAAAAAAATGATACCAATTTTTATCAAGATCAAATAGGGTTTTAAAAGATATTAAATTATTAGATTTATTAAAAATATCAATAATAGATTTTAGATTATCTAGGTTTTCCTCAAAATTTTCTTTAGCAGCACATATATTGAACCAAGTATCAAATTTATCAAATTCATCATTATATAGAAATAAGTAAAATCTTTTTTCATTATAATTATTTTTTATTTTATAATCTTTTAATATAAAATCAATAGTAAAACGATAAATATCTATATTTTTTTTTTTTGATAATTTTAACATATTTATAGAATATTAGAAAAAATTGAAATAAATATTTTAATCATAAATATTACTATAATAATGCCTCTTAGATGTTATACATGTAATGGTAACCATACATGCAGGGAATGCCCTGTTGAAAAAAAGATATCGGGACATATGAGAAAAATTATAGGTGATTATATGGAAAAGCATGTAGCTAACACTGTCGAGTGTCCTAAGTGTAATTGTAAATCTCTATATGTTCTTGGAAATAACTCGCCGTCACTAGATCTTAAGTGTAGAAAGTGTTCAGAAATTAAGATCGAGTGTAAATCTAAATGTCTGAGTGTCAAAATGCTACCAAATGATCTTATTCTTAATCATGGTAGTTTTATTGATTATAAATCAAGACAAGAAGAAGGACTACATTTTGTAATTGTAATTTATAAGATTGATAGGATAAGAAAGGAACTGACAATTAGGAAAATTCTTTTCATAGATGATTCTTACATTAAGAAAAATGATAATTTTACTGTCAAGAAAAAATGTGGAACATCGCTATCAAATATTTTTATTCGGGATCATACAAGACTTCCAATTCTAACTAGTTGTGGCGCGAAAACATTTAGTTACAAAAAATATTTTGAAAAAATAGTTAAGGAAGTATTATGAAAAAAATTGATTATTACTTTTTTTATCTAAGAAATGATATAATTAATGGAAAATTTATTATTAAATGAAACAGATCTTAATATCTCGGAAAAAGAGATTGTAATTACCAAAACTAATAGAGGACGAAAAGTTAATTTATTTATTTCGGGATGGCAAATAGAAATAAAAGATATGAAAGAACATTTAAAAAATTTAAAACGTAAATTCGGATGTAATGGTTCAATTAAAAAAGAATTAATTGAAGGTATTGAAGAGACAGTAATCCATCTACAAGGAGACCACGTAAATAAAGTTCAAGAATATATTAAAACTATTGAAAATGATTATTATAAAATTACAGTAAAATAGATTAAAAATCTAATTTTCCCAATGGTATTGGGTCACTATGTAAAAAATATGGAGGATAATGTTTACCTATATTTTCTTCATTATATCTTTCTTTATCAAAATATAAATCTTTAGGTAAAAATAAATTCAAATAATTAGTATTTGATGGTAAAGAAGTTGTAAAAATATTATTAGAATTAATTATATTATGATCTTCAAATTGTAAATGATAGACTTTATGAATATTTAAATTTATTAATTCTACATCAAATTCAAGACTATTAACAAAATCTTCAGGATTATAAAAATTATTTTTATAATAAACAGGATGTCCTTTTGTTATAATTAAATTTTCATTAGGTCTATTCGAACCAAAACATCCTTTTTTAAATAATATGTAATCATCGTATTGTTTTTTAGTAGGAGTTACTATTAATCGTGCTAACTTTTGGTATCCATTATTATAAGTATAAATTAATTCACCTCTAGTTAAATTTTTAATTTTTACATAACCATCTTTTGTTAAAATTTTAGTATCTGGATGATAACAATTTTCTAAATCATCAAACGTTCTATCTACTGTAGTTTGATCAATAAATTTATTAAATATTTGTATACCACTTATAAAGCCGATAAATTTATTTGTTTTTTTACTATTTAATCCTAAATATATTTTAGTATTTTTTTTTAGTGGTAATTTTAAATTAGGTTCAAATTCATTAATAATATTTTTATTTAAATAGGTTTTAATTAATCCAAAATTTAGATTTGAATCATTTGTATTATTATAACAAATACATATATGATCCCATTTAAATGATTTATTAATTGTACCTATTAAATTTCTTTTATAGTAATTTTCAATTGTATTTAATTCTGTATCTTTAGCTGATATATCTAAGTAATATGAATATCCTTGATTAGTGACTTTAATTATTAATTCCATCGTTATAAATTTATATTTTAAATAATTTGAAGGTATTATAAATGATAAAATACTAGCTTCATTTTGTATTTTCTTTCCTTTTGCCCAAATTGTAAAAGAATATGAATAATAGTTACTTTTACTTAAGGTGTGAATAAAGTAATCATTTAATTTATTTGAGAATAAGTATGAATTAAATTGATTTGTATTAGTATAATCGTATTTAACCCAGCCATTTATTAAAATATTTGACTCTAATAATTCTTTTAAATTTAATTTTAAAAACTTTGGATTATTTAAATCATTATATGAAAAATTTATATTGTTTATGGATGTAATATCTCTTAACATATAACTATTTGTATTTTCAAAATAATTACTACCATTAAAAAAATAATCTAAATTTGTTTTTTTATTAAATTTAATCATATTAAAAATTTCTAGATCAGAAAATAGGTGCGAATCTATTAAAAATAGCTTTATGTTTCCAAAAAAATTTATGTAATCATTATTTTTTAATATGCCGCCGCCAATAGATAGTAAACTTAAATCTATTGAATATATATCTAAACCTTCATTACTAGGTAAACTACCTTGATAAAATTTATTATAGGGATCATATGAAAAATTTTTTTTGGTTTTATTTATATTATCTATATGTTCTAAATTTTCAAAAAAATAACAATCGATATTCATAGAATCTTCATTCCATTTTATAACTATTGAATGGTTATCATTATTAATTTTATTAAATCGATGAATTTCATAATATTGATAACTACTATCCAAATTATCTAATTTAAAATTATATGAATAATTATTATTTTCCTTTTTTAGAAATATACCAAAACCATAATTTAAATTATTATTTGAGGAATCAAAAATAAGATATTTTGTATTATCTTTTAATTTATCTAAATTTAAAATTTTTAATTTTAATATAATCGTGAAAGATCCTAAATAAGTATATTTTAATTCCTTATAAAAATAATTATTATCTTCTGAAGTAAATAGGTATGAATTATTTTTCCAATTTTTTAAATATTCTTTACTTTTTAATTTTAAATTATTTTTATCAAAATAATCATATATTGTATCTCCAAAATGTTCATTAAAATAATAATATGATCTAATAGACATTATATTATTTTATATATTTTAATTTTTCTAACTAGTAGTAGTTAATTTTACTACTTTCATTCATAGTATAAAATTTTTTACTATTTTTATTTAAAATTATAGTTGACTGAAATACTTCAATACAATAAACTTTTTTATTTTTCCTAATTTTAATATTTATATTATAACTTTTTTCAATTTCTAGTCCAATAATAGCATCTGACATTTTTAATGTAATATTTTTACAATTAATAAATACAAATTTATTTATTCTTGATTTTACATTAATTTTTAAATCATCACAATTTTTCCAAATAATAGTATCTTTATCTTTTAGAAAATGTGAGAAATTAAATTTTCTATTGTTGATATCTTTGAGTAAAACAATATTATTATTCATTAATATCTAATTGTGAAGAGAAAATTATTTTAATTTAAACAAAATTTTTAAATATATTAATATTAATATGAAAGAATTAAAATTAAAAAATTCTGAAATAAAATATAATAAAATTATTTATAAAAATAATAATGTTTTATTTGAAATATATCGTGGAAAATTATATTGTATATTATTAAGATCTTTCATTAAACAATGTATGACCCATTTACCTAATGATATTTTTACTATTAAAAAGTCTATTTACAGGACTCTGACAAATTTATATTCTACTTGGTTTTTTTCACTTTATTCTACTTATGATTTTAAAGAAGATACATTTTTTCCATCATCTTGTGAAAATGATAATATATTAAGAGAAATACTTGATGATTATTGTTCTATAGATAATTTAATAATTGATAAAAATAATATTATTAACAAAATATTAGAAATAAATAAGAAAACTTATTATTCCATTTTAGAAAAAAATAAAAGTAATTATACAAATATGTTTATCAAAAATAATGGAAACAAGTACAAAATATTTAAAAATCAAATAAATGAAATTAGAAATAACAAAACTGTAGAATTTTATAAATTTAAAATAAATTTCAATATAAATATATTCTATAATTGCTACAGATTAGAAAATATACTTAATAATATTATAATACCCGTTATTACTTATAATAAAATGAAAAAAAAATTTAGCGGTTTTCCAGATGAATTAGACAAGTTTATTTTCCTTATTATATTTAGATATCAACTTTTAGGATCAAATAATCATCAACTAGGTATTTTACCACATATATTAGAAAAAATAAAAAAAGATTTTAATGTAGATATGGAATGTTTTGCATCTGCTATTAATTCAGAAACAGACATATTTTGTTCAATTTACTATGATATTGAAAAATACTTTGGTTCGATTGGTAATTTTTTTAATATAGAAATAAAAAAAGGAATTTATACTGTTAATCCTCCATACCAAAAAGAAATTATAACAAATGGTGTAAATAAAATTTTTGATTTTTTAGATAAATATAACGATTTAGCATTTATCATAACTATACCTATTTGGGATAAAGAAGGTAAAAAAATAATGAAAGAAAATAATATGGAAAATAATAATGATACTATTAAATATAAGAATTTTTCAATAATGAATAAAATTAAAAAATCTAAATATTTGAGTGGTATTAGAATGATTTCTAAAAATGATTTTACATATTTAGATCATAATTTTTACCTACATAAAAATAAAACAATACAAAATACTTATATTATTATCTTATCTAATTTTGAAAATAATTTTATAGAAAAAATAAATAAATATAATTTTTTTAATTACTGATATTGATTTAAATAATACATACATTTTTATTTTAATAATATAATGACTTTTGAAATTTTTGTTCTTGCTACTTATTTTACTGCTTTGAGTATATTTTTTACAAAAACATTATCATATTTATCTCATGATATTGACTACGATGGTGTAGAAACATATGATTTAATAAAAGATATGAGTTGTATTGATAAAAATAATAATACCTATAAAAAATTTACTAATTTCTGTAAAAAATTCGAAATTAATACAGATGATAATATTTTAATTAAAGTTGACGGCGATTCAAATTCGATGGTTCTTTTAAATTTAGCTTATTCATACTTTGAAAATACAGAAAATATTGGAGTTGTATATTTTAATGATAGTACTTTTAATTCAAAGGAAAAGTCGGATGATCTAAAAACTTTTTGTGATTATCATAATTTAACATATTTTAATTGTAAAATACCGGAATCAACTGATATCTTACAAAAAAATATGAATAGATTTAATGCCAAGTTTTTTAATTCCACTTTAGATAATCTAACAAAAGAATTTAATACTTCTCATGTTTTTGGTAGTGACTCTTTTTATGATAATAGTATCTATATTTTAAGTTCTATTTTAAATGGAGACCGATTATCTGAATTTCAAGAAAATGTTGAGATTAATGATAATTATAATTTGTATAAACCACTTTATAATATTAAAAGGAAAGAAATATTAAATATTTGTTCTGATTATAAAACTCCTTTTTTAACTGAAGATAATAATTCTATGGATAGAAATTATATATTATCTGATTTTGTTAGAAATATTGAAGTTATTTATCCAGATTGGGAAACAAATTTATATAGAACATATAGAACTAATGTTGGTTTTGAAAAAGTATTACAAAATTCATATAACGATTTAACAGAAACATCTATTAAATTTAATAAGTTTAAGTATGGATTAGTAATAGAAACAAGAAATGATTACATTCCTTATGATTATTGGAAAAAATCGTTAGCTAAATATTTTACTTGTTCTGATAATGAAATTGCTAAAATATATTTTATGTTTAATACCTCAGAAATAGAAGTATTAGGTGAACTAAATGATGAATATTTGTTTTATTATATTAATGGAAAAATTATAATTTATCATAAACAAAATATTCAAAATTATTTTAACAATACAGAAATTAATTATTTTGAAAATTCAGATAGCAATGATTTTAGTTTTGAAGAAGAATTTGAACCATCCTTAGAAAAAATATTAAACGGTGAAGATATTAAATATACATCTTTTAATACTCTTTTAGATTTTAATATCCCTGAATCAATCTTAACTAATTTAAAAATTAATACTGGTAAAAATGTTTCTTTTGAGTATTGTCTATTTCATATAAAGAATAATCAATTAGAATAATTATATGAAATTTAATTTATCTGAAAAATATAATCCAGGAAATAACTTTTATTTATATGTTAATGATAATTGGATAAATTCAACTGTACTTCCGGATGAAGAAAAAAGATGGGGTTCTTTTAATATATTAGCTGAATCTAATATGGATAAAATAAAATTATTATTAGAAGAAAATTTAAATTCTTCTGATAATGAAATTAGAATGGTCACAACATTATATAATCAAGCAATGGACGATTCAAAAGATAAAATACCACCAAAAATAGTAGTTAAAGATTTTTTAAGAGAAATTAAAGAAATTAAAACAAAAGAAGAACTACAAGATTTTATCTACACATATTTTTTTATGTCTGGTTTAAGTATGCCAATTAATTTTTCTTCATATAATGATTTAAATGATTCTGATATGAATATTTTACATATTTCATCTGGAGGTTTAGGTTTACCGGATAGAGATTATTATTTAGAAGAAGCTAAAAAAGAATATTTAGAAAAATATAGTCAGTTTTTAAAAGAATATTCGGAGCTTTTTGAATTATCTTTAGATATTGATGGAATTGTAAATCTTGAAAAAGAATTAGCTAAAAGTACATATACAAATGTTGAAAAAAGAAATCCAGAATTAATGGATAATGTTACAGATTTTGATACATTCAGTAAAAATTATAAAGAAATGAGATTAGATAAAATTTTTTCTTTATTTAAATTATCAACTGAACAAAGAAAGATAAATATTACAAATCCAAAATTTTTAAAGAATGGTATTAATGGTTTTATTGAACTTTGGAATTCTCTTTCATTGGAATTATGGAAAGATTATTTTACTATTTCATATTTAAAACAAATAGGTAGTTTTATAAATTTACAAACAGAAGAAAAATTATTTGACTTTTATTCAAAATATTTATCTGGTACAAAAGAAATGAAACCATTATGGAAAAGATCAATAAGTAAAAGTGAAAGTTTACTTGGAATGATTGTTGGAAAATTATATGTAAAACAATATTTTAGTACAGAATCAAAAGATAAGGTTTTACAAATGATTCAATTTATTAAAGATATTTTAAAATTTAGAATTACAAATAGTAAATGGATGACTCGTGAAACTATTGAAAAAGCTTTAGAAAAGTTAAGTAAAATTAATTTTAAAATTGGATATCCAGATGAATGGAGAGATTTTACTAATTTAAATGTTAGTCCTGAACAATCATTTCTTGAAAATGTTTTAAATTGTTTGAAATTTGAAAATGATTTTGATTTTAATCAATTATATAAACCAACTGACAAATCTTTATGGTTTATGGATCCACATAATGTTAATGCATATTATTCTCCGTCATACAATGAAATTGTTTTTCCCGCTGGTATTTTACAAGATCCTTTTTTCTCAATTGATAATGATATTGGAATGAATCTAGGGGGAATAGGAGCTGTAATATCTCATGAAATAACACATGGTTTTGATGATCAAGGTAGAAAATATGATGGGGAAGGTAATTTAAATGATTGGTGGAATGATATGGATGATTCAAATTATAAAAAACAAACTGATAAATTAATAAAATTGTTTTCTTCTTATACGGTTGAAGGTAAAAATATAAATGGTGATCTTACTCTTGGTGAAAATATAGCAGATTTAGGAGGAGTTACTATTGCATATGATGCATTAAATAAATATTTAAAAGATTATCCAAATGAAAATATTATAATAGATAAATTAACTTTACAAAAAAGATTATTTATAAATTATGCTAATATTTGGAAATCAAAATCTAGAAAAGAAGATGTTATTCAAAGATTACAAACTGATCCTCATTCCCCTCCACAATATAGAGTTAATGGTATTTTAATTCATGTTCCCGGATTTTATGAGGTTTTTAATATAAAACCGACAGATCGTTTATATTTAGAAGATTCTGAAAGAACCATAATTTTTTAACTGAAAAAGTTATAAAAATAAATTATATTTAATAATATTAGTATAATGTATCTTAATATTATTAAAAATACTATTTTATTTTCAATTTTTGATTATTTTTTAACAAAATATAATGTAAAAGGGACTTACTATTTTAATCATTTTTTAGCAAATTTAATGGTAATTTATTATACTTTACCTCAAATATTTTTATGTTATTTTGATTTCAATAATGCAATTTTAATTCCTACAAACTACAGTGCCATCGAATATATATTTAGTATTCATTATTATCATATTTTATATTATTTTTATAAATTAAGATTTGATGATTGGTTACATCACATTTTAATGATATTTGTAGCTCTTCCATTATCTCTTCAAACAAATTCTGGTGCTATTCTAAGTCATAGTGTATTTTTCCTAACAGGATTGCCAGGCTGTATTGATTATTTTTTACTATTTTTAAATAGAAATAACCTTATAGATAAATCACTTGAGAAAAAGGTAAATAATTATCTAAATTTATGGATTAGATGCCCCGGATGTATATCATCATCTACCTTGATATTTCAGAATTTAGGTAAAAGCCTACAAGAACAACAATATTTACAGTCCTTTTATATCTGTCTTATAGGAGCAATTATATACTGGAATGGTATATATTTTATGGAACAGGTAGTATCTGATTATACCTTGAAATATAGAAATATAAAAAAAATTGAAATATAATTTTCTAATCATCACTATTGAAATACTGTAATGTCTTCCGTTGCTTCTAATATGAACTCTGTTAACCCGACTGCTTTTGCTATGCTAGCGTCAAACCCATTTGCATCTCTCGCTGAAACCGAAGATGTAGATGGAGGGTCTGGATCCCCGACATTGCCGATCCACCGGGATGGAGCTGCTATGGCTGCTCTTCCCACCCGACCTGAAACCAAGGACTATCCTGGAAAGGGTCTCAAGCGGACTATCCCTTATGACAGCCCCATCAACTCGGACACGCGTGTGTTCATTCGGATGATGGTCGACCACCCGACGGCTGCTGGGAAGAAGACGTTCCCGTTCAACATCGGGAGGACCAAGAGGGGTCCGTTCATCAACGTCCTCACAAAGCACGGCACCTACCGTGGGGTTGGAATGCTTTCTGACCTCATCGAAGATGGTTACGCCAAGACCTATGTGGATCCCTTCAAGGAAAACACGGTCTGGGTTTACAACATCAACGAGAACGGTTACCAAGCCAGCTTCTTCGACTTCAGGTGGGAGTTCCTTCAGTACTACAAGCGGAACAAGGACTCGTCGATTTCTAAGTGGGCTGATCATCTGATCTTGGCTATTAAGAGTAAGACTCCTGTCTATCTTGATGCTGATCAGATGTTCCGGACTCATTTCCGGAACAAGCTTGCTCCTGCTGTCAGTGCGAATGGATGGCAGAAGGCCAAGGGCAAGCATGCCGCTCCTGTCGTTTCGGTGGAGTCTGTTGCTGCATTTGCTGTTGTCGCAGGAAGTGTTGTTCCCGAGGATGTTGCTTCCAAGCGTGCTTCCAAGCGTGCTTCCAAGGCAAAGCCTGCTGCTTCCAAGGCAAAGCCTGCTGCTTCCAAGGCAAAGCCTGCTGCTTCCAAGGAAAAGCCTGCTACTTTCAAGGGTGGTCCTCATGGTCCTATGTTCATCGCAATCGAGCGTGGGCACGGGATCGAGGCTATCTGGGATCCGGAGGGGGACAGGTACACATTCCGCAAGGATGGTGCTTCTTTCTCCCGCAAGGATATGAAGACTCAGCACTTCAAGCTTTGCCGCACACCTGCGGGGCTCACTGTGTATGACGACTCTCCTGATAACAAGGAAACTGCCAACATCCGGAAGCGTCACCTCTTCACCGAGTCTCTTCTCTACCAGAGCAAGAATGGCGATGTCGTCGCCACTCAGATTCTGTCTGAGAACTGGGAAAGTATTTTCTCCATTAAGGACAAGGCTACGAAGCAGTGGGTGTGGTCCAAGACCCCGTTCACTGTGAAGACTACCGATGGTAGTGATGAAGAGATGCTTTCTGCTCCTTCCAGTCATGTCCCTTCTGTTGAGAAGACCAGTGTCGTTAAGTTTGACTACAGTGCGGCACTGAAGACCCCGGAACCAGAACCGGAACCGGAACCAGAACCGGAACCAGAACCGGAACCGGAACCAGAACCAGAACCAGGAGAACGTGACAATTCAGGTGATACATTTTATGATGCAGAAAAGAAATATTTAAAATATAAAGAAAAATATTTAAAATTAAAAGAAAAAAATAGAGATTATGTATAAATTAATAAAAATAAGTACCACGACTTTCCATTTTATTTCTTTTTTCTAATTCATGATTTACGATAATCTTGTTTTTTAATTGAATTTGTTTATCAAGACAATAAAATTCGTGTTCCAATTCTTTCGCAATTTCATTAATACGTAGATTAATTCCTTGTAATACTTTTGTATCAAGTTGTCTTTTTGTTTTCTTATCTAATTGAAAATATTTATTAATATTGTAAATTTCAGATTCTAATTCTTTTGAAATTGGAGACAATAGTTTAGTTATATATTTCATATTACGAATATTACCGATCATTAATATTTATTATATTTTACAAAGATATAATAAAATCAATTTTTTTATTTACTCGTCATTTTAATTTCAGACCATTGTTTATCATTTAATGATCTTAAAAGATTAAATTCACCACTATTTCCTACTACTTCACCTCCATCAAAATTTATTATTTGACCAGTTAACCAATTACAATAATCACTTGTTAAGTATGTTATAAAATTAGCTAATTCTTCTTTTTCTCCTAAACGTCCCATTGGTATGTTATTAACAAGATGCTTTTCGAATTTACCCGTAGGATCTAATCTACTAAATGCACCTTCAGTATATATTGGTCCAGGAGCTACAGATATTAATCTGATACCATATTTTCCCCATTCTGTAGCTAATGATTTAGTCATATTATCACAACCTGCTTTTGAAATAGCAGAAGGTAATACATATCCCGAACCAGTATTAGCATATGTTGTACTAATATTACAGAATACTCCAGATTTGTTTTCTTTAATCATTCTTTTTCCTAATTGAAGAGTTAAATCGATAGTTCCTTTCAAAACTATATCTACTATAGAATTCCACCCATTATATGTTAAGTCTTCAGATTTACAAATAAAATTACCAGCCGCATTATTAATTACAATATCTGGTGCTTTATCTAAATTATTGACAAGTTTTGTTACGCTATTATGATCTTTCAAGTTTACTACTTGATAATTAATTTTGTTTTTTGTTTTTTCAGATATTTCTTCTACTGTATTTTTCAATACATTTTCTTTTCTACTAGCAATCAAAACATTTGCTCCCAGTGATGAATATACATTAGCCATCATTTTTCCTAAACCTGTTCCTCCTCCTGTTATTAAAACGCTATGATTTTTATAAATTTTTTTATTTAAAGGAGACAAAATATTTGGTTTTAATATTTTTAACATATACTCTATATCAAAATTATTTCTTAAGTATTTTTATGTATATGACAATACCCTCCTCTTTCTATATTTCCAATACTACTATTTTTACATCTAGTTCCTTCTTTTGTTATTTTTTTACATCTATAATTCCTAAATTCTTCTAATTCTTTAATTCTATTCTCTAATCTATAAATATATGAATTTTTTATTTGTAACTCTCTATTAAAATCAGAACTACAATTTGAAGAAATATATAGTATTGATCTTTTTTGTAATAAATTAATATTTATATTTTTAAATAACCCAAGCATATTATATATATATACTTTTAGTTATCTTGTGTTTAATCGGATAAACTAGATTTTCTTTTCTTAGTTTTTTTTTCTAATTGTTTTTTTTCTCCAGCAAGTTTGTAATTTAGTAATTCTATTCTGAGGAAAACTCCTATTTTATTAGAAAATTCTAAATTTTTTTTAACAATATCTGGTTTTGAGGGATTTACATGTTCTCCATATAAAATCATCCATTTAATATAGTCAAGAACTTTCTCATTTAGTTTAGAAGTACTCGTTAATTAATATATATTGTTATTAGAAATTTTTCAATTTTTTATAAAGCAAGTGACCCCATTGGATCCCAAATAGGGAAGCTTCTTGTAATTTCACCATTCCATACTCCTAATTCTGCTTCGGAAATATATTTTTTTGGAACAATTAATTGGTAAGTATATTCTTTGAACCATTTATTTGAACAAATTAGATTACCTGAATATGGACCAGTAGTACCCCAACTATTTTCGATCTTCCAATAATCTACTGCTCCATATTGATCAGTATTATAACCAACGTAAACCATTGCGTGAGTCATAAGACTTTCACAAAAGTTTATACGTTCTTTCTTATTCATTGTATCTTCCAGTCCTAGAAAACCAACATAATCAAATGAGTTTTTATCTAGAACTGCTAATTTAGAATTTAAAAATTGACCGACATCACTACCAAACCATACAGGAGTATTATCATCGATCGCATTTTTAGATAATTCAACTAATCTATCAACATTAACATTTAGATATTTTACTTCATCGCCTCCTTCAACATTTCCAAGATGTTCAACACCATATAGTTGATTATATTGATTTCTAGGATCATGAGTTAATGAAACATAATCATTAAAATTAATCTTGCAAAAATCATTCATAAATGATAATGGAGTTCCATTAAATACTTCTACTTTATTATTTGATTTATAATTCCAAACAAATTCTCTTGGTGGTTCTCCAAAAAATCTTACAAGAACTTGATATGTTTTTTCAAGACAAGATTGACGTTGATAATTATTTGAACCATTAAAAACATCCTTTACAAAAGTTCTAAACATTCTAGACAAAACCATATTGACACCAGTAGAATTACTACTATGAAGACTTTCTGGATAGACATCTTTAGGAATTAAACCATATTTGTTTACCACATTAGTAAACATAACCCATTGCCCACCATCACCAAACGGTTCTCTAAGAATATGTTGAATAACTCTGTCATCCCAAGTATAATTAGCATTTTTACGATCTTCAACTAGTTTTAAGTTATAATTCATTCTTTCTAATTTATCGTAGAAAAAGATATAACTTTGTGAAAACTCAAAAGTATCTGGTAGTTTTTTATCGCTAATTAGTTGTCTTCGTAACATATTAACAGCCGCAAAAATCCAACAACGACCACTTGATTTTTGATTAGCACAAGGTGTTTTCGGTGTAATTTCTTTAGTTACTACATTTGGTATTTGACTAACCATCCTAGGTGTACTAACACTAGAAAGTAAATTATTATGTAATGAATAGTTATTATCATTACAATTGATATTAAGTCTTGAAAGGTCCATTACAAAAATTAGTATATGATCTTTATATAAAAAAATCAATTTTTATTATTAATATGATTGAAAAATGGGTAAAAATAAAATATGAATATTGTCAAAATTGTTCTAGTAAAAAAAAAAGTTTAATAACTTATTTTATCCACTCTACTGAAGATTATAACAGTGAAGATTATTGGTGTACAATAAAGAATTGTTCTTGTGGAGGTAAAATATGTGGTAATTATGTAAAAGTGTGTTCTAAATGTAAATATTCAGGAGAATTAAATGAATCGGAAGTGGATATGATTGATTAAGTAATTTAAACACATATTATTATTAACTCTAATGAAAGTATTTATTATTGGACATAAAGGGTGGATTGGTAAAATGTATTTAGATTTATTCAAAAAAAATGGCATAGAATATTGTTTTTCTAATAACAGAGGAGAATCAGATGAGATATTTAATGAAATTACTTTATCAGGTTGTACACACGTATTATGTGTTATGGGAAGAACACATGGTGAATTAAATGGAACTTATTTTAATACAATTGATTATCTTCAACATAATGAAACATTACATCAAAATATAAATGATAATCTTTTTGTTCCATTGAGATTAGCTATGTTCTTACAAGATAAAAATATTCATTTTACCTATTTAGGAACAGGGTGTATTTATAATTATGATAATGAACATACAGAAACTAATTATAATGGTTTTGACGATAATTCAAAACCAAACTTTTTTGGCTCTAATTATAGCATTGTAAAAGGTTTTACAAATGAATTAATGAAATATACTAATGCATTAGTTTTAAAAATAAGAATGCCAATTACCGGAAAAAATGATCCAAGAAATTTTATTACAAAGATAACAAAATATGAAAAAATTTGTTCTATACCTAATAGTATGTCAGTTTTAGATGAATTACTACCTATCTCAATAAGGATGATGAATGATAACAAAACAGGATTATATAATTTTACTAATCCTGGAAAAATTTCACATAATGAAATTTTAAGTTATTATAAAAATTGTGTAAATCCAAATTTTGAATGGAATAATTTTACAATAGAAGAACAAGATATGATCTTAAAATCAAAAAGAAGTAATAATTATTTAACAACAAGTAAATTAAAAAAAGAGTATCATGTAAATGATATTAGAGTGGCAGTAACAATTGCTTTACAAAATTACGATAAAGAATAAATATCTTTAGGTTTTAAATGGAAAAAAATACGAAATGTATTATTATATTAGGAGGAGGTATTGGAAAAGGGGGTGAATTACCTGAATGGAGTCAGGAAAGATGTAAATCAGCAGTAGAATATTATTTTGAAAATAAGAGTAGATTTGATATGGTTTTTATACCAACAAGTGGTGGTACATATCATTATCCAAATCAGACAGATAAATTAGGTTTTACAATATTTGAATGTGATTTAATGACTAAATTTTTATTAGAACATAATATTCCAGAAGATAAAATATTTAGAGATTATAGTTCTTTTGATACAATTGGAAATGCTTTTTTTGTTAAAACTTTATTTACTGATATTCGTAAATGGGATGATTTAGTTGTAATAACAAGTGATTTTCATATGAGTAGAAGTATAGAAATATTTAATTTTATTTTTTGTGTACTTGATAAAAAATATAAAATAGAATATTTAAATAGTAAAAATAATGTATTATTTAACTTAAATGATAGATTATGTAAAGAAGAAAAAAGTAGAATTATATTTAAAAAGAATATGAAGAATATAAATACTATAGAACAATTTCATAAATGGTTATATTCTACACATGAATGTTATAAAAGTAATCAAAAAGAAAGAAAGCTACCCAGTAAAAATTTATTATATCAATAATTTTTAAAATATATGTTTGAATTAATATTCTTATCATCAATGAATAAATCATATATTGGTTTATTCATTCTTAACTCATGGAATTTACACTCCCAATTAATTAATTGTTCATAAGTAATTTTAAACCAATTTATCCCAGTTTTAGTACCTCTAGCAGTCCAGTAAATAATAGTATTTCCTTCATCATATAATTTATTAATTTTTTTTATTCTATCAAGATAAGGAATACTCTCATTATAATTTAAATTTTTTCCCTTTCTATAACATATAGTATCATCAATGTCAACATATATAATCATTAAAAATAATAAAAGTCTTATTTTTAAACGAATTAGGTCAACAATAATTATATTTAATATCTTTATATTTAAATGGTAAAAATACTTGTTTTAATACCAGCAAGATGTGGATCAAAAGGAATTCCAAATAAAAATATTAAAGATTTTTGTGGAAAACCATTATTAGCTTGGTCGATAGATCAAGCTAAAAATAGCAAATATTTTGATAATATGAAAATAGTTTTAAGTACCGATTCAATTGAATATGCTTCAATAGGTGAAACATATGGTGCGGAAGTACCATTTTTAAGACCAAAAAAACTATCTCAAGATAAATCAATAGATATAGAATTTATAAAACATGCTGTCAATTACTTATCAGAATGGGAAGATTATAATTCTGATATAATATTACAATTAAGACCAACTCAACCTTGTAGAAATGTACAAGATATTGACGAATGTTTAGATCTTTTTTTAAAAAATAAAGATAATTACGATAGTTTAAGAACTTTTATAGAATCACCAAAAAGTCCATATAAAATATATAAAATTAATGATAATAATGTTGTACCAATATTAAAATTAGAAGGATTGGAGTCAATAAATATGTGTCGACAAGATTTACCAAAATGTTATTTACATAATGGGTATATTGATATTTTAAATACTAGTATTTTAAAAAATAATACAATAAGTGGCGATAAAATATTACCATATATTATGGAAAAAGAAGATATAATTGATATTGATAATTCAGCCGACTGGGAAAAAGCAGAAGATTATTTTAATAATCAATAAATTAGTATAATTTTTATTTTAATTTTATTAAGTAAAATAATATTAAATGCCAAAAATTTTAGTCATTATTAAATCATTTAATTTAAATAACCATAATGAAAATAATTTTTTTAAAATTAATAATATACCTTTATCTATTTTAAAATATCAAGAATTAAAAAAAAGTCAATATTTCAATAATTTTAAAATTATTATAGCAACTGATGATAAAAAAGTACTACCAACATTTTTAAAATACGGTTTAATAACACCATTAATTATTTCAGATTTTAATAAAATAGATATTATTAAATATGTTTTAGAATGGTACAAAGAAAGAACAGATGAAAAATTTAACTACTTAATATACTTACCTTCAAAATATTTATTTCTAGATATATCTGATATTGATAAAATGATAAGTAATTTTTTAAAAAATAAAAATCATTATGATTCATTACAAACATTTGAAAATTTAAATTTTCAAAAATTAAATAATATTTATAGAATAGAGAATAACTTAGGTATTAAATTAAATATAAATTTAGAAGATAATAGTAAATATTGTGTTTTAAACAATTGTATGACAATTTATAAAATTAATATTGTAAATATGGAAATAATACATTCAAATAATATTTTACCATATTATGTAAAAGATATTTTAAAATTATATGGTATTACTAGCTTTAATAAAAATTTAAATTTAATAACAAAATATTATTTAAAATTAGAAAAATTTATAAAAATAAAAATTTTAAGTAATAAACATCCTAAATCTGATATAGGATATTTTGGGTTTGATTGTAAAATTTTAGATAATTATTTAAATAGTAAAAATTGGATAGAATCAAATACTTTTTCTTGTAACTCGAAAGATAAAAAAGATTCATTTGATGTAGTTGTATGGAGAAAGGAAATAGATGAAATTTCTTCTGCGCATGGAAGACATATTAATAAAAACTTAAAAATGAAATTTAATATTGGTGATGAATTATACTTAAAATATAATGATTGTTCATTTTATAATATAATTAAAGATTTTAAATATCATAGTATTTTTACTACTAATATATTAAGTTTATTTGAAAATAAAAGTATAATAATATGTGGAAATGGTAATACTGGATATGAAGAAAACAAATCTAATATATATATTGATTCACATGATATAGTTATTAGAGTTAATTCGTATAAAAAAATATCAAATATTTGTGGAAATAAAACAACATTTCATTTTATGAATAGTCTTAATACAAATTTTCATTCAGAGAATGATCCTATATTTCCTGTATGTAATGATTGTGAATATATTTTAATAAATGATGAATCCGCTTATTTAAAAAAATTAAAAAAATTAAAAGAAATAAGAAAACCACTTGTACTGTATAATACCAAATTAATAGATAGAATAATGTTAAAATTATTTAATACAAAAATAAGAATGACTGGATCAATAATATTAATTATTGCGATTTTAATAAAAATGAATGTAAATTGTGAAATTAATTATATTGGTTTTAGTGATGGACATAATTTAGTTAAAAATAATCAAATTTATTACTGGGGTAATAGACTTATTACAGATAATAAATATGTAAAATTACATAACTCACATAATTTTGATAAACAATATAAGTTACTAAATATAATAACTTATTTAATTTAACCATTTAAATTATTTGTTCTCAAAGATTTAGGAAATTCTTTGATATCTTGAATTCCTAATTTTTTAAAATAAAAATAAGCATTAAATTTATCAAAATTTTCTCTTAAATGTGTATCTTTATTTTTAAATTTTTTAGGTAACGGTATTAAAATATTTATTAATTTATTTATTGAACTTACTTTAATTAAATAACAATGATGTTGAGTATTATATCCCTTATTATACCCCATATCCGGTTTGTAATAATATTCAGATATTTTACTTCCTTTAATATTATTATATCCAAACCATAACATATCCCAATCTTCAGGAGCTTTATTTATGGCAAAATTTATTTCTTCATTAAAATTATCACATAATTTACAATCATCCTCTAATATTAAAAAAGATTTATTATTATTATTATTATTATTATTTATTAATAAATATTCCCATAAAGTAGTATGTGCTAAAAGACTTGCAACAGATCCAATCTTATTTTTTTCAGTAATATACTTTTTATCTTTTATTATTTTATTTGATATAAGAATATTTAACTTAGCGTCTGTATTTTCTTTTAAATCATATCCTTCAAAACGTAACAAATTTATTTTTTGATTTTTTATTTGTTTAATCATATAGTTATTTCTTCTAGTACTTTTTTTTAAATTAATATAATATCCAAATACCATAGTCATATTTTATTTATGATAGATAATAAATTAAATATGACTATTAAACTAATAATAAATTAAAACGATAAAATAAATTAATTTCTATTTATATTTAATTAAAAATGTATAAAATAATTGAAATTAAAATTTTAGATAAAGTAGAAGGAAAGAATAATTATTATTATAGTTTTTCAAGTAAGTATTTTAATTACGCAGAAAGTGGAATAAATGTTTTATTAATTAATTGTAAAAATAATTGTAAAGAAATAAGAATTTGGAAAGGTTTAGGAAAACATAAATTATCTAAAGGTAATTGTCATTTTAGATTAAATCCATCTAATAAAAATGATTTATTTAATATTGGAAATATCATAAAAATAAAATTTTTTGATACTAATAAAAATTTATTACAAAAAAATTTATTAAATTTTTTGATAGACAACAATATAAATAATTTACATTTATCTAATGATTTAAAAAAATTTTATAGAATTTATAATATTTACATATTAAAACCTTATGAGAATAACTGTAATTGTATATTTTTTGGTGTTTATAATAATGATGATTTAAGTAAAATAAAAAATCATAATGGTAAGAAAATAATAATGCTTGGGGGGTCAGATATAAAAAATATAGATAAACTAAAAACAATTATTAAAAAAGACGATCAAATAATATCGATATCAAAATGGCTAAATATTCATTTAAATAATTTAAAAATAGATAATACTTTTATTGAACTAGATTTAGTAAACTATAAAATATTTAATCCAGTTGTTATTAAAGGTGAATCAATTTATGTTTATGATGGTGATGGTAAAACAATTAAAAGTGAAAGTAAAAAAGAAATATATAATAGTAATTTAATCGATAAAATTATAAAAAAATTTCCTCAAATAAATTTTATTAGAAGTTCTTCCCTATATTCTTTTGATTCAGATTTTAATAATTATTATGATAGTATACCTAATGTATATAAAAAATGTTTTATAGGATTAAGACTAACTAATTATGATGGTAATGCTAATACCGTTCAAGAATTTAAAGCAATGAATATACCAATAGTTCACAATCATAGTGAATATGGATTAAAATGGGGAAAAATAGATGATATTGTAAATTATATAAATTATTATAGATATGAATATAAAAATAATAAAATTTTGGTAGTTTTACCTACTTTTAATAGATCAAATAAAATAGAAAATATTATAGAAATGATGAAAAATCAAACCTTTAAAAATTTTAAACTATTAATAATAGATGATGGTTCAAGTATGTTACATTTATCTAATTTTAATAATATAAAACATAAATATAAACAAGATAATAAAATAATATTCTTTAAAAATGATAAAAATATGAATATAGCTAATACATTGAATAAAGGTCTTAAATATTTTAATGACAATCATGAATTTACTTTTTTTACTTGGATATCTGATGATAATATATATTTTACAACATTTTTAGAAAAATTAATTATTAACAATAATTATTTCTCATATTCGTCCTATAATTTTGTGAATAAATTAAAGAATACGGTAATTAATATTAATAAAAAATATAATGTAAATGATTTAATTAATAATTTTGAAGGATGTGCTTCTTTTATGTGGACAAGAAAAGCAATTGAAGATATTGGTATTTATAATACAACTATAAATGGTTGTGAAGATTGGGAGTATTTATTAAGAACTTTTAATAGTTATAATTTTAAATTAAATTATGAAAAAACCCCTCTTATGGATTACATTAGACACGATAATTCATTATATTTTAAAAACAGTAAGAAAATACAAACTTTAAAAAGTAATATATTAATAATTTATAAATATTTAGATAACAATAAAGATACTTTCATATATTATTCAAAAACAAAATATAACATTTTAGATAAAACACATAAAATAATTAGATACTTTAACAATAATTTTAATAAAATTGTTATTAGTAACGAAAAAAATATATTTTGTGATAAAAATTCTAATGTATTAGTTGTTCCTTTTGATTTAAAAGATGGTGTATTTAATTTTGTAAAAAAGACAAACACATATTTATATTTTAATGATTCTAATTTATATAATGAAATTAAAATTTATAAAATAGAAAAAATATTTGATTTTAAAAATTGTCCATATTCTACACACTCGTATGTAAAAAATTCTATTAATATATCTAATTATATTTTATATGATAATCCTGATAATATAAATCATTTGAATAAAATAAATAATAAAAAACAATATCATTATATTGATAATAATTTATCTAATAATCATATTTGTGAAGAAATATGTAAAATATTTAAAAAAGACTTATCAATAGTATTATTATGTTTTAATCATTTGGAATATACAAAACAATGCATTGAAAGTATTTTAAAAAATACAACTAATAAAAATTATGAATTAATTATTGTTAATAATGGATCAACTGATGGTACAAATAAATATTTAAATGATATAGAAAATAGAAATACTAATGTAAAAGTAATTCATAATATTTTTAACTTAGGATTTTCAAAAGGAATGAATATGGGTGTAAAATATTCAATTGGAAAATATTTAATTTTATTAAATAATGATACAATTGTTAATACAAATTGGGATACACCTCTAATAGATATTTTAAAAAATAATAAAGATATATTTGCTGTTACACCATTAACAAATAGTTGCGGAAATGAGTCAATGATAAATATAAAACACGAAAATCCAATAGATTTTTTTAGTAAAGCAACTAATATTTGTGAAAAGTTAGTATCCAAATTTAATTGTAATTCATTAGCTTTATTTTGTGGATGTTTTAGAAACAATGATTTTGTTAATATAGGATGTTTAGATGAAAAATATTTAAATGGATGGGAAGATGATGATTTATATGAAAAGATAAAAAACCAAAATAAAAAAGTATATGTATCTACAAAATCTTTGGTATACCATTTTGGAAGTATTACAGTTGGTAAAAATAATTATAAAAATAGTTTAAATAAATTAATTTTTGAAAACAAATGGAAAAAAAAATGGATAAAACCTTCAAATAAATATTATGTAAATCATAAAATTATTGAAAACAAATATAAAAAATTAAATCATACAAAACAATATATTTCTAATAATAATAGTAATATTCAAAAATTGTTATTTAAAAAAATTCCAACCAATAAAAATTGTATCGAAATAGATCCTTACTTATATAATTATTTGAATAATGAAAGAATAATAAATACAAATGATATATTAAATGATATTTATTTTAATGGTGTTGAAAAAGGATATATTTATGCAAGTAAACAAATTATAAATCATTTTAATGTTAAAGATTTTTATAATTATAATAATATTATATATACAAAGATTAATAATAATTATATTAATTTAAAACTATTAGTAGATTCTTTATATGAAAAAAATTTTAATTACTACATAAATGATATTGAAATATTAAATGATTCTTTGAATACTGTTACCGAAGATATTGTATGTTGTTTTATAGGAGATTGTGTTATTGGAAAAAAATTAATTAATAAGTTACTCGTATCTAAAAAAATAAGATTATCAACAATTTTTATTTTTAATGATTTGGATATTTATTTAAAATTAAAAGATGATATTGAATTATTTACAAGTAGAATCATATTTAAATCAAATGAATATGGATCAGATATAATTCCTACATTACAAGCAATAAATTATATGAAAAGATATAATATTCGTTGGGTTTATAAATTTCATACAAAAAGTGATAAAAAATGGTTTAATAATTGTACTGATTATTTAATAAATTTAGAAGATATAAATTTAAATGAACATTCTAATTGTATTGGAGCTAAGGATTATTTCCTAAGTATTTATGATAAAAAATATATAAATAACAAATATATTATTAAAAAATACGAAAATCATTATCATAAAAAATATTTTGTTAGAGGGAGTATATTTTTAACACATATCAAAACATTTTTAAAAGTAATAGAATTTATAAAAAATAATAATTATATTTCATATTTTATAAATAATATGTATGACACTAATGCGGTTAATTTTAGTAATAGTCATATTCACTTCTTAGAAGTTTTATTTGGAATTATTCAAGTAAATATAAATTATCAAAATAGAATAAATTATAATATAATTAAAGAAAATATGAAAATAGATTTTATTAATAATAAACTATGGGTTCATTTACATTGTTTTAATATAGATCAATTTAATGAAATATACGGAGAGTATATTAATAATATAATAAAATACTTTAGTATTTTAGTTACTTTTTCAAAAGGTAAAAATATACCAGTAAATAATATAACAGTTATAAAAATAGAAAATAAAGGAATGGATATTGGAGGAAAAATATGTTGTGTAGATTATCTATATAGAACAGGTATTAATTTTAAAAATATATTATTTTTACATTCAAAGAATAATTTAATAACTAGAAGAAAATATTTTAATCCATTTGTAAAAAATATTAAACAAATAAATTACATATGTTCTATAATAAATCATTATGATATAATATCTTCAGAATTAATTTCTGATGGAGATTGGAATAAAAAAAATGGTTTTACCATTAATAAGTATTATATTGATGAATATAATAAATTAATGGGATTTAATAATATTACTTCACTATTTATTGAAGGTAACTGTTTAATTGTATCAAATAAATTATTAACAAGTATTTTTCCAAAAAATAAATTAAATTATTTTTACTCACAACTGAATACTGAAACATCATTTGACTATAATTGGGTAAAATTTCAATATAAATTATTTAATAAAAATTTTATGGAAGTATATAATGCTTTTAAAAATAGTAAATTAAAAGGGAATTCATTATCATATAATAATGAAAAATTAAATAATAATTATGATAAAATATTAAGTAAAGAAAAATTAAATATAAATAATTATTTTTTAAAAGATGGTTCTTATGAACATCTATGGGAAAGATTATGGTTAAATGTATGTAAAAATATAAATGGTAAAATGAAAATAATAAAATATGAAAATATATTTGATACAAATTTTGAGTTGGAATATAATTTTGACCTAAATCTTTATAGATTACTTAATACTGATAATAAATTAAATAATTCTATTTCAAATATTTATAAAATAAAAAAAAGTATTACTAATGAAATATATTCATTAAAACAAATTTTACAAAAATTACCATTAGATTTTGATATTAAAAGTTATGTTAAAGAAAATAATTTAAAAGTAAAAAATAAATATGAAGCCGTTAATCATTTTATTAAAAATAATAATAAATGTAGTAAATTATGGATAGATGCTCAAAGTAAAAAATTAAATGAAGTAAAAGTATTTTTAATAGTATTTCCTCAATTTCATGAAATTCCCGAGAATAATAAATTTTGGGGAGATGGTTTCACAGAATGGTGGAATGTAAGAAAAATAAAACAAATTAATAATCAACATTTACCAATGAATCCCCATCATGATATCGGATATTACAATATATTAGATTATGACACAAGAAAAAGATGGAATGATTATGCTGAAAATTTCGGATTTTTTGGTTACATTTTTTATCATTATATTTTTTCAAAGGGTTTAGTAATGAATAAACCATTAGATAAAATACTAGAAGATGGACAACCGGATAAACCATGGTTTTTAAGTTGGGTAAACGAAAATTGGACAAAAAGATGGGATGGAGGTGATAATGAAATTATGTTAGAGGTTAAATATAATGAAGAAATATGTTACAAACATTTCAATAATTTATTAAAATATTTCAAACATCCTAATTATTATAAAGTTAATAACAAACCATTTTTGGCTTTATACAAAGCTGGTGATATTCCTAAATTTTATTTAAATATTTTTAATGCGTTAGCTCTAAAAAATGGATTTAATGGAATAACTTATATTAGTACATTAAATAATAAGGCGTTAACATTAAATTCTAAATATGATACTAATTATTGTGATTATGATTTTGAGTTCCCTCCTAATTATAGTGGTACATTACCTGGAACTTTCCCAATGAATAATAATTTAATTTCATTTGATAAAAAATTAAGTAAAGAACAAATAAAACATTGTCATAATTATGATATAGATAATCATTTAAAAGCATTAACACTTACATCTGGAAAAAAAAATAAATTAATAAGAGGTTTAGTCCCTTGTTGGGACAATTATCCTAGACATAGTACACTAGATAGCAATTGTTATACACAATTAAATTCTAATAGCTTTATGTTTTATCTAGTTCTTGTTAAACAATTTATTTTAATTAAAAAAGAAAAAGGTGAATATCATATTATTAATTCATTAAATGAATGGGCGGAACAATGTGTAATGGAACCAAGTATACAAAATGAATATTCTTATCTAGAAGCATTAAAATTAGCAATACACACTAATTTAGATATAATTGATGAAAGATTGTTAGATAATTTAATTCATTTTTAATTAACTACAATATAGTTACCATTTGTATGATTTATAACATTAATATAAATTCTTTCAAATATATGTTCTATCATACCATCAGGCATATCTTTATTTTTGTTTCCAAAGTTATTACCTACGGCTAAACCATTTTTATTTAAATCCATATAATTTGAATTATTTTTAAAATCTTTATATAATTCATTAATAGAAATGTTATGCTTACCATATCTGCCTTTTACCCAACTAATATCAAAATCTTTTTCAGTATTCAAAATATTATAAAATACATTTAAATTATTAATAAAAATAATATCTATAATTTTTTTAGATAAAATCATACAATTACCTTCTGAATATGCAATTTTATCTTTTACCGATATATTTAAGTAATCCAAAATATCTTTATGATAATATGTATTACTTACATATTCAGAAGTTAAATCATATCCTTCGTGAATATTATTAAAAATAGCATCATTTGTTTCCATTAAACTAATATTTCTAATAATTTTGTCTTTATTACCTACAAGAGGAATAAAATATTCATTTCTTTTTATTGGATCTGTCTTACTTTGTAAAAATAATACATTTGTAAAATTAACACTATTATCAACTAAATATTTAAAAAAACATATTTTACCTCCAATATCAGCACCTCTATTTTCTATTTTTAAGAGTGTAATATTATCTAAGATTCTTTTCCCAATAGAATAAGTTACAACTATTGAATAATATATTTGTATATTTGTAATATATGAACCAAATATTTCATAAAATTTATCTATATCATAACAGTGTATATGACATAATATTTTTTTACTTATATTATTTTTCTTAATAATTTCATATTTTATAGTATCTGTATGATTTCTTATATTAAATTTATATTTGTTAAATAAATATTTGTAAATATCATTTAAATTTTTATTATAAGTATTCATTATTATAAATAAATATTTTATTTTTTTGAAATTATTTTAATAATTTCCTGCCAACTTTTACCATTACCATATGGGCAGTTAGTGTTAACATAAAAATTTTTATTTATTTTATTAACCAAATTTTCTAGTAATTTGGGTTCACCACACACAAAACTATGAATATTAAGACTTTCGGGTCTTTCAGTTGTCTTTCTACATATTATTATTTTTTTATTCAAGTAACTACATTCTTCTTGTAATCCACCACTATCACTTATTACAAATTTACATTCTTTAATATAATTTATTAAATCTATGTGTTTCATTGGATTAACAACTTTAACTTTTTTAAAAATATATTTATGTTTTTTAACATTTGGATTAGGATGTAATGGTATCATAAATTCTATTTCTGGATATTTATTTGCTA